>Ga0208277_1000398_pt1 | contig 25923 bp, 19 predicted proteins | sample ETNtaG_5_FD_185782 | JGI IMG/M metagenome (GOLD analysis project Ga0208277, IMG submission 185782) | Marine microbial and viral communities from oxygen minimum zone, Eastern Pacific Ocean - ETNP201406SV205 (SPAdes) (version 2) | ecosystem: Environmental > Aquatic > Marine > Oceanic ...
ATAAACAATGGTAGATTGGTTCTCAATCATCATTATTGTAGTATCAATTACTTCCTTCGTTAAAGTACCTCGTAAGGTACCCACATTTGACCCTGGTGCGCCAGAAGAAATCAACTCCTGTACATCAAAAAATGCATCATATGTCCATACATCGCCGACAGCCCATTCTGGCACATCTACTGAACCTTGAGAAGACCTAACACCCATTACTTGAAATGATGATTCTTGATCGTCAAGAGCCTCATGGGATTCGAATAATACTAACTGTGTAGAAAGAAGGAAAATCAAAACAATTGACAGCGCCGCCCTTCCAGACGAGTGTCCTGATGAAGCCACCATGCCACCACAGCCATTCGGCTGTGTATCAACCAATCGCTTACAAACGAATTTATTCGTACAGTAAATCTGCTAGTTCATCCTTAATGAACTCAATAGCTTCTAGAATCTCATCCTTGTGACGTGCACCAGTAATTACCATCTTTCCACTTCCGAAAATCAAGCAAACTACCTTAGGATAATCAATTCGGTAAATCAGACCAGGGAATTGCTCAGGCTCATACTCTACCTTATCGAACGGTAGATGGAAAGTCAAGTGATTAAGATTCAAATGCCTAGGAAGTCCTGCTAAAGGTTCTCCCACTGGAAGAGTTGTTAGGGGGCTTTCTTCATCAGGCATTGCTACTTCTTCTTCGGTAGGAGCTCGCCATCCTCCACTATTGGAGTTTTTATGACCAGGATCCTTTACAATCTTCATACGTTGGTCAACATCTTTGGAAATTCCATCATAATCTTCAGGATAGTGCAATGCATATGTTGCAACCATATTCTGAACTTCTATTTTCACATCTTTAAGGTCCCAAGTCTCAATATCTGCTGCCCTTAAGTCAGCAATCATTCTCTCAATTCCAGTATGGATATTTTGCTCATTCTTTCCTCCAGTACATACTGCACGGCCAGATCTAAACATTAGGATAGCCAGACGTGGGTCTGTAACTCGATATACTACACCAGGGAATTGTTCTGGCTCATATTCACAATTTAATTCAATAGCAATCTCTGGGAGGTCTAATTCTTCAGCTACCCGAGTACTCGCTACAACATTCACTACTACTAATCGATCTTCGTCGCTCATATAAATGGGATTTATCAAGGGTATATAAATAAGTGCGCAGACCCCTAGAGGAAAAAATCTATGCCATTTAGGGCATTATTTGAACGCCATTTTCTGCAAAAGATGTTACGTAAGGGATGCCCCCTGATTTACGTATTGCTTCAGCACATGAAAGTGGTTCATTTGACAATGCAATAATGCATCCACCTCCTCCTGCGCCGGTCAATTTTGCCCCAAATGAAAAGGGGAGAACTGCTTCAACTAAATTATCTAAATGTGAAGAAGACACGCCTATCTCCTTCAAAAGATGGTGGCATTGAAGCATCGCTTCACCTATTGCTACAGGATCTCCCTGAGAAAGTAACTCTATTGCCTGTCGAGAAAGTTCTGAAACTTCATTCATTGAAGCACGAAAAGCAGATTGATGCATTTGGTTTGCAACAATTTCAACCATCTCTTTAGTGGACGAAGAATTTCCAGTGAAACCAATCACAACAGGAATGGATGATAATGATTTAGGAAGTGATAAAGAATGTACGTCCCAATGTTTACTCCCATCGGGACTCTCTAAATCAATTGACCAACGATGTTCTAATGTTTCTATTCTAGATGAATTTACAATCACTGCACCACCTAAAGCAGAAACGCTGGTATCAGTAGGGCTAGCCCTACCCCCCTGAGCACTTGCTTCAGCCCTATGTGCTGCTCTAGCAAGTGATTCAATAGATGCTAAAGAACCGGAAAATGACGATAATGCCATCCCAGAGGCAACTGAGAGCGCTGCAGATGAACCTAATCCTGCAGCAATTGGGATACCACTATCTATGGAAATTGACAAGGGAGATTGCATGGTTCCAAATTCAGAAATTAAATGCCCAAGATGAGGGTTAATCAAGGGGTTAAATTCATTTCCATTCAGTAACCAATTTGTTGATTTTTTAACTGAAACCGATGCACGTAAATCAATTGCAATCGCAATAGCAGGGGCGCCGTAAAGCACTGCATGCTCTCCGAAAAGTATGGCTTTAGCTGGAGCATCTGCGCACCACATGGGCTTCGCTAGTGTTCTTCGCCAATATCCATTGCGAATTCTTTTCAATTATTCTGATGGTTCGAATGGTGACATTCAAGGGCGATATACTAGTGGAACGGTTGAGGGAGCAGGATGGACGAGGAAGTTGACTTCGACGTAATCATCATTGGATGTGGCATGGCTGGTATGGCTTGTGCCGCTCAACTCCTAAAGGAAGGAGTAGAAGGTGACCGAATTCTAGTTGTAGATAGGGGCGAACCTATTGGTGCTAAGAATCTCTCTGGAGGCATCCTATGGGGCCGAGAACTAGATGAATTGGAAGATATTTTTCCAAATTGGGAAATGGATAACCCAGGAATAGAACGATACATCAACCACAAAAAGATTGGATTCTTATCCTCAGAAGATGCATTCATCATGGAAGGGAAATTTGCTTCTTGGGATGGAATTGGAGGAACAGAAGAACCATCTATGCGAACTGGATGGAGTGTACTTCGAGCTAAAACCGATTCTTGGTTTGCTGAGAAATTGGAAGAAGCCGGAGTTTTCATTATGCCTGGAATTAAGATTGATCAACTTCATATCGATGGATTAGACCATACATCTTACACCGCAAGAGACTTGACTTCTCCTGCAGATGATGCTGGAAAAGGGGCTGCTCAAAAGTGGAGAATAGATAATGCAGATCCAGAAATAATCAATGCAATTCGTGAGGGTAGAATTTGTGGTATTGTTCAAGACGGAGAAGTGATGACTAGTAATGTAGTTGTTATTGCAGAAGGTAGTAATTCAATTCTAACAAGATCATATGCGTTCGATTCTATGCTACATGCTCAATCTCGTCATGGAATTATCTTAGGAGTCAAGGAAGTAATTCATCTTGGAGAAGATGTAATTAACAGTAGATTTGGATGCTTTTCAGGTGATGATGAACGTCCACCTAGTGGAATGGCTATGGAGGCAGCTTTAGCCATTTACGACGACATGGCTGAAAAAGCATGGGCTGAATATCCTGTAACAGCAGGCCAAGTACCTAGAGCAGGTGGTTGGCTTTACACTAATCGGGATACTCTTTCAATAGGAGTCGTAATTCAGTTAGATAGCCTACCTTCTGGAATCCATACCTATGACATGTTAGAAGCGTATAAGTCCCATCCAGCCATTGCTCCCCTAATCAGCGGAGGAGAAACAGTAGAATATGGCGCTCATTTGGTGCCAGAGTATGGACTGAATAGAATGCCAGATCGTCTGGTGAGAGATGGTGCAGTAGTTATTGGAGATGCGGCAGGTCTCGTTTACTCAAATGGTGCTGTAATTCAGGGACAGAACTACTCTATTCATTCCGGGAAACTTGCGGCTAAAGTAATTGCAAAATGTATCGAATCAGGTGATTTCAGTAAAAAATCTCTAGGGCAATACAAGAAAGATCTGGATGCATCATATGTGATGCGGGATCTAAAGCGTTTCAAGACAACAGCAAAATTCCTCGCAGATGATGCAAATTATACTTGGGTACCAAAATTCATGGGTAAAATGTTCAATAGAGTTGTTCGTGAAATCGGTGAAGAAAAAATCACAGTCGAAAAGCAAGCCCTACGATTAAGAAAAGAGATGCGACGAAAAGATAAGAAAACAAAGAAGGGCATGGGGTTGTTAAATCTCTTGAGATTAGGTATGATGGGAAGGAAGTTGTGAGGTGAAAAAATGAGTGAAAAAACAAAACTAGGTTTATTTGAATACGATGTGAAAAACGGGCTTGGACTAATTTCATACAATGTCGATGAACACGAACATGCACATATCATCGTAGATACGAAGAAATGTGGCGATTGTGATTCAATGATGTGCGTATGGGGGTGCCCAGCCCAATGCTACATGTTCCGAGACGTAGGATTGGATGAAATGAAATTCCAATACGAAGACTGTGTCGAATGTGGAACCTGCTTCCTGATGTGTACTGACGGTGCTTTAAGTTGGAACCATCCCCGCGGTGGCTTTGGAATAACATACGCATATGGCTAGGTGAGAAAAATGAGTTACAAATTTCTAGGAATCGAGATGCCACTAATGTCAATATTAGTCGGAGGAACACTCTCCGCTTGGGGAGTTGCAGCGTACGTGATTTCTGATATGGCCAGTGTCACAGCCTTGATCCCTACTATCATGGGCACACCAATCGCAGTTATGGGATCAGCAGCAGCACAGATGCCCTCGCGTCGGAAACTGTTCATGCACATCGCTGTAATCTTTGGACTCCTATGTGCCTTAGGCGGGCTACGATTACCGATGATTCTGATGGATGCAGATTCCTCTGGGATATTGATCATCTCTCATGCGCTATTGCTAGTACTTGGTGGAGTTTACACATATGCGTGTGTTCAATCCTTTAGATGGGCTAGAAAAAACGGGAAACTTGATTCCGAATAATCATCTAAGATTCAACGATTCCGCAGCAGAAAGTATCATTTCATTGTGTGATTTTGATACCCAACCAGATTTTTTCTCAGTGTTTGAACAATCATAATAGTTGGTCGTCCCTAAACCACCAGAAACTAATCTTGCTTCTTTAATGAAAAGTGCCATAATCTTCACAACAAAATTTGGAAGTGCCCAAGTGGAAACTTTCCATCCATTTGATTTGAGACAAGATGCAATTTGAGGCATTGTAATTGGAGAAGTTGCCATTATCATTCGTTCACCATTAAGATTTGAATTCTCAATTGCTTCTGCATGCATCCAAGCAACATCTCGTACATCTACTGGAGCAAAACTGATTTTTGGGAAACCGGGATACGAACTAGCAATTATTGATTCAATTATCCTTAATGAAGTCCCTGGAACTCCACTATGTAGGGGCCCTAAAATTACATTCGGATTCACTGTAGTAAGAACTGTGTCGGGATGAGATGCAACAAATTCCCACGCAGCTTTTTCTGCCAATGTTTTGCTCTTTGTATATGCTGAAATTTTGCTATTCAAGTCTGTCCAATCTTCATTACTGTATGTTTTGTTTCGACTTGTTGGAGTTGCTCCGGAAATAGCTGCCGTAGATGATGTAATCACAAATTTTCGTATTCCGGCTGCATATCCGTGTGTTAATACTCGAATCGTTCCTTCTTTAGCAGGCTTGATTAATTCTTGTTCATCCTTAGGTTCAAAAGCAGAAAATGGCGAGGCAGTGTGGACTACTGCATCGATATCTTTCATCGCTAAATTCCAACCTTCGTCTGAAATTAAATCTAGACTACTAAGTTCGAATAACGGATTGCAATCAAAATCGTTCAAAATTTCTTGATGAAAATCTTCGGGAGTACGTGTGGTTCCACGAACGAAATATCCTCTAGAAAGAAACTCATGCGTGACCTGGCGTCCTAGAAAACCTGTGCATCCTGTAACTAATATTCGCTTGAATACCTGCTCCATACCTTACGTACTGATTTCTTTGGTTTGAATTTTGTTAAGGGTTTTCGAAAAAGTTCGCACGCATTTATGATGAAGTTCGTTACCGAGGGGATGAGAATGACATGACCTTACACCTCTATGATACTCGCAGGAAAGAGAAGGTTCCCTTCCATCCTGCTATTCCAGGCAAGGTACAGTTGTATGTTTGTGGAATAACCCCATATTCTCCGTCACATCTTGGACATGCTCGATGTTACATCGCTTTCGACCTTCTACATCGATGGTTAGAAGCATCAGGTTACGATGTTGATTATGTTCAAAATTTCACGGATATTGATGATAAAATCATCAAAATTGCAAATGAAGAAGGAATTGATTTTCTTGAAGTTGCCAATAGGAACATAGAAGATTACTATCAAGTGATGGATGCTCTAGGGGTACAAAGGGCAGATCATTATCCAAGAGTAACTGAGCACTTGGAAGGAATTATCAAAATGATTGAGACATTAATCGAGAAAGAACATGCATATGTTTCATCGGATGGAGTTTGGTTTTCGGTTTCCTCATCTCCAGAAAAATTCGGTACATTGACTGGAAATACAATTGAAGCAGTACAAGCCGGAGGATCTGGACGATTGGATAAATCGGATAAAAGAGAACACAATGATTTTGCTCTCTGGAAGGCGGCAAAACCAGATGAGCCTTCTTGGGATTCTCCTTGGGGAAAAGGTAGACCTGGATGGCATATCGAATGTAGCGCTATGAGCCTTCATCACTTTGGAGATTCATTTGACATCCATGGAGGAGGATTTGATCTAAGATTCCCCCATCATGAAGCAGAAATTTTCCAATCAGAATGTTGCACTGGCAAAGAACCGGTAGTAGGAATTTGGATGCATAATGGATTTGTAAGAGTAGATGGAGAAAAAATGAGTAAAAGTCTTGGGAATTTCTGGACAGTAAAAGATGCATTTCAGATTTATGACCCCATTGTTTTGAGATATGCGCTACTAAATGCACACTATAGAAATCCAATCGACGTAAGTGAGCAATTATTAGATGATGCAAAGGGAAATCAAAGAAAATTATCTGAAATATATGGCCAAGCAATTATCTCTAAAGAAGAAGGAGAAGCTCTGGCTCCCTTACCTCCACTGCCATTAGGAGAAGTAACATCTTCAGAATATTTGTCGCAAAAAATAGGCGTCGTAGAATCATTGGCTGTAGAGGCTGCCCGTGCGTTAGATGATGACCTCAATAGTAGGCTTGCTTTGTCGAAGGTTCAAGCAGGTGCCAGAATAATCTCAGAAGTACTAAAGTCAGAACAAATTGATGAGAAAGATACTGCTGCTTTTGCAAATTTTTCAGTAGAATGGATTGAAGAAATAGCCGGATTGATATTAGGAGTACTACCAAACAAAGAAATTGCAAAGGCAATCTTTGATCCCAGATTAGACCCTCGAAGAGTGGCTATTCGAGATGAAGTAGAGGGTTTACTTGCCAGAAGAAGCATTGCTAGACATGCGAAAGATTGGGGGGCTGCCGATCAAATTAGAGATCGCCTAGCAGAAATGGGAGTTGAAGTTCAAGATACCCCTGATGGAGTTGAATGGGTACTCAAGTAATCATTTCTTTATTGCACGAGCAATTACAAATGCTGACCCTGATAAAATCGCTATTGTGAATATAATTGCAAACCAATACCATATTTCTCCAGTCAAGGACGAACCTAATGATTCATCCTGTTGTTGCGAATCTGAAGAATCATCTGATTGCGAATTAGAATCAATCTTGTTTATCCAATTCATGGCCTGTTTACATTCCCATTGTCCAATTCGATCATCATCTTTCCTGACTGGATTTCCATCTTCCATAATTAGTGCTTGAGAAACTATAGGATCTGCACATGTCAAACCAGGGAATGTGATTACGTCGCCTGGAGAATAACTAGGATCAAGCCGACTGACTGGCCAATTACCCTCTCCATATGATTCACTAACCTCTGGATGAGAGGTAGACCAAATTGTATCTTCTGGACATGATGCCACATATTCGATAGATGTTCCAGATTCAGCAAAGCATCCACTAGATTCTTGCATTAGGATAATTACTGAACCACAACCTCTGATTTTCCCATCATCTTTAGTCTGAACAATTGTGATACATTCCTCAATATGGATTCCTTGTTCAAAGGATGAATTTGCAGGATGTTGTTCTCCTCCAAGTGGTCCAAAGGTGGGCCATAAAAGTGGTAAGTCATCAACAGAAATACTATTGTTCACATCTACGGAGTCACCATTATCATCATTCGATGAAGAAGCATTTGAAGATGATTGATTATTCGAACTCCCTCCGGTCCAAGTTGACGGATCGGATGAATCAGCAACAGTTCGATTCCCATTAGAATCTAGATTAATATCATAATAATCAGACCAAAGATCTACTGATCGTCCATTTTGGAAGGTCATAGAGCGATTCAAAACGTCAAAATAACGATCATCGCCAAATGTATACCACGGGTCAAATGGCCGAGGACCTATCGAAAGACCTTCTAAACAATCTCTCAATTTTTGTTCCACAACTGCATAAGTTTGGGTTCCAGAGGGAATCCCATCGTATCGGATATCAATCCCTTTAACAAAATCTGGAGAACTGATAATTTCGGTATCATTGGTCATTATCTGCATTAAATCAACATCGCCAAAAACGGGTAATCCATCTACAACAACAAGACGAACATCTGGATCCACCGCTTCGATAAGATTACGATAGGGATTAGATTCAAAGGCGTCAAGCACAAGAAAATCTGCAGCTAGACCCGGTTTTATTCTACCCACATATTCAGTCCATCCCACTTGGTCGACCGAGTTAGTGGTAAGCATCTGAGCCATTTCAAAGTCAGAGAATCTATCGCCGAGAACGTTTGTATCCCACCAATCTGCAATCTTTACTTCATGTAAGACATTCTTTGCCCCTGAAGGTGCCCAATCAGGAGAAATTGATATCGAAACTCCTGCTTGATCAGCTGCTGCGATATCTGCTGTATCTCCATACAACAATAAATTAGACATTGGGGACCAAACTAAAGATGCGTCTACTTGTCCCATCAATCCAAATTCTGTTGCAGTAAGTGCAGTTCCATGAATTACAACTAATTCATCGATTAGCAATTGATTGTTCACTAAAGAATCAAATTCTGCTCTAGATGGTTCATCAATCCCTTCTGAAAGATGAATCATCCATGCATCGAGAGTTCCTGCTGATTTTTTCGATTTAATGTGTGAACCAGAATAATCAGCGGGGAACCAAGAACCCCCCACTCGAGTCTCGATTTGATCAGTGCCAAAATTTTCTTTTTCCACATTTCGTGCTAAAATTGAGTCGAATGTGGATTCACTCTCAGTAGTGGCTCCTTGGATTACAGTTGTCCCACCAACTATCGATTTTACCTCAGCATGTTTCATGGATTCTACCATTAATCCGCAACCATCTGAACCTCCATCATTAACACCATTCTCAACTTTAGTTATGGCATTCTTGTATGCTGTTTCTGTCCTCCATTGATATCTATTATCCCAGCCATCAGTACCATGATCCCAGATAGGGATTACATTGTAATGAGGGTGATTATGAACATCTAACAAACCAGGATATATTATTCCACCAGTATCAATAATTTCTATGCCTTCAGCAGCAGTAGGCATAGTTTGACCTTCGGACCAAACGGCAGATATTATTCCATCTTCAACCAAAACATTTCCATTAAGGAGAACACTGGATTCAGATTCCATTGTTACAACAGTTCCCGAAAGAACATATGAACCCGAATGACTCACTCCAGTTGGTTCAGGACAAGGCGCCCCAGGTCCAGTTTCTGGAGTATCTTCTCCTGGCCCCCAACCAGGAGTAGGGGGAGAAACTTTGGAAACTACTCCACTAGAATCTACAACATATGATGTATCCCACACTGAATCTTCACCATCAAATGAAATTGAAGAAACTAAATTTCCAGATGAATCAATCAATCTTACAGAACCACCTCCAAAATAATCGAATGCAATCCCAGTATCAGTTCTGAAAAATACAACTCTACTTTCCTGATCAACTGTAGTTCCCGAAATGATATTGAATGAATCTGTAGATTCTGTACCTTGGAACTCTAAACTCCAACCACTGATATCAATTGAATTAGATGTAGGGTTATACAATTCAATAAATTGATCACTATTACTGCCAAATGTTCCATCACAATTCCAATCAGTTCCACCATAATTCTCATTGTTGGAAGAAACTAGTATCTCAGAAATATGCAATCCATCATTTGTATCTGCCATAGCAAATCCTGAAAATGGAATAAGCAAAAAAACTGCAATTACGAGGAGTACTGGGTACTGCTTGGTAATGCCCATGAACATCCAAGGCAATAACAAGGGCTTGAACCCTACCATTCCCAAAAAAGCCTCAATCGGGCGACAATCACAAAAAGAGCACCCCCAAAATAAGCACATGAGGGGTGGGGCTTGGCGACGTTTACCCGTAATATTTGCCACTCTGGTTTTACTCATCCCTGGATGTTTTGGTTCAAATGAAGAAATTGTAAGTGGCAATGATTGGGCAGATGGTTTCAGCTATATTGACGACCCAGCAGGATTCACTGGAGAAGATCGAATCCGACCATTCAATGTAAGTCATCCAAATCCTTCACTAAACGAATCATGGGGGAATACCTCTTGGGCGGTTTTTGGGAATTTAGAAGGGGGTAATTGTTGTGAACACTATCTGGCCGCTACGGAATGGGGGTGGATTCTTAATTTTGGAGGAGAATACCCCACATGGTCGGAAGATAGAGGGCATACTTGGCAACAATGGATGCCCCCGGTACTACAGGATTTGAATTGTAGAACACCCAAAATAACTGTTCCTGGACAAGAAGGACTAGGTGAAGGCAGTATTATTCAAACAACAACAGGAGACATCATTGCGATGGGATGGTTTCCCTATCCTTCATCGTCAGGAGGAGATCAATTCTATGCATTCTTTTGGGATGCTGATGAAGAAGATTGGACATGGTGTTACAACAGATTAACAGAACCGTTCTATGATAGATCTTGGCAAATGGAAATCGTTGGACCGATTGATGCTGGAGCGCCTTACGGAAGTGGAGAATGGGCAAGTCTTGTCATCTCAAATTTCTGGCATCAATCATCTAACCGAGGTGGACAAATGTCTACAGATGGGCTAAATTACTATTATTTTGAATTCCCAGATAGAGATGAACAATTAGACGTAATGGAAGTAGATTTGATTGCAGAAAATCTAGAAATGTCATGGGATTATACAAAGCCACACAAAGAAATGCGAGGGTTTCCAGTACCTTCTGGGGGGGCATATTTTCCCAACTTTTTCAATGATGGAGGTGATGCTTTTCTAGATACATCTCTCAATTGGTGGAGGGCAACAACAGTTGGAGGAGAAAGTCTCCCTAGCGAATATTGTGCATTCGATTCATCAGCACACCTACATTGTATCGTAAATTCAGGTCTTTTGTTTGAACATATGATTTCCACTGATGGTGGCGAAACTTGGAAAAATCAGACGTATGACCTAACTGGAGAAGCCTCAGAAATAGAAGAATGGGAATTTCATTCTAATGGGATGTTGGACTTATTTGTCCTGAATGTAAGATACCAAAGTTCTGAAGGGCCAGATATCGATATTGCTTGGCATGTTCGAGAATATTCAGAAAGTCTGGAACCAGATTCTCTAACATTCCTAGGGCTTGGTGATTTAGATGCCACGTCTGGAGCAGGCCAAGATATCCGATTTGATTTTGCTAGTATGACTATTCTACCCGATGGAGGTTCAGTAATTGCCTATCATGATTCATCTGATCCAGATCCGCTGTTTGGTCTGGAACTATTCCTTCCAGATTCATATGCTTCAATTAATGCTTGAATTGTTTACACAAAGATGCGAAAATAGATGCTGATGGGCCCTGCGCTCGTGCTGCCAATCTTCTAACAATTAATTCTGGAGTTGATTGAGCAAGATGATTACGTATAGGAGTTCTATCTACTACTAAATCCAAATTCTCATCGAGCCCTCGTGCCTCAATGCCATCTATTCGAATTTCACCCTGGAAATTTTCCCTAATCTGGCCACCAATATGAGTTACCAATACTACTGTATTCGTCATATTTTCCATTGCAACAGATAGTAATCCTGAAAGAATCTTAGCCGCAGCCCCAGGTTCAGTAATTGCTTCTAATTCATCCGCAAGAACAAGCTTTTGATTATCTGAAACAAATACATCTGCCAATCTCAGAAGTGTTCTTTCCAAAGCACCCGCAGATTGAGTACCATTTACCTTAGCCAAAATATGAATCTCATCTACTAATGATATCTTGGCAGATGTAGCTGGGACAGGAAGGCCAGAATGAGCAAGTAATGCAACCATAGCAATAGTCTCCAATAATGTTGTCTTCCCTCCTGAATTTGCACCGGAAAGAAGACTCAGAGACTGTTGATCACCTTCTGATGCAATAGATCCTAAGCCGTATGAAATCGGTGTAGGAGGGCAATCCAGAAGCAGATGTCGCCCATCTACAACTTCAAAACCTGATTTATTAGATATTAATTCGGGCATAATACATTTATTTTCAATAGCCCACCTTGCAACTGTCAACCACATTTCTATCTCAATTAATCCAGAAATCGCAGATTTACATGGTTCAATTAATGCTTCAGCAAGTTTTGCATTTTGAAGAAGATCATTGTTTTTGACTGATTCAATCGCATTCTCTAATTCTCTTTCAATATTTTCTACTGCTTTACGACTAATTATACATGGGTAATCAGATTCGATCCAATCAAATGGGACCTTTACTGAAGAATTTTCTAGAAATATTTCTAATCGCCTTCTCCCGGCTTGTTTAGCATCTTCGATGGTATCTGCAACGGTTGCCTGAATTCGCCGATTCAGGCTCTCAGTATCTGCATAAAATGACAGGACTTCGTCACCTTCAATTGAAAGATGAGCATCAGAAGTTCCAGCTACAATTGCATCATTGATTCCACCTTCAATTGCTTTTACTTCTGACCAAAGTGAATCCTTTACTTTCTCTAATAACTGAAGATCACCATCATCTACTTCCAATGACTCAAGAATTGTATTCAAATCAGAAATAGGCTCCACCCATTCTTCTATTTTCTCAGATAATGGATGTACAGGCCATTCATTTTCCTTGATTTGTTGAATCGACTGTAAGACTTCTGAATTCAACTCAAACCATTCTACACTTAACTCAGGAACTAAACTACCTAATTTGTTAATCGAAGGAAAACAAATCCATCCATTGGGAGGAGAAGTGGGAGCAGACTTACCTATCCATGTTACATTGGGGAAAACGGTGTAATCAGACCAACTTTCACTAGAATCTCTAATCACAATTCGACAACGCTGTGACAATATTTTGCATTTTTCCGCTGTTTCTGTATCAGGTACTACGATTACCCGATCGATTCTACCATTTCCTCTTTTTGGATTCGCCAATGAAGTGGAAATATTAGTCCACAACTCCAATGCATCTGGAAAAGTTACTGAAAATTCCAATGCTGACCTAGAATGTTCTCGGCATGATTCAATCGAATGAAAATGCTTTTTTGATAACGGACGTAACAGCCCAATTCTATCCTTAGCAGCAGAACTGTTTGCATAACTACTAATGGAATCAAGTAGGCGGTCATGTAATTTTGTTGCCTCTATACTTTGACACACATCAGCATCTTCACCTCTAAAATTCTGAATTAATCGAACTGCACGAACTGATGTTACCCCCTCCACTGAAGATAAACTAGTCACATCACCTTGTGATAAAGTTCTGAAAACTTCTTCTTCGGAACCTAAGGATTCAATCATTCTTTGAGAAAGGGATTCTCCGACTCCAGGTATCTCAGTTAGGCCAATCATCAACAAACATCGAAGTTCGGGAGTTATTGAGTACATCGGTCAAGATTGGAGAATAAGAAAGGAAATCTCAAATTCTCCATCAAGAGAAAATATGTCAGCTGAGTCATAAGTCTCAGAATTAAATCCGGGCTTAATTCGATGGAATTTAGACGACGACGCACGAACCTCTGAACCAACATGAACTCTATCCTCATCTGATAAATCAGGAGCAGATTCGGGCAACCATACCTCTAAGGAAATTGTTGTATCTACTTCCAAATCGAGATCTTTCCTTTTAGCCTGTATTCTACGGATAATATCTCTAGCTAAACCCTTAGAGAGTAAATTTTCAGTTAATGCAAGATCTAGTACCAGGCTTACATCCATCGGCCCTTCCGGCCCATCAATTGAAACCGTTGAAGCCGCAAATCCTTCTTTTTCGACCCTTCGAATCTCAATATCTTCTGAGATTATCTCATATCCTGCTAAAGCACCTAAACCTGCTTCTATTTCTAAAAGGAATGATTCAGGATCAACGGTATCTAATTCTTTCAATACTGAAGGAAGATCTTGACGACATTTTTTCCCTAATGCCTTACGATTGGGCGCAAGTTCAATTCTTTGGAAACGATCAAGATCAATTTCAGTTTCCAATAATTCTACATTTAATTCATCAGCTAGAATATCATGGAATTCTGAAATATCTGGCCCCCCAACAATCCAACCAGATTGGCAAGGTAGACGCTGACGCCGCCCCGCCTCAATTCTAATTCTTCTTCCTGCTTCGGCAAGAGTCCGTACCATTTCCATCTTCGCTTCAACCATCATATCGATTGGAGGAAGAATATCACTTCCAGAATTTGAATCAGCGGATAAAATAGGCCAATCAGCAAGATGTACACTTTGTCCACCACATAGATTTCTATGGATTACATCTGAGATATAGGGAGCTACTGGAGCAATCAATCGACATAATACTGTTAAAACCTCATGAAGTGTTTGCTGGCATGACCTCTTATCAGATGACTCATTTTCATCCCAAAGACGACGACGGGACCTACGAACATACCAATTTGATAAATCATTGACGACAAATTCCTCTAAATCTCTACACGCTTTGTGGAAATCCCAATCCTCAAATTGTTGGTGATATGAATGGGCCATATTGGAAAGACGGCTTAATATCCATCTATCTAATGGTGTTCTATCTTCAATAGAAATTGATTTAGATAAATCATCAGGATCAAAACCATCCAAAGCAGCATAATCTGCGTGGAATCGATAACAATTCCACAACGTAAGAAACATCTTTCCATATGTTTCTCTAACTCCATTCGGATCAAATTTCAATGGATTCCAAGGTGCCCCTGCTGTCACCATATACCACCTTGTGGCATCTGCTCCTTCACGATTGAAATGATCCCATGGATCAACGATATTACCTCTTGATTTGGACATCTTCTTACCTTCAGCATCGAGAATCAAGCCTAAACTTAAGCAGCGTTTGTAACAAATTGAGTCAAAAACAGTAGTAGATACTGCTAACAGAGTGTAAAACCAACCTCTTGTCTGGTCAACACCTTCACAAATATAGTCAATTGGGAAGTTATTCTCAAAGGTTTCAGGATTATCAAATGGATGATGCCATTGTGCAAACGATGCACAGCCTGAATCAAACCAACAATCCATAACGAAGGGTTCTCGATTCATTGGTTCCCCCGTTTCGCTAATAAGAACAAATTGGTCAACTACTGGACGATGAAGGTCTACGTCATCTGGGCATTCTGGGTTTTCAATTCCTGACGCTCTTGCCTTAGCAACCTCTGCTTGTAGTTCTGAAATAGACCCTACACATTTCATTTCACCAGACGCGGAACGCCATACTGGCAACGGAGTACCCCAATAGCGTTCTCTGCTAATTGCCCAATCCTTTACATTTCTGAGCCATTCTCCAAAACGGCCTTCGCCAACCCAATCAGGTGCCCATTCTACCTGATCATTGAATTCCAATAGCCTTTCCTTCACAGCAGTCATTCTGACGAACCAAGAATCCATAGCATAGTACAACAATGGATGATCTGTCCTCCAACAATGGGGATAATCGTGAGAATATGCCTTTTCGCGATACAACAAATTAGACTCTGTTAAAATTTCCATGATTTCATCATCACAATCTTTGACATATCTACTATCGAGGCGAGGATGAGTGCCTTTAACGAATCGTCCTTCCATGTCTACTGTATGTTGAGCAGGTAGGCCAACTTCCATTCCAAGGTTATAGTCATCTTCACCATACATTACAGCGGTATGGACAACTCCCGTACCATCTGTAGTAGTGACCCAATCTGCGCTTAAAACAGTCCAAGCAGAAGAAGAGTCACCCCCATCTACTGCTTCAGGAAATAATGGAGTATAAGAGCGACCAATTAATTCCGAACCTGGGAATTCCTCAACAATCTCTACATGATGGCGGAGAACTTCTTTCATGAGGTCCTTTGCGAGGATCATCTCTTCGCCTATTGATGCTCCACCAAAACCATCCCATGATGTTGGTTCTTCAAGAACCCTCACTCTAACATAGGTAACATCTGGACCAACTGCTAAGCCAACATTCCCAGGAAGGGTCCAAGGGGTAGTAGTCCAAGCTAAAATTGAAACATCGGAATCAACCAATTTGAACTTAACATAAACAGAAGGTTCCTCCACTTCTTTGTACCCTAAAGCTACCTCGTGACTCGAATATGAAGTTCCTGTTTGTGGACAGTAAGGGAGAACTTTGTGCCCTCTGTAAAGTAAACCTTTGTCAAACATTTGTTTCAATGCCCACCAACAAGATTCTACGAAATTATTGTCTAAAGTCACATACGGTTGATCTAAATCTACCCAAAAAGCCATCCTTTCGGTCATTTCTCTCCATGCTTCTTCATATGTCCAAACTGATTTCCTACATTCTTCATTAAATTCTGCAATTCCGAATTCCTCTATTGCTTCATTGCTCATTAAATCTAGACGTTTTTGCACCTCAATTTCAACAGGTAAACCGTGTGTATCCCATCCTCCTTTTCGCTCGACAAAATGACCTTCCATTGCCTTCCACCTACAAACTAGATCTTTGTAGGTTCTAGCTACCACATGATGGATTCCTGGACGTCCATTGGCCGTTGGGGGGCCTTCTAAGAAAATGAAAGGAGTATTGCCTCTTCTTGACTCGATACTTTGTTCGAATGTTCCTTCTTCTGACCACAAACGCATGACACCCTCTTCTAGGGATACAGGATTCAGATCCCCAACAGGTTCAGGCGCAGGCATGAACCTACGGACTTTAGAAGATGTCTTCAAACTGATGGGAGAATTGAAACAAAACTCTACTGGGTTTGAAATACCCCCCCTTAATGTCTAAAACATGGACGATGTCATCTCAACCTCAGTCTCTGGGATGACCTGTATGTCATGTGTGGGGCGGGTAGAAGATGCGCTAAAATCTCTAAATGGTTCTTACAATATTGATGTAAAATTAGATACAGGACTTGTTACATTACAAGGAGTTTCGATTGAAGAAACAGAACAGACAATAATTTCTCTAGGTTACAGTATTGGGATTCCTACCACGATTAATCAAGAAGATGATTTCAATTGGGGCGATGGAGCGACTTGGAAACAATCTGCTAACAATACAAAATGGTGTTTGATAGGTTGCTCTATTGGGGAATTCGGCACCCTTGCAGCATACCAATACTACGGCATTCACCATCATCTTAGTTGGGATCTTATCAATCCAAATTCTAGTAGCTTCGACCTTTACATCATATTCTTGTTTATGTTACCTCTAATCAACGGATTAGCAACAAGCGTGATGCTAGAAACTGCGATTCTAGTTCGTGGACAAATGGATCTTAGGAATGCACTTTCAACCGCATTTGGAATGTCGTTTATCTCGATGCTAATGATGGAAATTGCAATGGAAGCTACTGATTTGATTTACACCGGTGGTCAATTAGGATTGGATCCAATGGCCATAATTCCAATGTTAGTTGTCGGTTTCTTGACTCCTTGGCCATACAACTACTGGCGACTCAAAAAATATGGTGTATCCTGCCATTGATTTTTAATTTAAAAAACGGACAGAATGAATTGAAATTTCAAAATCAGTAAATCGGAACGTTCAATGAACCGAGATTGTAGAGAGGGGTGAAGGAACAATGACATTGGTTGCTCTTCTCCAATTAGACCATACTGTTGGGGACATAGATGCTAATGTCAAAGCAATAGAAAATGCTGTTGCTATAGCTCAAGAAAATGGTGCAGAATTAGCGGTTAGTTCTGAATTGGCAATTTCAGGATACCCCCCCAGAGATTTACTCGAAAAATATGGTTTTGTTAGACAATGTATTGAAGCGACAAAGTCACTACAAGTCCCAATTCCCACAATTATCGGAACCCCCATTCCTCCTGAGGCCGAAAGAAGGAAACCGGGAAATGGTGCAGTTAGAATCATTCCAGGACGCCCTACTAGGGTAGTAACACAGAAGCAATTACTACCAACATACGATGTATTTGATGAAGAAAGATACTTCCACCCCGATTCAAAACCAGGGATTTTGAGACTATTAGATGGACAAAGTATTGGAGTAACAATCTGTGAAGATGCTTGGCAACATGCTGGTTTGGTTCCCACAGATTATTCTGTAGATCCTATAGAACAATTATCTTCATTTTCTATTGATGGAGAAGCACTAAGAATGTCGCTAAATCTATCTTCTTCTCCATATCATATACAAAAACAAGAAACTCGTTCAGAAGTTGCCAGATGTGCTGCAAGGACACTTGAACATCCATTCTTACTATGCAACCAAGTAGGTGGTAATGATGATCTAATTTTTGATGGGAGAAGTCTCATTGCATGGCCAGATGGAAAGATAATTCAGGCACCTGCATGGAAAGAAGGGATTCTAATAATTGATACCGATAATCAGAGTGGGAAATTCCTTTCATTAAATGAACAAGATGTAATCGAATGTCAAATCTTTGAAGGTGATCTCCCAGAACATGATCGAAATTCTGAATTACTGGAAGCCATCACTGTTGGAATCAGAGATTATTGCATGAAATCAGGACTTCAATCCGTGGTTCTTGGAATGAGTGGAGGTATAGATTCCGCAGTATCGGCAGCTGTATGTGCTAGAGCATTGGGGGCAGAAAATGTGATTGGAATTTCGATGCCCAGTCGGCATTCAAGCAAACACTCGATTACTGACGCAGAATATACTGCAAAAAGTCTTGGAATTGAATTATTATCCATGTCTATTGAAAAAATGCATGATTCTGTAGAATCTACCTTGTTATTCGAATTAAACAATGGACACTCAGTTGCTGCAGAAAATATCCAGTCAAGATTGAGAGGAATGCTGGTCATGGGGGTTGCTAATGCAAGAGGGGCAATGGCTATTGCTACAGGAAATAAATCTGAACTTGCAATGGGTTATTGTACACTTTATGGAGACATGGCAGGAGGATATTCACCATTAGGTGATGTATGGAAGACTGAAGTCTATGAATTAGCTAAAGCAATTAATGATGAAGCCAAATCCTCAGGATTAAATCCACCAATTAATGACTCCACGATGACTAAACCACCTTCTGCAGAATTGGCTCCCAATCAAACGGATCAAGATAGTCTTCCGCCTTACGAAGTTTTAGACTCGATATTACAATTGCATATGGAAGAAGGATTAGATTCTGATGCAATTTCTGGATTTACAGGACTAAATATTTCGCTGATAAGAGATTTACTTCAACGATTTGCAAATAATGAACATAAAAGATGGCAGATGTCGCCATCTCCTCGTGTCTCGAAACGAGCATTTGGACAGGGATGGAGGCAGCCTCTAGCTGCAAAAAAGGATTAGAGGAAGTGATGAAATGAACATCCCGCCACAACTTCATTCAATGTTAACTGGAGAACAAGGAGATGCGAAACAAAAGGCTGCTCGCCTAGTTGTAGATTTAGCCGCAGTTTCAGGAGCCACGGAATTCATTAGATGCAATAATTCGCACGTAAGTGGAGTTAGCGTTCTAACTGGGGGGCATGGATTACGAACATTCCTATCTGACCTTTCTAATGATCCTGAAGGTCAAGTTGCTATTCCAACTACCCTAAACAGTGCAGGTTGCGATCATGAAAAAATGGACGAAATGGACATAGAATTCCCTGATTTTCTTAAACAACAATTTGAGATTGTACACGCATATATGAAACTGGGAATTAAGGCAACTCTTTCGTGTACACCATATGATAGAGGGATTGAAGAAGAAGCAGAAGGGATTGGATCTTGGGCAGAATCAAACGCTGTCTGTTTCTCCAATTCTTACACCTCATTAATCACAAATCGTGAATCGGGATTATCTGCTCTTGCTACTGCCTTGACAGGCTGGGCACCGAGATGGGGACTCCATCTCCCAGAAAATAGAACCCCTAACCTGATTGTAGAGGTCGACTGTGAAATGGACGACCCCACTGACTGGAGTATACTCGGTGATTGGATTGGCGCCCAAAGATCACCTAATTGGAAAATGCCTTGGGGCCCAATGCCATTAATTCGAGGTCTTCCCCAGAATGCTTCCTTTGAGATGTTGAAAGCACTGACTGCAGCTGCAGCGAACTATGGTTGTCCAATGCTGTGGATTGAAGAAGATGAAATAGATATTTCAAAGATACAATCTAAACTTGTTTTCAACGAAAAAGAATTGAGACAAAGATACAGTGAATTAGCTCCAAAAGGAGAAGTCGATTTGGTAGTAATTGGATGCCCACAGGCGAGTATCGGGGAAGTTCGAGCCACAGCTGCTGCAGTTAGAACAAGGATGGAGTTAGGTCAAAAAATCCCGAATCAGCGACTATGGGTTTTCACCTCTAGCCACAATTTCAAAACTCTCTCATTGGAAGGAACTGTAGACTTGTTAGAAGAGGCTGGAGCAGTTGTTCTGAAAGATACTTGTCCAGAAGTCACACCTTATAATCGAAGCAAATATAATCATCTACTCACTAATTCTTTGAAGGCAGAACACTATCTCACAAGTGGTTTGAATAATATGCCAACTAGTGTAACAAACATCGAAGAATGTGTAGCAATTGCATTTAACCCAACACTAATTGAAGGAAAAAGGCCTACACTTGAAGAAAAAAGTCACCCTAATGTTCATTCCGCAAAAAGTTACCAATCAGAAAAAATCACACTAAATGGGGAGAGTCTGCCTAGTCAACGTGAATGGGAGATAATTGGGAAGGCATTAGTTACTGATGTGCCCATCACATATCTTGGATACGTGAATCGTGATTCAGGTATCATAGAAGATCCAGGTCACCCTTTAGATGGAATCGCAATCGAAAATACCATCTTGATTTATCCTAAAGGTTCAGGCTCAACAGTTGCACCTTACGTCTTGATGGGACTAATCTATACTGGCAAAGGACCAGTTGGCATAGTTAATCGAGATGTATGTCCACTATCAATGCCTGCTGCTTCTCTTCTCGGAATTCCTTATGCAACCAAATTTGATGATGATCCTTGTTTGAAAATAAATTCCGGAGACGAAATATCGATGAAATTACAAGATGGTAAAGTTACACTAGATGTAATCAATAGATGTGATGCTTGAAAGGGTCAAGCACTTACGAAGTAACCCCCTCTGAGAACTATGAGAGCCATTGTAACGGGAGGGGCAGGGTTCCTCGGAAGCCATCTTTGTGAGGCTCTGCTACTTGATTTCAATGAAATTTGTGTTATTGATGATATGTTTAGAGGAAAGCAAAAGAATCTTGAAAATTGCAAAGCATCTGCTGCAGAAATGGGGATTCCATTCCACATTGTTATGAAGGATGCGAGTAATCCAGAAAGTTACGAAATAGCACTCCGACGTTTAGGGGGGAGCGTGGATGTTGTTTATCATCTCGCAGCAATAAATGGAACTAGATGGTTTCATGAACGTCCAGACTTAGTAGTTCGAATTAATCATAATACATTAGATGCCGCGTTAAATTTCGCCACTTCACAAGGAGCTCGATTTATTTTTACCAGTAGTCCTGAAGCGTGGGGAGAACAAACAACAATGCCTCTTGATGAAAATACTTCAAGTATTTTCTCACCCCCTCAATTACATCAACGACATTCCTATGGTGCCTCAAAATACATCGGAGAATTACTTGTTCATCATGCAATCAGAACTCATTCAATTGATGCAAGGATTGTAAGACCATTCAATTCATATGGACCTAGATTACCAGGGGATAGTCATGGACAGGTAGTTTCAATGCTTTTAGAAAAATGTCTAGTAAATGAACCAATGGAAATACATGGAAATGGGCAGCAAACTAGATGCTTTACTTGGGTTGAAGATGTAGTAAATGGCATTAAATTAGCAGGTGAATTAGATATTGGTTTAGATGGAAGTAATCTATGCGGTAGAGCGTTCAATCTAGGTTCAACTATTGAAACATCTATCTTAGAATTATCAGACATGTGTATCCAAACAAGTGGAACTACAATTCAACCAGTCATTACTACAGCACATCCAGGAGATGCAATTCGGAGAATACCTGATATCTCCGAATCACAACAAGCATTAGGATGGGATGCCGAAGTATCACTAGAAGAAGGGATCGAGAGAACTTGGGTATGGATGAAAAATAGAAATCACTGATATTATGGGTGAAAATATGGAAAGGCAAGACCGATTAAAGGGCTTGAAATCGGCACATATTCGGGAGATGCAAAGTAGAAATGTAAGAGTTAGTTCAAGAATTGAGGATTTCTTGGAAATTATTGTTGAACTAGAAGATATTCATGGTGAAGCTAGAGTTTCAGATATTGCATCTCATCTTGCAATCTCTAGGCCAACCGTAGTTAGAATGTTAGGTAAAATGGCAAATGAAGGGTGGATAGAACAAATCCCATATCGTCCAGTCAAACTTTGTCCCAAAGGAAGGCAACATGCCGAATGGATGAGGGAACGACATAGCATACTATTCAGATTTCTCCGACATTTAGGAGTGGAAGAAACAACTGCCCATCATGAAACAGAAGGAATTGAACATCACTTATCTGAAATTACGGTTAGAAGCATAGAAAAGATGGTCGAACGATTGGAAGAATAATACTCCTGATTCTCTAGTTTTAAATTAAGGCAGGAAGATAGAATGGAAGGAATGAAAAATTTCGTCTCCCAATCTAACGGAATTAGTTCTACTTCAGGTACTTATGTTGAACTTACTCAAGCAGGAATTATTGGATCTTTTTTATTCGTTTTTTCAGGGATTTGGGCATTTACATCCCCTATTGGATTGATACAAACAGGACAATTAACTCCCGTTGAATTAACATTGTTAGGTACGATTATTGCATCTCATGGATGGATAATGTGTTTCGTTTTGGGAGCTGCGTTTGATGTACTACCTTTTGTCCACCAATTCATTCCATTTCACGAAGCATCTCTAAAGTCAATACAACGTCTCAATCTAGGAGGAACAGTCATTATTTCCCTCGGGATAATTGTTGGAGATATTGAAATATTCTATCAAGCATTATTGATTGGAATGTCTGCATATTCATTCCAATATATCCTCCTTTGGGATCCAATCAAAAAATTAATTCAAAAACGAAAAATAAGTGATTCCGATCCGGTTGGAACATCTGGAATAGCCCCCGCAATTCCAATTATTCTAGGTTCATTGATCTGTATTTTTGCAGGAATTTATGCGGATGATTTAGAATCACTATATCTCTCAATGTGGGCGACCATTGGACTGATTTGGATTCCACTTTCTTGGGCATTTTGTCTAAGTTATTTTAATCGAAGAATGGCATGGAATATCGTTCCAATAAACCAACTAACTCCAAAAAGTATAATTTTGGGAATTGTCATTTTTCTACATCTTTCGATTGAAATTTCATTGTATCTACAATACATTGGAACTACATTTCCATTTCTATTTAGAGGAATTGTGATACTCATGCTTGGTTTAATGCTTAATCCACATCGAATCATTCAAAGAGTTCTGGAAGGAGGACATTATAATGCTCTAATTATTGTCTCTTGTCTATTAATTCCACTAATCGGAATTGTTTCAGTATCACTTTGGTTTTTTGGAGGATCAACTCCAAGGATGTTCGTATATTTGGGAAACGGATTTCTCTTGATTTTGCCAATCAGTGTAGGATTAACTACAGGATATATCTCAACACTTCATGAAGACCATTTGCATAGAAGAGAGGAACATAGGAAAAATGGATGGCCAACAAGTATCATTGTAATTATAGCAGTGATTGCTATCTCTGGACCTTTCCTTAGGGAGAACTTAATTTTCGAAAATCTTTCTTTGGGAATTCGTACTGGAATTATAGCATTACCATTCATGCTTGCGTTATTTAGAATGACATCTTGGTGGAAACAAGAATTAATTCCAGAAAAAGGTTCATGGGAACGAATCCCTATGTTTTGGAATGAAATTCATGAACCATTAGACCCGTATGAATTCAAATCAGAAGAATGACGGATAACTTGATCTAATTCTTGAATGGCCTTATTTGCAAAACCAAGAACAGTTACTAATTCCCCTTCAATTAACTTTGAAACACTCTGGGCAAGTCCCGCCATATCATAACCCCCTGCTTTACCCTTCCATGATCCTGAAGAAATGAGTTCATCCAAAACAGATTCATTTAATAATTCAAATTCAACAACTGATGATTCAATAAATCGAAAAATTCGAGGTTCAGGGGATCTAAAATCAATAATTGCAGTTCCAGACCAGACTAGATGCCGTCGTCCAGATAAATCCAGTAGCATCCTCAATGCTGAAATTTCATCATCTGGTTGACCTAATGCAGAATAAATATCATTTGGGTCCTCAACTAGAGTATCCGCCACAACCCAAATTTCAGGAGGAGAAAGTGAATCATTTTCATGTGAATTTTGTTTTTCAAGAAATTGTTGCATACAAGCTCTTGAAATTTTATCATCTAAGACAAAAGCAACCTGAGAAGAAACTTCTCCCTCTGTTGATTTCTCTTGACCAACGAGAGGCTTCGCCTCAATAACCACTGACTTGTCTATATGTTTTGATAACCAATCAATTCGCCGTGAGGAGGCAGATGCGAGGCGAATTCTTCCCACCATATCTGCACTCACACCATGGAGGCGTTTATGTCCTCCCCGTCCCTCCTGACAATCGGTGAACCCATGAGTGACGCCAACAAACGTATCCCGACTTATGTAAATGGGCTTGATGAAAGAATGCAAGGAGGGATACCTCAGGGACATATTGTTCTACTGGCAGGTGTCAGTGGATCAATGAAATCAAGTCTAGGTTTTTCCATGCTTTACAATGCTGTTAGAGAAGGACAAGCAAGTGGGATATATGTTACAATGGAACAAGGGAAATCCTCCCTCCAAGGACACATGGCAAACATGGGCATGGATATTGAAGACCCGAAAGTAAGATCATCTATTGCAATTATTGATTTGGCCGATCTTCGTGTTCAACTTGATAAAAAGACAATTGATTCCGAAGTTGATTGGATGGGACAGTTAATCAGACAACTAACAAATTATCGAGAATCAATTGGTTTTGATGTTCTTGTTTTTGATTCATTAGGTGCATTCTTCACATTAACAAAGATGCCAAATCCTAGAGATGCAATCTTCAAATTGTTTGAAGCAGTTAGACGACTTGGACTTACTGCTTTTTTCATTTGCGAAATGACTGGAGAAGAAAAGAAACAATTTGGAGAATTTGGAGTTGAAGATTACCTTTCAGATGGAGTAATTCATCTTACAATGGAACGAACTGGTGATTCAGTCAATAGGAAATTAGCCATCGTTAAAATGAGGCACACTGACCATGTTCTAGGTTATCATCCGTGGATTTGGAATTCTGGGGTTCAGAAATTCTCTATTAGTTAATAATCACTCAACTGTGACTGATTTTGCTAAATTACGAGGACGATCAACATCTCTGTTTAATTCAAGTGCAGTATGATATGCAAGTAATTGCAATGGAATTACACTAAGCATTGGACTAAGAGATTCTTGAGTGGGAGGAATAGTGAAACAAATATCTCCATGCTCAGAAATGTCATCACCTTCAGTATGAATGAGGATAATTCTGGCTCCTCTTGCTTTGCATTCCTGAATATTTGAGATTGTCTTATCCCTCTGAACATCGTCAGGTGCCACTACTACGACTGGACTGCCCTCTTCAAGGAGGGCAATAGGCCCATGTTTCATCTCACCTGCAGGATATGCAAGGCATGGAATGTAGGCAATCTCCATCAATTTCAAAGCACCTTCTTTGGCTACTGGAGCGGAAAAACCTCTTCCAAGGAATAAAACAGATTTAGCATCCTTAACTGCTAGAACAGCCTCCTGATATGG
>Ga0208277_1000399_pt1 | contig 25922 bp, 27 predicted proteins | sample ETNtaG_5_FD_185782 | JGI IMG/M metagenome (GOLD analysis project Ga0208277, IMG submission 185782) | Marine microbial and viral communities from oxygen minimum zone, Eastern Pacific Ocean - ETNP201406SV205 (SPAdes) (version 2) | ecosystem: Environmental > Aquatic > Marine > Oceanic ...
CCTGCGATCTTCGCTTTGTAAGAGCGACGTCATAACCCCTAGACCACGGACCCCGGGAGGTCCGAGAGGCAATGCATTCAAATCCTCTATGGTGGTTATGACTGACTAGAGGGAGTTACTCTCATGCCAATGACCGAATTAATCCAGAGGCTCGAGGAGGCAGGAGTTCCTGTAGACGATATGGCGAAAATTGCAATGGAAGACGTTGATCCGGCCTACTTCACTGATTTTGATCTGGAGCCATTCTGGAATGATAGGCCGGTGCCATTCCTGTTTACTGGCTTTGGAGCAACGAGAACAATTTCAGCACCGCACATGATAGCGACCCTCCTTCATCACCTTGAGATACTTGAGGGGCAGGACATCATGCTGATTGGTTCTAAGGGAGGTTATCTGGCTGCAATAATAGACAGAATGGTTGGCAGAGATGGCACGGTTACGATAGTTGAGCCTCACGAGGAGGTCAGGGAGTATACTGAGGAGAGGTTGAGCATGCATCGATCTTCAGGGATAATTCGGGTGCTTCGGCCGCATGATTTGGAGAGCAGCGATGAGAATTCAAGGAGTTTCGAAAGAATCCTGATAACTGGCTCAGTTAGGGAGATACCAAGAACAATTGAGCACATGGTAGTCGATGGCGGTTTTGTTCTGGGCCCGTTTGGCGGCCCCGTACATCAAAGGCTGCTGAAGAGGGAAAGACAGGGGGAAACGTGGTTTGACACAGATCTGGGAGGAGTCGTTTTTGGCCCTATGGACGTTGGGGAGTCCGAGTCTGGCCCTCTGGACCCTGATTCACTAGCAAATCACATCGAGGATGCCTTTGACCTCGTTGGTGGTCTTGTCGAAATTGAAGAAGACACATCCGAAAGGGTTCGGGCACTGATTGGTGCTCTTCGAGATCTTCCCACTGATCTGCCATTCATTGATGAGGAGTCGACAGAGGAGGAAATAATGGAGCACCCAGTGGTAGACTTACTTATGTCCGAAATTGACTGGTTAGGGCCACTATGGCCGATTTTCAGTGAGTTTCTATCTATCGACATAGCAAGTCCAGGATCAGTAGAAGAAATACCTGATTTCCTAGGTGGGCATGAAGACTTGGTCCCTTAAGGCGGGCGTCTTCGAGTCATGCTGCAGGCTGCATGAGTCTAGAAAGCGGCACGGATATTGGTGGAAGGTGGTCTGAAAGCCTGTGACGGCTGGTCTTGGGGCTGAATAGGTCCCCCTGCAATCCCGCTTGGACTACTTCTTCCTTCGTAATTGACTCCCTGCCACAATTTGGCCAAACGTCTAGTTCAACGGTTTCATCGCCCATGTAGTCAACTTGGACGCAAGGGAGACACTGGAGACCTAGTCTTAGAGCGACTTGGTGCCGGTGGTGCCCATCCAAAATCACTCCAGAATTCTTGTCAACAACTAGTGGGAGGACATAGGCGTTCCAGCGATTTGTCATCTTCTCTAATTCATCAACCTTCTTCGGACGAGTTTGCTCATGGGGCCGTAGAATCTCCATAGGCACTAAATCTACCTTCACAGACCTCGGAAGGGCTTTGGTTCAATATATCTGTTCCTCTGGAAGATAAGATATGGAGGAGGCGCGAAGGCGAATTAGTCTTAGTCACCTTAGGGAAGAAGATATGCTTGTACTCGACAGACTGAGGGATTTTGGCGAGGCGTGGATCGTTGGAGGCTGGGTCAGAGATTTTCTTTCTGGCATTTCTCGGGATCGAATTGATGATATGGACATTGCAACTAACCTGAGACCCAATCAGGTGAAGGAGATCTTTCCTCGGTCAATCATGATAGGGGAGAAATTTGGAACCGTAATAGTTAGGATTGATGATTCTGAGAAAGACGATTACGAGTGGGAGGTGACGACTCTCCGGGAAGATGGGGGCTATTCTGATGGAAGAAGGCCAGAGAATGTTGTCTTTGGCCAAGAAATAGAGGATGACCTGGAAAGACGAGACTTCACTATCAACGCGATGGCGATAGAGATTAGTGGGAAATTGGTTGGGAATGAGAATCCCGAGGGAGAATTGCTGGATTTCTGGAAAGGGTTAGAGGACTTGGAGGAAGGAATATTGAGGGCTGTTGGAGATGCTGGGAAGAGGCTTGGTGAAGACGGTCTGCGAGTTATCAGGGCATTCAGATTTCTAGAAAGTGGCGAAGAAGGGCTCAGGGATCTAGATCCGGATCTAAGCAATGCGATTTCTTCAAATCTGGAAATGCTAGAAATGGTCTCTAAAGAGAGGATTTGGAATGAGTTGGGCAAGATTCTAAGTGGGCATCACTCCAAGGAGATAGTCGAGAAGATGCATTCTCATGGAGTCATGGATAAAATAATCCCTGGAGTCTCGGTGAATCTTGAGGTTCGTCATTCTCGGAGTCATATGGTGAATCTGGCTCTAATTTGTAGTTCTGAAACTTTGGATGAATCGAAGTTATCAGAGAAGCTTGTGGAATATCTGAGGCTCTCTAGGAAAGAGGCTTCGACTCTAGTTCTCCTACATGGCCTCAGAGACTTGGAACTGGATAACTCAATCAAAAGCGTCAGGAGATTCATGGCCACTCACCCTGATCATTCAATCAGAAAAATGATCCTGGACTATCTTTCTGGCTCTGGAGTGGAAACCGAGCAGTTCGAGTCTTGCTACCAAAGTACTGAGGAATTACGAGCCGGAAACTCTCCATTGATAGACGGAAACCTTCTTTCCAGCCTCACCGGCATAGAGCCTGGGAGGAAGCTTGGTAGGTTGAAAGACTGGTTGCATAGAATACAAGTGGAAAGGGACATAGAAGACAGAGATTCGCTTATCTCAATGATGGGAGAAATCCACTGGGAAGAGTCGGAGTTCGAGGAATGGCCTGTTCTCAGTTGGCCTTGAGTCAGATTTCGTTTAGGTAATCTATGTATTCTGATTGGTCCAGGTACATGTCCTCGTCCCATTCGTGAGGTTTGACAATCATGCACCAACCATCTTGGTATGCCTCGTCGTTCACCAGGTCTGGATTATCCTCGACATCACCATTGAGTTCAATTATCTTGCAGGGGAACGGGGCATTAATCAGAACCCTGTCTTCACTGGTCCTGATGGTGATCATCAGATCATCCACGTCCAATTCGTCGCCTCTTGAGAGTAGGGCCGGAGGTGCATCGTCGTCGTTTTGGGATTCGCCGTCTCCGGCATCGATCTGGAATTCGCTATCGTCCTCTGGTTTGGAAAGTACTACTCGGACAATATCACCATATTCTGCCCTAATGAATTCGCTAATTCCGATCTTAACTGTCATTTCTTCGTCATCGTCGTCAAGTGCTTGTATCCACAGGTGATCAAGAGTATACTTCCGGTCATGGGCTATGCTAAATTCGAAATAATCGCCACTATTCATCTGATATCGTCCGGCCGCGTGACAGTTTCTAATTTGAACTATTCGATTGAGAGAAAATTATTGGTTCAGAGGGATTAACAATATCTTCTTCATCGGAGAAGCCGAGAATATGGATTTTGAAGAGACGGATGAGCAGAGCATGATTCGAGAGATGGTTAGGGCTTTCGCAGAGGAAACGCTGGCTCCGACATGCCTTGACAGGGACAAGGAGCAGCGTGCACCACTCGAGGAATGGTTAGAATTTTGCGAAAGTACAGGCCTCCAGGGGGTAACGATTCCTGATGATTACGGGGGAAGTGAGATAGATGCCGTTTCTGAATCCATCATTGTTGAAGAATTGGCAAGAGTTGACCCCTCTTTCTCGGTGATGTACTGCGTCCATGTCGGACTGTGCTCCATGACCATTGCTTTGCATGGCAATGAAGAGCAGAAGAGGGACTACCTGCCTAGATTGGCTGGAAAGGAGATAGGGGCCTACTCACTCTCAGAGGCAGGAGCAGGGACGGACGCTGCGGCACTTGGCTGTAAGGCAAAAATTAGCGAAGATGGCAATCACTACATATTGAATGGAGAGAAGATGTGGGTTACAAACGGAGCTAGTGCGGAAATATACGTGCTCTTCGCCAAGGACGTTGACCATCCTGATTATGGGAAGAAGAAACACGGCGGAACCACTGCATTCATTGTTGAGAAATCTTTCGAAGGATTTTCAGTTGGCAAGAAGGAAGACAAACTGGGCATTCGTTCGAGCGATACTTGCTCATTGGTCCTTGACGACTGCATCGTGCCAATTGGGAATGTTCTCAAGGGGCCCGGAGAAGGTTTTCCGATTGCGATGAATGCATTGGACAACTCGAGGATCGGTATTGCAGCCCAGGCTCTTGGAATCGCACAGGGTTCCTTCGAAGCTGCCCTAAATTATGCTCATGAGAGAGTTGCCTTCGGAAAACCAATCGCACATCACCAGAGTGTCGGGAATTATCTTTCAGATATGGCCACAAGAACCACTGCAGCGAGACTGATGGTTTACAAAGCGGCATTGGCCAAAGAAAGGCATTACGGAGAAGGAGCTCCAAGGCATACAAAGGATGCGAGTATGGCAAAATTGTTCGCTGGTGACACTGCGATGTGGGTGTCTGAAAGAGCGGTCCAAGTCCTTGGGGGATATGGTTACACGACTGATTTCCCGGTTGAGAGGTTCTTCAGAGATGCCAAAATCACTCAGATATACGAAGGAACGCAAGAAGTCCAGAGGATTGTTATCAATAGGTCCATTTCCCCGGAGTAGTGTTTATCGAGTGTTTCCAATAGAGAAAGTAAGAAGTTGCTTTCCATCATTGGAAAGAACTGTTGGAGAAAGGGAGGCGGTTTTCTTTGATGGCCCAGGAGGTAGTCAAGTTCCATCTTCGGTTACCGAAGCAATGAGTGATTATCTTTTGAGAAACAATGCGAATACTGGAATGAGTTTTGCGACATCATTGGAGACTGATGAAATAATTTCAGAGGCATTACAGGCATGTGCAGATTTCATTGGTTGTGATGACCCGTCAGAGATTGTCTTCGGACAAAATATGACAAGTCTGAACTTCCAACTAGCTGGTGCCCTTAGTAGGACTTGGGGCCCTGGGGACGAGGTCGTAGTGACTAGGCTAGACCATGATGGGAACGTAGGGCCATGGACCCTAGCGGCTGAGTGGTCAGGAGCCAAACTGAGAAAGATCGGGGTCAGAGAAGAAGACTGTACTTTGGACATGGAATCAGTTTATGAAGCGATAACAGAAAAAACAGTTTTGGTCGCAGTGGGTGCTGCTTCCAATCTTTCGGGAACAATCAACAATGTGAGAAAAATCATAGAAATTGCACATGGAGTTGGTGCTGAGGTAGTCATTGATGCAGTCCATTTCGCACCTCACTCACTAATCGACGTCTCTGATTTGGGGTGTGATTTCCTACTTTGCTCACCATACAAGTTCTTCGGACCCCACCAGGGAATACTGTGGGGGAGGAAAAGTCGTTTGGAGGAGCTCCCTGTGGCAAAATTGAGAGTTGCTACTGAGGAGCTACCATTCAGGTGGATGACTGGAACTCAGAGTCATGAAGGGATGGCAGGAACCAAGGCGGCAATAGAACACATCGCATGGATAGGACGGGAAACGAGTGGTAAAAACGATCTAAGTAGGAGGGATGCGCTAATCGAGGCGTATGCAGCTATTGAAGAGTACGAGCAGGTCCTTTGCCTGCGGATGCTTGAAGGCCTAGGAAGAATTGAGGGGCTCAGGGTCTGGGGCATTACGGAACCAAGTAGGATCTCGGAAAGGGCTCCAACCGTCTCATTTACGCACTCATCGATGAGTGCAAAGGAAATAGGGGAGAGATTAGCTGAAAGGGGTATTTTCGTATGGTCTGGAAATTTCTACGCTTTGGAGCTTACAGAGGCCCTTGGTCTCGAGCCAGAAGGAGTTCTTAGAGCGGGTGTCCTCCACTACAATTCTCTAGAGGAAGTAGATTTCTTCGTTGATTCGGTTTCAGAAATACTAGAGTGACTCACTCTATCCACTGGTATCTTCTTTGGCCTTCCAAGTCCCCTTCCAACCCTACGCTGACCAAAGCGAACTCAGTGCTGGGTTTGACTACAGAGCGCTTCCTCTTCCCCTTGTGTAATGCCTCATAGACTGTCTTGTTGATGGCGTGCCTCGTAGATAGGCGCTCAAAGAGGTGGAATCGAGAGGCTATCTCTCTCCATCCGGGTTGAACGATGCCCTCGAAAACCTTGGCCTTTGCACCTGAGCCATATCCACACAGTCCGATTCTATTGGATTCCATTTCTACATTCTCCAAGTAGTCCGATTCCATTGCCGACATCAACGCCAAGAAGATAGAACCGGTGTACTGGTTGCCGATTAGGCTCGAGGCTCGTTGGGTCTTCTCAATCCTTTCATCTACGAATACGCGGAACTCGTCAGTCTTAGAAATTAGCCTACGATATGTGTCGTTGGCTTTCTCAAATTCCTCTATCCCCTCGGGAGTATCTGCATAGTCTGATTGCAAAGGCTCAGGCCCTATGTCTTCTATAATCTTCAACCACATCGGGAGTTCCCGCCGATCATGCCTGAATACATCAGGGAACATCCTCTTTCCCTGGAAAGCGTATGGCAGGTGGACTATTATCCGGCTCCATTGGTTTGTCAGAATTTCATCGGAGTCTGGTTCGTATCTGCCCTCTTCTATTGCCTTTCGTCGGAAATCGATGAAGGCCTGCTTAACCGACTCGGAGTAGCATCTATTTGAGAACTGCCCGTCGAAAACTGGAGTATCCTTGTGTATCATAATTTTCTCGTTCTCAAATAACACATCGTTCTTCTTCTTGGAGCGAGGAAGGAGCTTGAGTATCTTCTCTGCCAGGTTTGAGGTAATGCTGGCTCCTGATTCCTCTGCCAGTTCCAGTACATTCTCAACCACTGTTCTTGTTTCGACCTCCCTCCTGGGCTTGAAGAAATCGTGAACTGGCATTGTTGAGACACCCCAGATATCTGGAATTGCCAATAATCTGGGATTGTGGCGAATTAGTATCGCCCCCCCTCCTGCCCCTTGTGTGTACTCTCCAGAAGAGCCGAGGTCATATTTTGCGTTATCAGCGAAAACGACTATTCCTATTCGGTTTCTTTCCTCTCCCCCCCTAGCAACCCAATCAAGGGTATTATGCATGGCATCCACTGCTCCGATGCAAGCGAATGTCATATCGACAACATCGCAATTTCTGAAGCATTTTTCACCGAACTTTGGAGAATATCTCTGTTCCAGCATATCCATGATGTAGGTCGCAGTGGGTTTTGCCCCGTCGAGGGCTGATTCGGTTCCAAGATAAATTCGTCCGATTGAAGATGGGTCGAGAGAATTTCTGTCGATCAAACGAGAAACGGCGTTTGCCCCCATGGTTGCGGTGTCTTCGTGAACATCCGGAATCGCCATTGCCTCCAGTCCTAATCCCTTGCTAAGTTTGCCATAGTCAGCCCCCCTAAAATCGGCGAAGTCCTGCATGGCAAAGTATAGCCTTGGGAAGTGCAAGGCGATGTCATCGATTCCTACTTCTGACATGTTTATTCCTCCCTATCGGGATTGGCTTACATTATCATATCTGTGGAATCACAACTCTTTAGTCACACATTAGGCTTGTAACTAGTTTCCGCCGGTGATGTTGTTGATTGATTCCAGAAGTTCTTGTTTTCCTGAGAAATGATCAGAAATGGGAGACAATACTTCCGATAGGCCCTCTGCAATCGCCATCTTAGCATCCAGTGGGTGTATTGCCCCATCTGATACTGCGTCGATAAAAGACTGTGCATCCGCCCACTCAGAGACTTCTCCATACTTGGGATCGGGGGAAACTGTGATCTTCCCTAATTTAGGAATAATCACATGTCTGGAAATTTCGAATACTGGGGAATTTGGATTTCCGACCTCGAGGAAAGCCTTGCGCATCTTCGACCTAATTGTCTCGAGGTCATCATCCAACAATATTGCATTTCCAGGGTCTGACTTGGACATTTTGTGATCGAAGGAGTCCATCCTCCCTCCGGGACCCTTTAGCCCCGATAGCATGGGAGTATGGATGCAAGTTGGCTTGATCCAGTGGTTTTTCTCGGCTACCTCCCTCATGTACATGTGTGCCTTTCTCTGATCCATTCCCCCGAATGCGATATCTACCTCCAACTCGAAGATGTCTGCAGCCTGTAGAGCGGGGTAGTAGAATGCTGCTAGATCGTGGTCCGAAGAATCCTCGTCACGCCCCATTATGCTGAATGTTCTGCGGACCCTTGAGAGGCTCATGTTTTTCGAGCACCTTAGCACTCTTTCCCAATACTTCCCCGAATCCATCACCTGGGAGGCGTGCACGAATTGTATCTGCCCTGGCCCCTTGCCTTCAGATGGATTTCCGAGAATTGCCCTAAACATCTCAGACATGTACTCAGAAGCTATCGCAATCTTCGCCATGTCCCTACCGAACTTGTCATTTACCCATGCATGCCAGTCAGCGAGCAAGATGATTACGTTTATGCCCTCGTCAATTAAATTACTAATTGTATCGGCAAGTATCATCCAACCAAGGTGGGCCTTTCCGCTCGGTTCCAGCCCCACATAAGCCACCAATCCACCATCACCAGAGTGGCTTGGACTGCCAGAAAGAACTGATTCTACATGGTTAATCCCAACGACCTCTTGACAACCGGAGAACATCCTCTCGATTCTTTCCCGGGATTCCGAGTCGATTTCCAGAGACTTTTCCTCAGTCATTTAGACACCTAGTTGAACAGTTTGTTGAGTTTTTCAGCCCTGCCCTTCGCCTTAGTATTGTCATTGGCTTGGAGGAGCTCTTCGATCTCCCTAATCAGAGACTCTGCCTGTTCCTTCTTATCCTCTGAAATACTTTCTGACATCTCCATGAAATGCTTAGCTGCTGAGATTGCCGACTTGGCTTTTGATGCCTTCTTTGCCCATTCCTTCGCCTTATCGCCACGTTGTTTGGAATTGTAACCGGTTGCCTTGTCCAAGAAGGCAGTCCACCTCTTTCTATCTTCCAAGGCTGACTTCATCGCATCTGGGTTCTCGAAGTCAGGCGGAACATTTGTGACATCGACTATCATTGCACCATTTTCATATCTGGCTTCAATGGATGTCATTACCCCATGTGAAGCCTCGAATGATTTGCCCGTAGAGCCTTCGACCTGGTCGAAGAACTCTTTTGCAAGGGCTGCCAATCCGCCACTGCTCTCTACTTCCTTGATTAATCCCCTGCGAACGTCGAATCGCTCCATGACCCTCCGAATGTACAGGGTCTCTTCAATACTGCCGACCCAGAGAAGCATCTCGAACCAGTACAAGGGCTAAACGGACGGAGTGTTTCCGGCTCCCGTGGGCAAGAGAAGTTTTGGGGCTATAATGGGGATCTTTGTCCTACTTTCTTCGCCGTTGGTAGTAGCACAGTCTTCAGTCGAAATGGAACGTGTCATAGTTCTTGACGACTCAGATCTTGGCTTAGAGGGGGCTTCGGTTTCTCCGGATGGGAAGACAATTCTAGCTCATGGGGCTGAATCTGCGATATTTATTATTGAGTCCGAAGCACCGGAGAACTATTCGAAATCTGATTTTATTGGAAGTGAGGATCTACTGGATTCGTCATTCCATCCCAGTGGCAATACTGCACTTCTAGTTGGTGAAGAGGGTCTGGTGTTGAGGTTCATTTCTTCCAATCGCAGTATTGAGAACGCAGGAGGCGCTTCGAACTTCGGAAGCACTGAGCTAAATGCAGTATCTTGGAACGGGGATGGCAGTTGGGCCTATATTGGTGGCGAAGGTGGTTGGATTTGGAGGTTCAGAGGATTGGAGGGGGGAGGAGTAGAGGCCATTCCTCTCGAAAATAGAGGAGAAAGTGACATTAACTCAATTTCTTGCCTTCGGGGTTACAACATCTGCATCGTTTCATCCAGTGTCGATGGCATAGGCGTAATTAATCAAGAGCACGAGTTATTCTGGATCGGGGGTTATGGCAATCCTTGGATTGATGCCACATGTCCATCAAGTACCTCAATGGAATGTGTTGTCATCTCCTCGGACTTGACTATTGCTAGTATCAGGATGGACATTGAAGATCCATCGAAAACTGCAATTTATGACAATGATATCGTTCAATTGAAAGGATTTGACGGGATTATGACTAGCATAGACGTCCAGAAAGAGGGAAATTCTCTCATTTCATTGGCACCATTTGGATTGATTGAACACGACTTAGAGGAAAGTAAATCATTCCACTGGTTAGATAATACTGATGCAGTAGATTTCGACGCCTCGATATCGGGAGAGAGAATTGTTTCTACATGGGGCACTGGGCCATTCGAGGGGTGGATACTTACGGATAGTGGAACTGTCGTTTCATTCACAATGTCTACGACGGACGAAGGAGGAACGATGCTCGAAATCTGGATTGGAGTGATTATTCTCGGGGGTGCTGCCTTGATGATCGTCTCCCTATTGACTAGTTCTTCGCCAAGACTTAGCAGATGGGTGACGAAAAAAATTGGAAGTGAAGAAGAACGGAAAGGTGTAATCAGGGAAGAAAGGCGACTTTCGAAGAAGAAAGGACGAGCATAAATTCATGTGCAAACTTGCTCGCGGGGGGCTGAGAACATGGCATACGAGGCATTAGACTTCTACGATATCGATTCCCTGCTGACCGAGGAAGAGAGGATGGTTAGAGACATGGTACGAGACTGGGTAGAGGACAGAGTCCTTCCAAATATTGAGGATGCATGCAGAGATGGGGTTTTCCCAGACGAGTGGCGGGTTGAGATTGGTGAGATGGGAATCCTTGGGGCTCCTTTGAAGGGATATGGTTGTCCTGGGCTCTCCTACATTGCATACGGGCTGATTTGCCAGGAGTTGGAACGTGGAGATAGTGGTGTTCGCTCGTTTGCAAGCGTTCAAGGCTCTCTAGCGATGTATCCGATTTGGGACTTCGGAAGCGAGGAGCAAAAGGAGAAATATTTGCCGGGAATGGCAAAGGGAGAATTGGTCGGGTGCTTCGGCCTTACAGAGCCGGACTATGGGTCAAACCCTGGTGACATGATAACTCGTGCGGAAGACAAGGGAGATCACTTCCTTCTGAATGGTGCAAAAATGTGGATTACGAATGGAACAATCGCTGACCTGGCAGTCGTTTGGGCGAAGCTCGAGGGCGAAATCCGCGGTTTCATTGTTGAGAAAGGTGACGAGGGGTTCAGTGCTCCGGAGATGAAGGGGAAGCACTCACTAAAGGCGAGCGTTACCAGCGAGTTGGTTTTCCAGGACTGTAAAATTCCGAAGGATCGGATTCTCCCCAGTGTAAAGGGCCTAAGAGGGCCTTTCAGCTGCCTCAATAATGCCAGATATGGGATCTCTTGGGGTGCTGTTGGGGCTGCTCAATCATGCTTCAACTCTGCGAGAGAATATGCCCTTAGTAGAATTCAATTTGGACATCCGATTGCTTCATTCCAACTGGTTCAGAATAAACTCTCGTGGATGCTTCGTGAGATTACAAAGGGGCAATTACTAGCATTCCACATAGGTAAGAAGAAAGACGATGGCAGTTGGATTCCGGAGCAGATTTCCCTAGCCAAAATGAATAACGTAGACATGGCTCTTGAAATCGCACGCATGTCCAGGGACATCCATGGTGCCAATGGAATTCTAGATGAGTATCCGGTGATGAGGCACATGGCAAATTTAGAATCGGTGAAGACGTATGAGGGCACCCATGACATCCACAATCTGATACTGGGAAGGCACATTACGGGCATTCAGTCTTTCACTAGAGAGCCTTGAACAGCAAGAGTTGGACGTCCCAATATTGAAAGAGCAGCCTCTGACCCCGCGAATCGGGCATCATTATGGGAGTGGCGGTTCTTCTGAAGCAAGTCCCGGATACTACTGCTAAGATTAGCATTAGTGGAGGCAGGGTCGATGAGGGCTCGATCACAAAATGGTCAATCAGCCCCTACGATGAGTATGCACTCGAGAACGCTATCCAGTTGAAAGAGGCCGGATTCGGGGATGTGGTGGCAATTACATGTGGCCCTGCTCGAGCCGCAAAGTGCCTCACAGAGGCTGCAGCGGTCGGGGCGGACCGATTAATCCATATTCTGACTGATTCATATTTGGACAGCATCCAAGTCCAATCACTACTATCTGCCGCCGTAAAGGAAACCGGGTTCGAGGTGGTGATGTGTGGAAAGCAGGCGGCGGACACAAACAGCGGCTCCACGGGACCCGGGTTGGCTAGCACTTTGGGATTCTCCTGCGTAGGTGGGGTCACGGGAGTGTCAATTGATGGTGGGTTAGCCTATGCTACTCGTCTAGGCCCCTCTGGTTTAGAGAAGGTGGAAGTTGGGGGTCCTTGCGTCTTTACATTTGATAAGGGAGACTCGGAGCTAAGGAGGCCGAATGTTAGAGGCATCATGATGGCCAAAAAGAAGCCAATAGATAGCCTCTTGCCGAATGATCTGGGAATCGGTGACAGTAATTCAATGGTCGTGATCAAGGATCATTCTTCACCACCAGAGAAGCAACCAGGGCAGAAATTTGTTGGCTCTGAATCGGTTCCTGAGGTTGTTGAAAAGTTGAGGGGAGAAGCTAACGTTATCTAGAGGTGAAAACATGAGTACGACAGTAATTTCAGAGTCTAACAATGGCACATTGCATCCGGTTACAGCACAACTAGTCGGGGCAGCATCATCACTAGGGGGCCCGATTACGGTCATCTGCCCCGGAGGGGTGGGTGCATCCGATGCGGCAAAGATTTCTGGCGTTGCAAATGTCATATCGGTGGTAGGGGATTGCTTCGAAACCTACGATTGCTCGGCTTGGTCGAAGACTCTGTCTCCCTTGGTCGAAGGAGAGTTGATCCTTTCTTCATCATCCGCAATTGGCAGGGAGTTGATATCGTCAATATCTGCAACAAAGGGCATTCCTGTTGTGCAAGATGTTACTAGCCTAAAGAATAGTTTTTCTGCGACTAGAACAATTTACTCTGGAAAGGTGATTGAGGAAGTGAGTATTTCACCCCCCTGCGCCATCAGCCTAAGGGTCAATTCATTCGAATCCGCAGCGGATGGAGGTAGTGCAGAAGTGTCCACGGTTAATGTCAGCCAGGAGGTTGCGGTTGCGGTCAAACAGGCACTTGCCAGGGCGAGTGAGAGGCTCGACGTCTCCGAAGCAGATATCATTATCTCAGGAGGGAGGGGAATGGGCGAACCAGCAAACTTCTCCCACCTGAACGAAGTCGCAGACGTACTAGGGGCCGCTGTTGGTGCGAGTAGGGCTGCAGTGGATACCTGGGGAGAAATACCACATAGCATGCAAGTCGGCCAAACTGGGAAAACCGTAACCCCTAACCTCTACATTGCAGTTGGGATAAGTGGGGCTATCCAGCATCTCGCTGGAATGCGTTCTAGCAAGTTTATCCTGGCAATAAACAAAGATCCGGAAGCACCAATCTTTGGTGTCGCGGATTACGGGATCGTTTCCACGTGGGAGGATGCGCTTCCGGTGTTGAAAGAGCAGCTTATCGAACTGCTGTCAAACTGATGCCTGCTCCTTCTCTGAATCGGCCCTTTTCCGTCCGATCCTACTTAGGTACTCCTCGGTTACTCCTCCGGTAACATATACGCCATTGAAACAAGAACAATCGAAATCGACTGGGGATTCTGTCCCTGCACCGGTGCAGGATTCCACAAGGTCCTCAAGATCCTGATAGATCAGCCAATCTGCCCCTATAGAGTTGCAGATCTCCTCTGTCGTCTTACCATAAGCGACGTATTCCTCCCTGGCCGGCATATCGATCCCATACACATTAGGATGGACTATGGGAGGGGATGATGAAGCGAACAGTACCTTTGATGCTCCGGCATCCCTAGCCATCTGGACGATTCTCCTAGATGTGTTTCCTCTTACTATGCTATCATCTACAATCAAGACTGTCTTACCTTCAAACTCCTCGTCAATTGTATTCAGTTTCTTCCTAACCGAGTCCTTCCTGATCTTCTGTCCAGGCATTATGAAAGTCCTCCCAATGTATCTATTCTTGACGAAGCCCTCCCGATAGGGGATGCCCAAGGAACTAGAGAGTCCCAGAGCCGCTATTCTTCCACTGTCTGGTACTGGAATTACTGCATCTATTTCATCAGCCTGGAATGAGTTAGAGACCCTCTTTGCAAGTGATTCCCCCATCCTCAATCTTGCCTTGTGAACTGAAATGCCATCAATTACAGAGTCGGGTCTGGCAAAGTAGACGTGTTCAAAGACGCAAGGAGTGTGAGTAATCTTGGGATGGCAAACCTTTGAGATAATCCGACCATCCATCCTTACAATTACTGCTTCACCTGGGTCTACATCTCTTTCCATCTCGAAGCCGAGTGACTGACAAACTACGCTTTCTGAAGATACTAGCCTTTCTGTGAAGTTTTCGGAGACCCTCTTGCCCATGAATAGGGGGCGTATGCCATTTGGATCCCTGAATGCAACCATTCCCCATCCAGTAATCAGGCATACTACACTGTAGCTTCCTTCTACTCTCAAGTGAGTCCTCTCGACCGCTCGGAAGATGTCATCCTCTTCCAGAGCGTGCATGCCTCCTGGTCGGCCATCTACTGATCTCTGGATTTCTGCTGCGAAAAGGTTGAGCAGTGCCTCTGAATCAGAACTAGTGTTGATTCTTCGATGATCATATTCTAGTAAGCCAGAAATAATGTCGGGGGTGTTATTCAGATTTCCATTGTGAGCTAGGCTGACTCCAAATGGAGTATTAGTGTAGAAGGGTTGTGCCTCTGCGGAAGAGTTTGATCCTGCGGTTGGGTATCTTACATGCCCGATTCCCATCGTACCGACTAATTTCTTCATATGGCGCTCAAGGAAGACATCCCGGACAAGCCCATTTGCTCTCCGGTGGCAGATATTATCTGAATCGCTGGTAACTATTCCAGCTGCATCTTGGCCCCTATGCTGTAGAACAATTAGTCCGTCGTATACAGAATTGGCGACTTGATTTCCCGGAGCGCCAACTATTCCGATGATTCCGCACATCGGCTATCATTCCTGGGTATGCAACCAGGCCTTAGGCGTTTCCGGCAGATGTCACTTCTTCTGAGACATGGTTCTATTGCGCTTATTCCATCTGAACTTACGAAGTCTAGCAGTATCGCCATACCCGCAACTTGCGCATTGGCCCTTTTGCTTGTGATATGAATGGCGACCACATCTCCTGCATCGAATGTGAGTGGATTTCTGCCTCTTGCCCATACTCGGTGTACCCTTTGACATACGTTTCACCCTACTAAGACGACGCGTCCACCGACCGATTTGTTAAGAGGCTTATCCTGAACAATACCAATGTAATTACTGCCAAAAAGATGGGCAATAGCTCGAGCAAGCCCAAGATTGCAGAGGACATGGCGAATTCCAATGATGGAGATTTACTGTGATTTGTAGAGATGTTGGCCGTAAAGAATGCGGCGGACCCTATGGCAAAAGCGGAAAAAAATGCTAGTGAACGATTGTTTGAATTGTAAGTCGAAACAAAATGAATAATTGCGATAAAAGAGGAAACTAGGCACCCTCCTGAAACAAGCAGCAGGACTTCTGAGAGTTCGATAATCATACTAATCCCTCCTCAATCTTCTTTCCAGGATCGTCCGTACAAGAATACCTTCCTCGTTCGATAGCGGCTCTGACTCAACCATAGGCCCTGATAATCTCTCAGCCATGTATGTTCCAATGATAACTGCAATTAGACTTACTAAAATGCCCAGAATTACCAATATGCCTCTAGCAGCCCCTAGTATCGAGAATGTATTTCTCTCAGAGAAAAGGACAACCCACGAGACTGTTACCAAGAGCCACCCGGAAACAAGCCCTGGTAGGCTACTTTCTCCATAAGTTGGAGAATTATGAAGAATTAGCATTGCGCCTATTGAAAGAGGAAACAAGATAGAAATCGAGTATAGGATCGGACCGTGCAGTTCCTTTCCCCCTTCGGTTAATTCATCTGGTAGAAGGACCAGACAAGTCAAGCCCAAAAGCATCAATGGGAAACCGAACCGACTCCTGTCAAAGGATGGGCCCATGCGATTGAAGCTATTCCCCACTGAAATGATCATGAAGGATATCCAGATTGCCCAGTCGCCACCAAACATGAATTGCGGGCAATGACTAGATTCTTGTGTTTTTCTTGGACGTGGTCTGGCAATCTGGCCGAATCACTCGACTAGATTCATATACGGGTCATCGGTGGCTCGCGGCGCACAAGAAGCTAGGTGATGCAAGAATGGTCAAGATGCCGAGGAAAATAATGCGTTACAGCCCCTTCGCTGGGAAGCACACCGAGCACACTGTTGAGAGAGTCAAGAAGAGAAGGGCAAGTGAGCTTAAATGGGGGCAGAGAAGGTTCAGGAGAGTTACTTCGGGATACAGAGGTTTCCCCAGGCCAAAGCCATCGGGGGAGAAGCCTACCAAGAGAGTGAACCTAGTTTTCAGGTGTACTGAGACTGGCAAAGCCCATTCCCCAAAGGGCAAGAGAGCTAGAAAGTTCGAGCTTGTGGATAACTGAGGTGAAATATTGGCTGGAAAATTCCTAAGAGTTAGTTGCAAAGACTGTGGAAACGAGGCTACACTCTTCGACAGGGCTTCGACTACAGTGGCCTGTCCAATTTGCGGTTCGACCCTTGCAGAACCAGCTGGCGGGCTTGCCAACCTAACCGGATGTACCGTGGTTGAGGTTCTGAACTAGAGAGGAAGCGTCTTGGCGGATTTAGCGAACGACTGGCCTGAAGAAGGAGAGTTGGTCGTTTGCTCGGTCAAAAGCGTGAAAGAGAACGGCGCATATCTAGACCTAGATACCTACCCCGAGAGAGAGGGTTTCGTATTCATTGGAGAGATCGCTACAGGATGGGTCAGGAACATTAGGGCCCACGTTAGAGAGGGTCAGAGAGTTGTGGCCAAGGTAATCGGGATTAAGAAAGAGAGGGATAGCGTAACCCTATCAATAAAATCCGTTTCTGAGGAGCGTAGAAGGGACGCCCTCCAGTCCTGGAAGAACGAGCAACGGGCATCCCAGATTATGAGGGTCGCTGCAGAGAGGATTGGTTGGGAAGAGGGGAAGACGGCTGCAGTATCGGAAGAGATGAAGGATTCCTTTGGCTCCCTTTATGGGGCTCTAGAGGAGTGTGCAATCACTGATAGTGCACTAGAGGATGCTGGATTCGAAGGCGACTGGATAGAAGTTGTTACGGAACTGGCAATCGAGAATATCGTCCCCCCATTCGTAGAAATTAGGGGCCTGTTTGAGATTAAGGTATGGGGTCCAGAAGGAGTTGATGCGATTAGCGGTGCTCTACAGGCAGCAGAGGATTGTGCGGAAGGAGAGGAAGAGGTCACCCTTACTTGCCATTATGATGGCGCGCCCAACTATAGGGTTGACATCAAAGCGCCAGATTACCCATCGGCAGAGTCCGTATGGGAAGCGGCCCAAGAGGCTGCGTCAAAGAAGATAGGTTCCGTCGAAGGGTCGATAGCCATTGAAAGGCTCTGAAAGTCCCAATATGGGAAGATACTTCATGAACCTAATCGATGGGCTCGTCTTCGTCCATGGCTAGAACTAGGCTTCAACGCTGCACCAAGTGCAAGTCATTTGGCCTTGGCGCGAAGTGCAAGGAGTGTGGTGGAAAGATGGAGGTTGCGACGGCTCTGAAGTTCTCCCCAGAGGACCCACAGGGAGCTAGGCGTAGGAAAAGGCAGGATGCTGGAAGTGAGAAATGGGTCAAATCTCTGCCTAGCCCAAGGAAGGATGGTAAATCGTGAATAGAACCAGAGTCCATTGGCTGGAGGGAGAAGGGCTTCCGAAGCAATCAATGGTGCTAGAAGCGGTGCCCGGAGTGGGGAACGTCGGGAAGATTCTGGTCGATGGTCTGATCGAGAAGCACCCCTCAAGAGCCATCGGATGGATTCTGCATCCCGACTTCCCCCCTCATGCGACAATGTCTGATGAGGGTTTGATCGGACCACCTAGACTGGACATCATAGTCGTTATTCTCCCCAATGGCGAGAACGTTTGTATCATCACTGGAGTCATGCAGCCTATGACTGCTCCCGGGCAGTTCGAGGTCGCGGAGGCGATTCTTGGATTGGCGAGTGACTCTGAGGCCAGACGTTTACTTGTCCTGGCAGGGTTAGCTGCGGAACCCGAATGCCGATCCATTTACGCGGTCTGCTCGGACAAAGGTTTCCGGAAGAAACTCGAGAAGGAGGACATTGTCGTAAGTAGAGACCAGCCAAGGGGCGGAATGATCGGAGTTGCTGGCTTGGTACTATCGTTGTCTACAACATTGGGTGTGCCATCACTCGGCGTCATCGCAGAGACTGTCGGAGCAAGCTCAGATGTCCTCGCAGCGGACAGGATGGCCAAGTGGATTGAGCAGGCCTTCGAAGTCCCACTGGATCTCGATCTTGACACCACTAAAGAGACGGCTGCCAGGCTAATGGAGAAAATTGGAGGAGATGGGGCTATTGAGGACTACCTTGCAATGGAGGAACCCGAAGCGTCAACTGACTTCTATGTCTGATTCGGTTCGACCCTATCTTCTTCGTCTTCTCTTGCTGTTCCCTCGTCCTCCGGAGGAGGATTCCTCGACGGAGATTCGCCTTCCCTTGAATTCCGACTTGTTCATCGCCTTGATTGCCGCCTTAGCTTCCTTCTTGTCTGCGAATGTGATGAATGCGAATCCTCTTGGCTTCTTGGTTTCCCTATCCATTGCCATATGGACGTCATTCAGTTTTCCATGTACGGAGAATGCATCCCTTAGTTCATCTTCCGTGGCATCGTAAGACACGCCACCGATGAACAGTTTTACTCCGAACTCCTTCTGTGTCTTGCCCCTTGCTTTCTTCATGACCTCTCTCTCCTTGGCTAGGTCGTCCTTGCTTGCCTTTCCAGACTCCACCCTGTCCATGCAGTCACGGCATCTGAGTGGTTTTCCAGGGGTTGGTTTGAATGGGACCTTCGTCTGTGTTCCACAAAGGGTGCACTTTGCAGGATGCATCTCCCTCTGCGGCCTTCCACCGCCTCTGCCTCTCGAAGATGGGGATCTCTTGGCTGATTCTGGTATCTCGTGAGACCAGCCCCTCCTGTGATCGGCTACTGGGGACAAGTATGGCCTTGCTCCGTCATGACCCAGCATGGACTCTGCTTCGCTGGACCAGCGCTCACCGGGGCGGTTTAACTTCTGGATATCTGAACCCGATGGGATTTCGAAACCGTGGCCGAAACCATTCGATAGAGCCCTGAAGCCCCTGTAGTCGCAGCGAGGGCACTCGACGTTGAAGTCTGGGGTAGTCTCGCTTGGTAGCAGATCCTCACCACAAGGAGGGCAGGCTGCGTAGAGGACCCCCAGATTTGGGTCCCCCTTTGTCGTGGCCTTGAGCATCGGCTCGACATGGATTATCTTGGCACGAACGATGTCGCGCTTCCTCATCGTGTCTCCTGCCGATGGAATGAATCGGTCTACAATCTCAGAGACAAAAACGTCCGCGAATAACTTCAGGGCCGGAACGGCTCTATGTCCGCCCTCGTTGGTCTCTATGTGAAGGACCCGGAGTTCTGCAGTCTTCTCGTTTAGCCGGTTCACCTCTCCGATAATGACATCACCGACCTTCGGGGAATTTATCCTAGGAGCTGATGAGTCTACAGAAATGACCCCTGAGTTGCTCACAAGATGACCAGAGAGTACAGCGACTGGCCCCCTATCGGTCATATGGAGGCCATGGCCTAATTCGTCTCCTGGGTCAACTTCGACAGAAAACCCGGGGGTTACTTGGTCACCGACCGTTGCTGTCATCGTCTCGCCGAGCCGAAGACCCCCTATGAACGGTACGGCAAATATTGGATCCACTATTGCGGGGTTAATCGCCAGAAAGCTGCTCTAGTCTTACCTCTCTGCCTGCTGTGATGGGAGTATGCCGCGGGAAGGGCGAAGTCTGCCTCCCCATACCTCTCTACGGACCATCCGTGCTCCTCGAACAGTGGCTCTATGTGACTCGCCTCGGCACTGTGCATCAAATGAGAGGATGCTCTGGTAGACAGGATGGCATCTAGAAAGGGGCGATCGGCCTTTGGAGACTGCCTCCCCCAAGGTGGGTTGCTGATTACGACGTCAGGCGAATCTAGTTGGATAGAGTCTGTTCCGATAGTAGCATGGATTACTTCGACAGAGTCGGAAAATCCCATCTTTTCAGCATTGGACTGTGCTGTATGGCAGGCATTTTGGTCGGAATCAATCAGAACTGTTCTGCCTGCACCCAGAGCCATGGCACCCAAGCCGAGCACCCCATTGCCTGCCCCTAGGTCGGCAACTGTGCATCCCTCATGTAAATCACCAAAGGTGGAAATATCAGTGAGCCAACGAGCGGCCAAGTCCCCATCAGTGGAGTATTGCTCAAGTTCGACTAATTGAGATTGGATTTGCTCGAGTCCAGAAAGTAACATCGCCAGTCTTCTAACTCTCATGCTTACCGAAAGTCAACCTCACCTAAGAACCAATTCAGAGAAGCAGACTTTCTACATCCTATCAGAGTTCAAATACCCCCAATCTCCTGAAGTAGTTGTGGCGTTACCTGAGGAAGTAGAGTTAGCTTTGGAACTGATAATTCTTGGACTGTTACTTTGGCTGGTATATGCCCGTTCCAAGAATGAGGATGCGGAAATTACTTCTGAAGAACCGGATTACATTGAGAGATTCAAGGAGCTTGCACCGGGTGCTTTATTTGAAGTACTCAAATTGAACAAAACCGAGGTTGAAGAAGTAGTTTTGAAGGATTTACCTCTAGATTCGATTAAGGGGCAGAACCAGTTAATTATTGAGAAGTTTGACGAATTGGGAGTCCTAACTGAACAATTCAAAGAAGATAATGAAGCCACAAGAACGACGACAAATAATCTCAAAAAGGCACTTTCTGTAGGAATCAGCGAACGTGGAAACTGGGGGGAGTCTACCTTTGAGTCAATCCTCAATATGTCCGGTTTAGTCGAAGGAGTTACTTATCATCCAGAACTACCTTTAACAAAAAGTAGCAAACCATTGAGTCGACCTGATTTCACGGTAATGCTCGCAGATGGTTCAGCGATTGCGATTGATTCAAAGGCATTGGTGGGTCCACTGATTAGTCTGTATGATCAGGCGATGGAGATTCCGAGTGAAAAGGACAGAAATGCTGCCTTTTCCTCAATTGCAGACAACATCTGGAGTGCCATAATGGACAAACAGAATGGTATCAAGCAACGAGAATATCCGAAGATGTTAGAACAGCACTTTGGCATTCAGGGCCCATCATTCACTCTGGTATTTATCCCAGGGGACCACATTCTCTCGATGGCTTACAAAAATGACAAGGGTCGGAGCACTCATGGAAGAGAGAAGGTCCCCCTTCAAGAAGCGGCCTATCTGAATGGAGTATTACTTGCAACACCTACAATGGTCATGGCTCTTTTGACTATGATTAGGGATGAATGGGCAGCCTACAAAATCGACGAAGATACTCAGGAAATTCAGGATTTAGCAGTGGAGTTGTACGAAAGACATGTCGCATTTGGTAAAAGATTAGCAGGGATTGGGAAGGGGTTGAAGGCAGCTACTTCGAGTTATAATGATGCAGTAATCTCCTACCAGGGCCCGTACAGTATTCGAAAGACTGGCGAGAACATGATTGCTAGAGGAATAAAGGATAAGGCCGGCAATAAAGAGTTACCAGAACTTTCGGATTCTTCCGATTGGAAAAATCCACCCGATGTCCAACAGTTAGACTCTATTCCATCAGAAGAGGAATGAACAACATGGTAGACTGGGCCGCATACAATTACCACCCCGTAGTACGTCTTCCCGATGAGTACGAAGTACGAGACTTCACATCCGGCGACTACTCTCCCTCGAAATACGAATTTGACATAGGCCGATATGATGAGTTGCGCCCGGGGATGTATTCTACAGAGCTCTTTGGAGGGGTCAGATTCCTACATGTTGGAGTAGATATCGGCGGGCCCGTTGGAACGTCCTGTATGGCATTCATGGACGGTGAAATCTCGCACTTTGGGTACAATCCAGCGGCAGGAGACTACGGTAATGTAGTCATCACTAAGCACGAGATTGATGGAATTCCAGTATGGGCCCTGTACGGGCACCTCAATGCGGCCTCTATCGAAGGCAAGCGAGTAGGTCAGAAGGTGAGGCGTGGAGAGGTTATAGCATGGTTCGGAGCATTTGAGGAGAATGGTGGCTGGGAGCCGCATCTGCATTTCCAACTCTCTCTGATCGAACCGGATACTCACGATATGCCAGGAGTAGTGTCACCCGAGGACAGAGAGCAGGCGCTAAATGACTATCCCGATCCTAGGTTGGTTCTTGGGCCAATCTACTGAATTGAGGCTAGATGGTCCTTCAATGACTCTATCGCAGGCATTTCGGATGGGTCCTCACTGGTGAGTAGTGCTAGCCCTATTGACACCCAATCGGTTACGTGAGCAGCGTATAGGAGCCTCTCCAGCAAGCTTTCCCCTTCACACTCAACTACCCAAGTGGGAGAGGATTCTATCTCTTCGAGCATCCACTCCATCCTTGCACTTGTCCTCGGATGTAGATCTTCACAAGAGAATAGCAATAATGCACGATTGCTAGCGGACTTGCTAGTCCATGCCACAATCTCGTTGTGATTCATCTCGGGCACGTCCGTGGTACCTGCGAACATTGCCGAGTTCTCATTGATTTGGCAAGAAAAACGGTATGCTGCGGGCCCTAGACAAGTTGGTGCTACTATCCCAATCTCTCTTCCAACCAGGGATCGCGACAGTGTAGCTGCCATTCCAGAGTTGGTAGACAGATCTGAATCTGCGGATGCTTGAGAGAGTCTGCCAAGGATTTCAGATATCTCTTCTTGGCTTGGCCTTGGGAGAATCCCGAGTTCCCAGCACGCCGACAATTGGGTGCCAAAGATGTGACCGAATGCCGAACGGGGCATTTGTCCGGGAGGCACATTGAGGCAAACTGAATCTTCGGATTCCGAGATAATACCCTCTAACTCACCTCCGGAGCATATGCCGACAACGGTCCCACCCGCTGAAAGTACCTCTCTGACACCATCCAGAGTCTCTTCCGTATTTCCGGAATAAGAGGTCGCCATAACAAGCCACTCTGGACCCCACCAACTAGGCACGCCATAGTCGGTCCAGACCACGAATGGAAGTCCACCAGAGTCATCTGATAGGGCCTTCAAGAACCGCCCTCCTGCTCCTGAACCCCCCATTCCCAGGCAAAGGACTCCATTCCAGTCGGAGTCTTCTATCATTCCTAGGTCCGTGGACATCGAGGCCTGGAGATCATCTACGAACTTCCTAGTGAATCCTGCCATATCTCGAGGGTCTAGTTCGGAAAGCAATTCTTCGAAATCGGGCTCGCTCATTTTCCCCCTCCTTTGCCGGAGACTGGCAGTGCCACCCATCTCCCATCTATGAATCCGATGCGCAATTCAACTGCCTCGCCGTCATCGTTGTATGGGAGGCCAACGGTTGAGACCTTGTAGTCAGAAGGATCCATGAATTCAACAGCAGAACTGTCACGATTGAGGACCTGAACGGTGCTCTGTTGGGAAAGCGCGCACACCACACTGGAAGACTCCATGTCTCGCCACGTCGCCCCGGACCTCTCAAATCGATCCACCTTCCTTAGAATTGGGCCGTCCTTCTGCCAACTATCAACTATCCAAAGTGATTTCTTGAATCTGACCACGTCCCCTATAGAGTAAGCAGGCTTCCTGTAGCTGAGAGTCAGCCTCGTAACCTCGACCCCCTCATTGACCCCTACAACTGTTGAGCTCTCTTTCACAGAACCGCCGAATGATCTGGTGAGTTTCCTACCCCATGTTCTTGCAAGGCTCTTGGAGCCCAATTGGAGATCCCATCCACCTGTAACTGGACCTTCCTTTGAGACGAAGAACATGGGATTTGGCTCCATCGACTGAAGTAACTCGTCCAAGGTCGATCTGAGACTGGATAGTTCTTCTTCGTTGAGTTTTCTCCCTGCTGACCTTAGTTGGACTGTTGCCTCGAAGTAGTCCCCATCCTTCCTCGTACAAGGGGTGCAGACCGCGTTGCTAGTCTGAAGAAGGGGAGAGTGGGCATCATGAAATTCGTAACCATCAATGGTTCCGGAGACTTCGACATGCAACCTGTTTGTTCTCTGGTCAATTTCCTGAACTGAGAAGTTCACTGCTATCTTCTTAGCCCTCTCCTCAAGTATGAGATTCTCCCTGATCCTGAGATCTGCAATTCCGTCTCTGTCCATAATGGACCAACCACCCCTTATTTCGAATGAGTCGCACTTTGCACAGCGCCTCTGCTGAATTGTTTCTGGCATCTTCGAGAGGGTCGTCCTCTTCCTGAGGCAGGGCTCGCATAGTCTGTCCGTAGATAATGGAGGATCTGCGCCGCATGTGATGCAAAAGGCCCCTCCAGACATTCGATTACCAGTGCTCCGCCCAGTCCGCCCCGTTAGAAGGCTTCCGAGTGCATCTGGAGTCATTCCCCTACATCTTGGACAATTCTAGCTGAGATTTGACTCTTGAGATTGATGAGTATTGAAATCCTGTTGAATGAATAGCACCCGAGAATTGTCGATAACAGTGCATAGGTAACTATAGCGGCTAGTTCACCAGTCAATTAGCCCCCTCCTTGTCAATCTCCCTGTTCAATGAATCCAACTCAGCCCTTAGATTGTAGATTGAGTAGTTTAGCAAGACTAAGCCAATGAACAGAATCATGAATGAAAATGCACCGAAGCCCATGAGATGGAGAATCTCCGGATCAACCCCGGTCTCCTCCGAATCCCTAAGGATGACGCCTGGATGCCGATTCCTCCAGATTGTTGTTGCTGCAGCGGTAATAGGGACTAGGATGAATCCGAACAAACCAACGGCAGCTAGAGTGTCCCTTGTTTCTTCCCCATCGGGCTGACTCCTTAATGACATCACAAGGAACAAAGCAACCGAAGTAAGAAGGGCATATGTGTTCAATCTCACATCCCCCCAATCCCATGGGACACCCCATTCAACAGAACCCCAAATCGGGCCCGAAATCACTACTCCCAAACCAAAAAGGAGCCCGAGTTCTGAACCAATTACAACTAGGCTCCAACCCATCTCGGAGCGCTTTACATACCATGAAATGGCACCAAGGAAGAGAAGACAGAAGGACAGGAATGAGGACCAAGCGAATGGAACGTGCCAGTAGAGTATCCGATATGCCTCGGGTGCATTCCAATCTTCAGGGTCAACCAGGGGAGCTTGAAAGAACCCGAGGAAGGCTGTGATAGCAGCGCATAACAGACCTAGCAGAGTAATAATTACTGCTGAGTCCCTGTAATCACTCACAGGTCTGCGAAAAACAACACAGTGATGAATGCTGTTGGTCAGTAATCTGGAATCAACACAGCTGATAGCCATACTAAGGCAGAGAGGAGGCTGGCAACGATGCAAGTAACCAATGGATCGTGTATGGAGAGGCCCCATGTCATCCCATTATCGATAATGGAAGAAAGGGCGTCTGTCAACTCTAAGAATGGCCAGACCATCACTATCAGCAGTAGTGGGGCAGGGGCAGCTGAAGACCTAGAAAGATCTGAAACCAATAAGTGGAGGGCAGTGGATGCAATCGCCAAGTCCATCATGGCCAATGCGGGTATCCACAACCAAGTCAGCACCTCGGAAGAAACTTGGCCATCAACAGAACCGGAAAGAATGAACCAAGAAAGGTATGTTACTGGAATAGGCAGTATAATCGATGCTCCAGAAATTGAGAATGCGGGTCGTGTCATCGGCCCCGCAACAGCATCCCACCAGCGACCGCAATCGGACTCCGAAAGTCTGGATACCAGTGCTGGCGATGAAATCGATGCGATAAAGGCTGGAGC
>Ga0208277_1000401_pt1 | contig 25900 bp, 20 predicted proteins | sample ETNtaG_5_FD_185782 | JGI IMG/M metagenome (GOLD analysis project Ga0208277, IMG submission 185782) | Marine microbial and viral communities from oxygen minimum zone, Eastern Pacific Ocean - ETNP201406SV205 (SPAdes) (version 2) | ecosystem: Environmental > Aquatic > Marine > Oceanic ...
TCCTCTGTATACAGTGCTATGTCAATATCTCCAGCGCTTGTCGTCATTCTAACCATAGTAGGCATGACCCTTACGAGGGGCGTCTAGTCCAATAGCATGACGATTGCTTTGTCACTCTTCGCCGGATATATTGGAATTGATTTCCTTGAGTAAATCTCTGATTTCAATTAAAACATCACCGGATTCTGTCGAAGAGCTAGAATGTTGAGTTGGGGCTGCCATCAATGAGTCCCTGTGTTGAAGAACGACATCGCGGAATTGATCCGCATTTTTCACCCCAGACAGTATGAAAGGTGCGGCCCCGGCTGTCTCGAATTGCATCTTGACAACCCCGAGGGCTTTCAGAATTGGGCCTTCGGAAATTGATACATCAGTAAGTTTGTCTAGAGCAATGTTCTGTTGTTTCTTGAATAACCAACCCATACGCATATTGAGGGAACGATTAGTTAGAGCTCCGCTCATGTGTTCGTACTGTTTCTGGTGAATAATCCAACCAAATGGGACCCAAAACAACATCAATGGGATTCCTATAAATGACATCAAAAGCCCAAAATTAGCCATCAACCACCAGTAAATGATGATTTTTCTGTCGAATTCTACAGACATGATTTGGCCGCTATCGGCGTAACCCGCCTTTTCCTGCATGATTACCAGAAGTAGGACTGGGTTATTCAATATCTCTAGGCAACCATCGACCCTGGCTTGACTTCTTCGGGAAGTTCTAACAGCCTAACTGTGCCATCTGGGTCTAAGGCCCCTAAGACTAGGAATTGGCTAACAAAACCCGTCGGTAACGTCTTGTCGCCGAGATTCAACGCTCCAACTACACTTCGTCCGACCAATTCTGCCCGAGAATAGTTGGTGATCTGGGCCGAGCTCCAAAGCCTGCCAATAATAGGTCCGAAATCGACTTCAATTTTGTAAGAGGGTTTACGCATCTCGGGGAACTCTTCGACTTTGAGAATTAACCCTGACCTCAAATCTAATTCAAAGTAAGCAGCAGCTCCAACGTAGTCCTTTTTCTCGAGTTTCTCAGGGTGGTATGGCTCGCTAGAATCAATTACATGTTCCGACATTCACTCACCAGTTACGTCGGAGCGTAGAATTAGAGGATGTAAACTAATTCCTGCAGATTGGAAGGCGTCTTGACCTCCTTCCTCTCTATCTAGAATTGTGATACAAGCCGCAACGTCGCAGCCCATATCTATTAGTCGAGTGGCGGCTTTCAGAGCCGAGCCGCCGGTTGTGGTCACATCCTCCAACAAAACCACACGGTCGCCTTCACGCAGAGTTGAGCCTTCTATGCCCGGAGGATTTCCTGTTTTGCGACCACCTCGGCCCTTTGCTTCCTTGCGAACTAGAAAGCCGCGGAGATCAGATCCCTTCCCGGCCTTTGCAATTGCAATACCGGTAAGCGGTACCGCTCCTAATTCAAGTCCGCCGACCGCCTCGACTCCCCCAATCGATTCGATTTCGGCGTGAAGCAATACCCCGATTAGGTGGGCGCACTCTGGATTCATCATTACTGGCTTCATATCAAAGAAATGTGGGCTCTTTCGGCCACTCGCAAGAGTGAATAATTCATCTGGAGAATGGAGATATGCTAAATCGCGAACGCGCTCGATTAGGCATTGTTTTGCTTCCGTAACCGTAGTCGTCATGCCTCTTCCCTTCCATTTCGGCTTGGTGGTAATCGGATGAAGGTTCGCACTCGGAAGGTGCTAGAAGAGCGGGAAGACAGTGAATGTTCTTGGACGGTCTCGTCCGGTAGTCGAATGTTCAGCAGCGGAGCGTATGCGACATGGTAGGTCAGGACAGTCCGGAAATCGTAGTCGACGAGGCTCGACTTTCGAGCGAACTAGAGTCCTACAGAAACTGGCTTGAAGAAAATACTGAGAAGGCTTACCTAATCGCTCAAGAGGCTCGCTCCAAGGGGTTGGATTTCGCTGACACGGTTGAAATCCCACGTGCTGCGGACTTGGCAAGTAGGACAGAGAAATTACTTGAAGAATACCTTAGACCAACTCCAGAAGAAGATCCAATTAGAATTGAGGATGATTTACGTAAGTTGCTCGGCAAGGTCGACCGTGAGACGGCTTCGATCCAAATCGCGGTCGACGTTGGTAAAAGAATGTACAAGCTAACGGCCGATGTTAGACGCTCAATCGACACTGGTCTTCGTGTTGGTTTAGCGGTACTTACCGAGGCTGTTCTAGTCGCACCTTTGGAGGGTATCGGCGATGTTAAGATTCTAAATAATGAGGATGGAACTGAGTTCCTATCAATCGAGTTTTGCGGGCCAATTAGGGCCGCAGGAGGCACCGCACAGGCTCTTGGTGTACTGATTGGAGACATGGTTAGGCGTGAGTTGGGTTTGAATCGATACATCCCCAGCACTCCTGAAGTTGAGAGGGTAAAGGAAGAATTTGGTCTGTATCGAAAAGGATTGCAGTACAAGCCTCCGCCTGAAGAAATTGAAATGATTGTCAGAGCCTGTCCGGTGATGATTAACGGAGAGTCCACGGAGGATATCGAATGTTCAGGATACAAGGAAGTTCGCAATATTGAGGGGGCCCGAGTTAGAGGTGGAGTTCTACTCGTAATTGGTGAGGGTCTATGTCTCAAGGCCCCCAAGGTTCAGAAACACACAGAGCGGCTAAATATCCCTGGATGGGATTTCATTGCTCACTTCGCTTCCAAGGGAAAAACTGAGGAAGAGGATAGTTCATTCAAGCGTCGAGTAATCAAAACCGATTCTCGATTTATGCAGGATGTAATCGCTGGCCGCCCGGTTTTCGGTGAACCTAGTCAGCCTGGTGCTTTCCGAATTAGATATGGCCGCAGTAGGGCATCTGGATTGGCTGCTGCTGGAGTCAATCCTGTTTCTATGGAAGCGATGCAAGGATTCCTTGCTGTTGGAACTCAGATGAAAGTCGAGCGGCCCGGAAAGGCGGCTGCGGTTACTCCAACCGTCGATATCGAAGGACCTATGGTATTACTGAAAGATGGAGGATTCCATAGGGTAGATTCGATAGAGGAATGGAATAGTATCAAAGATAATGTTTCCAGCCTTTGGGATTCTGGAGAGATGTTAGTTGGCTTTGGGGAATTCCTTGAGAATAACAAAAATCTGGCCCCTTCTCCCTACAATAAAGACTGGTGGGCTGCTGACCTCGCGGAAAACCTAGATCAGCCTCAAAAGGTCGAAAATTTCGCCTCAATTATTGGTGTTAATCGAGATCTTTTACCTCCTGGGTTGCCGTTTAATGGTGCGATTAGTCGTGGTGGAGAAACCGCTTTAGAGCGTGTTAGACGTAAGCGAGATTGGAATCGCTATCTTCGCAACCTCGAGATGGATTGGCGACAAATTAAGGAAATATGTAGTAAATTCGGAACGGCCCCCCCGCCTCCATTCAATCCGTGGTGGTCGGACCTTCCACTGTCATTTACAGGGAAATTAATCGAGGCATTGCTAAACTCCAAAATCAAGAGTAAGGGGCTAAGGATTCCTGATGTTGTTCAGGGGTGGTCGCCTGAACAAAAACTCAACGATATTGGGCTTGATATACCTTCGACTGGAGTTTGGCCGAGGTGGACGGAAGTCCAGACACATGGAGTAATCAAATCTTCACTATTGGTTCTAGGAATACCGCACCACCATCGCCGTGGCGATATTGTGATTCCATCTAATTGGGATGCACTATTGGAAGGATTAGGGCTAGAAGTAGAAGGTTCGCAAATCAAAATACGCACCGACGCAGGGCCACATATCACCGATCGAGTTGCCAAAATTAGAGCTTCGACCGATGCCCTAGAAGCAGAATATGCTCGAAGGGAGGAGGTTGAGGCAGAGCGTGACGTAGAGCGGGTCAGGGCGCAAACCGCTGCACGACAACGAGGAATGAGTATTGCTGAGACTGAGAAAGAAGGTGACGAGGCGGCTGAAGCAATCGAAGATCCAGGGCCACCTAACCCGAAGGAATTGATGGCTGCCCAACAGCTCCTAGACGATCACGAGGTAGACAGGTCGCTTTGGTTGGTTAGAAAATTATCCAATCTTAGATGGGAAGATGCAGTACCTTGCCGAGTCGGTTCAAGAATGGGGCGGCCTGAGAAAGCAAGTAGGCGTGAAATGAAACCATTAGTCCATTCATTGTTCCCAATCGGCGACCATGGTGGGCCCCAGCGCTTGCTAGGAGAAGCCGCAAAGCGAGGTCATATTCGAGTAGAGACCGGGCCTCGAATCTGTGTAAAATGTGGTATGGAGTCGCCGATGCTAAGATGCCACAATCGCCCGGATACCTCTATTCCAGAAGAGTGTGGAGGGAAAACTCGCCCTCGCCCGATTAGAGGGAATAGAAATCCTCGAAGATTAGGTCAAAGGACTAGCATTCCGGTGGCAGGATTACTTGAGGTAAAACGACGGTCTCTCGGCCTAGACCGGTTGCCAGGAAAAATCAAGGCAGTAAAGGGCCTAATGTCCTATGAGCAAACACCTGAACCAATGGAAAAAGGTATACTGCGAGCAAGAAATGAGCTCTCAGTGTTTAGAGATGGGACAGCAAGATACGATATGATTGATGTTCCGGTAACCCATTTCCGACCTTCTGAGATCCATACATCTTGGGAGATATTGAGTAAACTAGGATACACTCATGATGTCGACGGTACCCCCTTAACCGGAGATGAACAAATTCTAGAATTATTTCCTCAGGATTTCATTCCTTCTTCGCTAGCGATAGAGCATTTGACTTCGACTTGTAATTTCGTCGATGAGTTACTTACTCGATTCTATGAAATGGAGCCCTTCTACAGCGTAAACTCCGCTGATGATTTAGTTGGTCATCTAGCAATTGGTTTGGCTCCCCATACCTCCGGAGGGGTATTGTGTCGGATCATTGGTTGGACCGACGCATCGGCCGGCTATGCCCACCCACTATTCCACGCGGCAAAGCGTCGTAATTGTGATGGTGATGAAGACAGTATCATGATGCTAATGGATGGTTTGTTGAATTTCTCAAGATCTATTCTTCCGGCCAATCGGGGAGGCAGAATGGATGCACCTCTAGTATTGACCACTAGGCTCAATCCCTCCGAGATTGACAAAGAGGCATTGAATGTCGACTGTTCATGGCAGTACCCTAGAGCTTTCTACGAGGCATCTCAAGGACAGCCGCACCCTGCCGAGTTGAAGTCTCACATCGAGATTGTAGAGCATCGTCTCGGCACTAATGGTGACCTTCGTGGGTATGGCTGGACTCACGATTCCGGTGCTCTAGATGCGGGACCTGCTAATTCGTCATACAAGACACTGAAGACAATGGTAGACAAGATGACTGCTCAATTAGAACTCGGATCGAAGTTACGTCCGGTTGATGTTTCTAAGGTTGCAAGTCAAGTGATTGAATCGCACTTCTTACCTGATTTGAGAGGAAATCTTGTTGCTTTCACTAAACAGAAAGTTCGCTGTGTTAGATGTGGTGAGTCTTACAGAAGAATGCCGTTAGCGGGGCGTTGTATTCAACGTAAGGGAAACCAGGGTGGGGAACCTACACTTTCCAATGGGCGAGATGAAGACTTCTCTATGTGTGGCGGAAATGTAGTGCTGACTGTATCGGAAGGTTCTGTAAGAAAATACATCAAAGTCACTCAACACGTTATGGAGAATTACGGAGTTGACCTTTACACAAGACAGCGTGTTGATTGGTTATCCGATAGTGTAGATTCTCTCTTCAATGACGACACTGTGACTGTAATGACGCTGAGCGACTTCCTCTGAGGTTTAGACTAGGAACCCCAAGTGTTGTAGAACTTCAGCCATCCACTGAAGTTTGATCAATTTGCGTTCAGGGTTGGTCGCTCCTGACCACTCTCCTACTAAATCTGTTCGAGTTCCAAGAAGTAAAATATCGTCTCTTTGCACTCCTAATGCTCGTGCGAAACATACCGCTCGATCGCCGTCAGTAAAACCACCAGGATTGTGCATTCCTTCAATCGATTCGGGTGTTTGATGAGTAAGTACAATTGGTGGAGGAGAGCGTTGAGAACTTGCCAATTCTAACAATTCCGACCATGAATTTGAATTATCGCCATGAGCGTGTAAAATTACCGGTACACCTCTCTTAACTGCGGCAACCGTGCCATCTCCACCGTCCGCATCACTAACGATGCAAACCAAGCGCGACCAAGCCCGCTCAGAGACTGAATTAGGAAGCGTATCTAATACTCCACATGAGCCATCCGCGGCAATGAGGAGGCAGTTACTTTCCAGTATCTCTTCGACTTCGTCTGTGGTTATCGCTGCGCCAAGAATAGCAACCTTGGTATCTCGGAGTACCAATCTCCTATGCAAAGAAGCGACTGTTTGTGCTCTCCAGGGTTTTGACCAAGATTCAATCTCGTAATCATCCAATTTAGAGGCTAAGGCAAGCGCGCTATCGATATCTGCTTGGAGCTCCCAACCGAAGTGTTCACGCACCTCATTCTGTAGTTCGAGCAAACGCTCGTCGACTGGATTGAGGTCGGTAGGTTTAGGCTGCATCAGACAGTTCTCCAGTGGAAGGATTCGGTGAGTCTTGAAATACCCTCTCGATATATTGCGGCTTACAATGCCAATGCCGCTCACTCCACCGGCCATCGAAGATGAGTCTGTATTAGCGCGCTACCCCTTCCTGCCACAGAGTCGAAATTTCATTCGTAACCAACTAAATGGCAATGGAATTTCTGTTGAAGGGCTTATCGAAGAGCCTTGGTTAGAAGATATCAGGCGGCGTGGAAGTTTACGTCTAGTTGAATCGGTTGTTCACAAGGAGGGAGTTGACTCAACCACTACTGTCGACCTGTCCTCTGACGTTGGTCGTATGACTGAGGCTCTATCCTTCTTACACGCTATGCTAGTCGTCTGTGCTTCATTCGAAGAACGACTGCTAAACCGCTGGGTGGAAGGTGAGTCGAGTCGAGCAGACCAACTTTTTGGAATAGATGCAAGTCACTTCGAAATTATCGCTCGCACCTATCTATCCGATATTCGTAGTGAACCGGTTGCCGGTACGACTGAAATCATCTATCATGTTCCCATGGTGGATTTCTTAGAACTATGTCCGAAAATAACCGGCGGGTATTGGAGACTGGTAAACCGGCCGGTGAAGGAAGGCTGGGTGCAAATGGACCCTGCTAGCGGAGAAAACAGTCAACAACGTACTGCACGCCTATTGAAGGAGCGAGTTCGCCAATCATTGACTGAGGATTGTACCGACAGGATGGATAAGATGGACGATGCCTTTGCAGGGCTGTTTGCTGATCCAATCGATCGAATTCTCGGCCTGCTATCTGAACAGGTAAGCGCTGAGATGCCTATGACGGCCGCCGTGCGAGAGGATTGGCCGCCTTGCTTCGAATCTGCAGTGGCTGAATTGAGTCAGGGTATCAATGTCAATCACACAGGACGGGTATTTTTGGCCGCTATGTCAAGAGCAATGGGGCATACACCAGAAATCACTTGCTCGTTTTTCGCAAACGCTCCCGACTACAATGCCGAGACCACATCATACCAAGTGGGACACATCTACGAACACCAATACACACCTCACGGATGCTCTGCACTGAAAACTGGTGCGCGCTGCCCTGTAAATCCGGGAGACGACCGTTTGTGTGATCAAGAGTGGATGAACCATCCGCTAAAATATATCAGAGCCAAGCAACGAAGACGATACCAGGATGAAGGACCTTCGTCTCAATCCGAAGACACCAAAGAACGCACAGAAGGTGCTTCTGAAGCGAGCAATCCTGCCGATTCTTCATAATGGGGAAGGCCTCATTGCACTTCGCAACGGAGGCTTCCAGTATGGTGCGGACACTCGTTATCACCATTGACAGAGACAATGATCTCGGTGTAAAAGCTGGAATTCGAGGGCCGGTAATCGGACGTAAAGCAACCTTGACCGCGGCCCTAAAGCTAGGCATTGCTGACCCAGAAGAATCCGATACAAACGCGATTCTAGGAGCTCTTCATCATCATGATCGTCTGAATGAAAGGAATGAAGGTGATGATGAGATTGAGATTGCAATTCTAACTGGCGATGTTCGAGTCGGACCTCGGTCCGACCGAGCAATCGCTAGCCAACTCGACGAAGTGATTCAGGAATTTCAACCGGATACGGCGGTGTTAGTAACCGATGGAGCAGATGATGAGGCATCGCTACCTATCCTAACCTCTAGAGTCAGAGTCGACCATGTTGAGAAAATCATCGTCAGGCAATCAAAGGGGATTGAGAGTACTTACTACTACATCGCTAAGGCTATCGAAGACCCTCGTTGGAGGGCCCGTCTACTCGTCCCTGCGGCCTTGTTTTTGATTATCTTCGGCCTTGGATTGATTTTGCCAAATGGTGCCGTTCTAATCGGATCCATGCCATTGATTATTGGAATCTGGATTCTTGCCAAGGGATTGGGTTGGGAACACCAATTGGAACGACTGATGATAGATATGAGAGAAAGCGCTACTGGAGGAATTTGGTCCTCTTTGTTATGGGGATTATCGATTGTTTCGGTGCTATTTTCTATCTTGACTTTCTATTCGGTTTTCTACGGCGACCCTGCAGAATTGAATACCTATGTTTTGGATACATTCACTCGAATTGATTCCTTCGAATTGGATGCAGTGAATCGAGATTTTGCGGTGTGGGTAATCGCAATCGACCAAGCATTGACTTGGATTCTAGTAGCGGCTTTCTCCTTTGTTCTCTCACTTGGTGTTCTACGTTGGAAGGAAGGTTCTTTCACCGGTCAAAGTATGCTTCTGCTAGGTTTTGGTGCAGTAGTTTATTCAATTACTAAGGCTGTTATTGAGGTCACACTAGCTGAGTTGGGTGGCGGAGATTACGACATCACCGCTGGCAATGTCTCAGACACCTGGTTCTTCCCAATTATCGCGATTGTCTTCTACTATCTTCTGAGGACTGCAATTGAGTCGGTTACCGCGGAAACTGACGACGACGGAAGTAATCGCTACTGGGGTATCTAACTCTCGTAAGTAGTCTCAACGCCACACGAGGGGCAGGTTACCTTGATTGGACGGATATCCGGAATGCCAAGAGGAGCCGAACAATTAGTGCAGACAATCGCTTGATTGACCTGCTTCTGTCTCTTCTTTCCTTCATGGCTTGGATCATACGATACCCTGAATTTAGACATCTCTGATACGAATGTTGGAGAGTCGTCGCCTGTATCTGATTTATTGCGTGAGAATATGGATTTTCGTTTTGGTGTTTCAACGGTAGGCGATGTAGCAATTTGGTTTGTTGAAGACTCTGGATTTACCGACTCTAATTCTGCCTGAATCTCTTCTGAAGAGATTCCCAATTCACTCGCTACCCTATCTATGGCTAAGGTCAATTCATACTCGTCAAGACCCATTAATTGCTGTAGCTTGACAGCTGGAATCTGACTCATTGTACCATCTCAATTAGTGCGAATGGTTTTGCCCCTATGAATATCCGCTATTGCGGCTTCATTCAGAACCCATGGAGGAGTCGAGGAAACTCGCAACTATCTCGCCCTCAGCCTTGACCAATTGCTCTGCAACTGTTGACTTGGAAAGGCCGAGCTTGTCTGCTAATTCTCGAATTGAAGTACGCTTTGGCGCCTCATACCAGCCACTTTCATGTGCTAGTCGTACAACTCGGTGTTGTTGCAAAGTAGGACCCTTCTGAACCAAACCCTCCGAACCCTTCGCAGAGGTAACACGCTCGACGGAAATCTTAGTCCGGACATCCGACAGGAAGCGAACCATTGATTCATGCCGGCCTGCGATTTGTAACACCAAGCCATTGGCCGTGAAGTTTGAACCAGCAAGTATCGCCAAATCTCCTCCATGAAAGTAATGGCCGACAAAGTCTGATGAAAATTCCAGAACAACGAGATGGTGAGTTAGGATATCAGATTGCCACTCTTCGAGGATCTGGACAATACGAATTCCATCGACATAGGTCCCATCGCGTGGACAATTGCCATCGATGGTAATACACTCGACCATTATTCGCAGATTTCCATCTACCATACCAAGCATCGAACGGAAGTCCCAAGAAATGCACTGCAAGCCTGCTTGGGCTCTAGAATCGTGCTCGATAGCAGAGAATGCGCACTCTACTCTGACCGCTCTCATATGGTTGCCTCGCAACCCTCAGTCCCCCCTTGGAGTTTTCAAGGTGCTCAATACTGGTTTCGAGGGAAAGGATGGCGATATGCCATCCAAACCCTCGGTCATAGGAGTTCACTCCTCAGACTGTTTTCTCACTGCATCCTCTGAGGCAACGATTGCCCTCGCAACTTCGGGTGAATAACCGGTTTCGACTAATCTAAGGTATTGACTGTCATCCTCTACCTCGGCCTTACTAGGAATTTGTATGGCTTCAGTCTTCACCGCCCATAGTTCGTCCTCGTCTCGCATAGAATCCATGACATCTCGTGTATTGTCTCTAACTCCGGCTTGACTGCGGCGTTCTGAGCGACGCTGTAGAACTGCCCCCAACAGCACAATTAGAGTTAAGCCCGAAATTGCCGCTAGCAGGACTGGCGAATCGGAGATTGTCTGAACAATCCCTCGGGGTAATGATTTGTCTTCAATTGAATCTTGACACCCGTCGCCATCGATATCTGTTTCCTTTGTAGAAATCCAAGCGATTGCTCCGTGAGCACACTGATCTCTAGTGTCCGGCACTCCATCGTTGTCATCATCAAGATCGTATTCGTCCATGCAGCCATCGCTATCATGGTCGATTGTAATTCGAGTGCTGGTAGGACATGCATCCTCGGTGTCGAGGACTCCATCTCCATCATCATCGAGGTCTTCGGTTGCATCTGCACAACCATCTCGATCACGATCAGAATTAAGCGATGATACCCATCCTGGATTAGGATTTGTTTCACAGTTATCCTCTGAGGATTCGATTCCATCGTTATCCAAATCAGTATCTTCTCCACGGTCGTCACAACCATCCATATCTGCATCAACTAGGTTTGGACTTAAGCTACGAATACACGAGTCTTCGAAGTCAAGCAAGCCGTCGTTGTCGTCATCATCATCTTCCTCAGCATCGTGACAACCGTCGCTGTCCCAATCATTCAGAGTCGTGGATTCCCATCCGAATTTTCCTGAGAGGCAAGAATCCTCTCTATCTAGCACTCCGTCGGCATCGACGTCGGCATCCTCGTAAATATCATTGCAACCATCTCGATCTTGGTCACTAATATCATTAGAGGTCCAATCTAGCATTCCGTATGGGCAGGAATCCTCTCTATCTAGCACTCCGTCGTTATCGTCGTCTAGGTCTTCCTCATGGTCTTGGCAACCGTCTGAATCGTGGTCGTAGGCCGCTCCTGTCCAACCTATTACTCCTGTCGGGCAGTCGTCGTATACATCGAGATATGGATCGTTATCGTCGTTATCGTCTTCATCCATATCTCGGCAACCATCACCATCATAATCAGTTGAGAATGTATTCCAATATTGCGCGCCTTCTGGACATAGGTCTTCGTGGTTTAGTACCGAGTCACCGTCGATATCAGTGTCTTCGAGAATATCGTCACAACCATCGAAGTCTGCATCGACTCTATCTGGATTCATTACACCGGTTGGACATTCATCTAAAGCATCCTCGACTCCGTCATTATCATCATCGACGTCTTCTGATTCATCTTTACAGCCATCTCCATCATAATCAGTCATAGCAGTAGATTCCCAGCCACTCTCACCGAACTGGCAAAAATCATATTCATCTAAGATTCCATCTTGGTCATCGTCATTCCAATCATTGTTATTCACTAGATTGATCCTTACCAATTGCTCGGCAGTTGCAAACTGATCTGAGGAAGATTGTATATTGACTACAACATCAAAGGACTGGTCTTCATTGACTTGACGTACATCTGGGGCTCGAATTAGTAAGTTGACCTCTTCCGAGGTGCCCTCTGTAATCGATGCCGTGGGTTGATAATTATCACCGAATCCAGCGGTAATGTCCCATAGATCAAGGGCGCCCTCTACATCGATTGTAACGATGTCTACCTCACCCGGAATTTGGATTGCGCGAAGATTCATTTCCACTTCTATCGATTGGTACGGTTCAATTGTGACATAACCTGTTTCTGTTGGCTCAAGGTTTAGTGAGATATCGTACAAATCCTCACTCCACATGCAAACATCCCACTTGTTAACTATAAATTCTTCATCAGTGCAATCATTTGCAGTCCAAGCGATTGTTCGCTCAGGCCAGGCGAACTTGACTATCGGTTGGGCGCTAGCATCGAATTCACTACCAAATATCCCCATCAAATTATCTTGACTTGCAGTGATTGTTCGTGTATTAACAACACTATATGCCTGAGTAAGATAACGGTTCAAGGGTAATTCCTCAAAGCCATTCATCACGGGAGATTGGATTCGAGTCCAGCGAAGCTCAACCACTTCTGCATCCCATTTTGCACCTGATTCGAACCAAGTGATGTGAATTGAATCATCGCGATCGAAATCGACCCTTGGATTTGCCCCCCAAATCAGGTTAGAGGAAATTACTGCAGTGTCTTTCACTGTAGATACTTCCGACAATACAAGTCCGTTAGGCTCTCCGTCTAGCTCTCCCTGTCTGTCTGGATCTAGTTGCATGTAGTGCAGTTGACTTGGCCCCTCTTTGGAAGGGAATTCACCTCTACCATCAATCCAAACAATGTGGATATTTCCGTCATCATCTACATTGACATCAGGATTTAATGCCCATCCATGGCCTTGAGAAATCTGAGTATCATTGACCAGTACTAGGTGGCCGACAGTATCCCAGCCAGCGCCATCTTCTCTCCAATACCAATCGGTGTCTGGTCCAATATCTTCCTGATATTGCCCTGTATTTTCATCAATAGTATGCCCTGAATCTCCCACGGACCAACTTGACCTTGGGTTTGAGAGAATTGAGTAAGGGTTCAACACAGTGAGGAAAGTGTTGGTCGCACCACTTCCTGTTGTTATGTTGATTATTGCACTCACCATATTGTTCATTTCTTCAGTGTATGAAGCAATTGGAAGCTGTACGTTATCAATCCAAGCTGAGTCATTTCCATGAGACACTGAACCGTCCTTGACATACTTCCAGGTGTATGTGTGATATCCAGGGGAAACCGTTGCTGTATAGGTACCGTTACTTTCTCCAGACCAAGCGGAAGTAAAGGAACTTCTAGAGCAATTTGGATTATCTATACAGAACAAGAGATAGTCGTAGTTTGCCTCACTAGATACAGAATAGTTGAATGAGAGAGTACCCGATGCCATTGCTCCGGCATATTCCAAAGTTGAGTATTCGTTGTGAGTGAGGTTCGCTGATTGCGCGGTGAAATTTCCATCAATAATTCGATCACTTTGGGCGAACCACCAGTAGTTGCTCGGGCCGACTTGAGTCCATCCATTAGCGATATGACCGATTTCGAAGTCACCATGGAATTCAGTTAATTCTTCTGTAGGGTAGTAGAATAATTCTCCACCAGCACTGGTATTACGTACAGATGTACCATCGCAAGTACGTGTGTGTATACCGATATTGTTCATGTCAGGACATTGAGCGAGGTTCATCATGTGGTAGCGTACGCTTGTATCTTCGTTGGTATTGGTATTTGGACCATAAGAAGTAGTACCAGCAACAGGAACTGGAGTTATGCCTGCCTGCAAGCAAGCATCGTGTGCCTCGTCTATACTTTGGTAATCATCGGCATCAAGAGCCGGTGAGCCTCCAAATGGACCCTCGTCCGATACTGGAAGGATCAGTTTGGTGGCGTTTGGATTCCAAGCGTGATCGATAGCAGTTGCAGGGTTCCCCGGCATCGAACCTGAAGAATCTCTCCAAGATTCACATACCCATGTAGAACCTGGCCCCCACATCTCAGAGTTATAGCCCCAATCGGAGGGGATTGATAGTGCTGAACCATTGAACATGACTTCAGTCAGAGGTCTGATTCCACCACTTGTATCGGTGACGTTTTGGCCAAGATTGGTCGAACGTGGTCCGTTCGAACCATCGTTGCCCGTTGTGATTGCATTAGCGCAATTCGCATGTTGATTGGCATTGTGCATATTTCCACTTAGTGTGTATAAGGTCTCAAGAACGGTGATATTTGCGGCTTCAAGCATCGGCTTAATTCCAACGAAGTTCTCACCTGTTGTCAGAATTCCGCCATAAAATACTGCACACATATCGGCCCACTCGGTTGTCATCGAACCTGACGAGTCGAGTAGCCCAACGTACTCAACTATCGAACCTCTTGTATCTTCCCAGACGATAACAGCGGTGTTGTTTGCACCGATGCTAATTGCTGGATTGCCTCTATGACCTAAAGCCGGTGTGACCATTGTTGAATTGATTAGAACTTGGAAGCCATTGTTTGCATCATGGGAAAGCATGCAGTAGTAAATTAGCGGACTACCGAAGTACAAGCCCTGTGGATCGTATGTATCGACCCAGACAATGTGAACCGCATCGAATGAATCTACAGCAATGTCTGGAGAGTTGCGAGTCCCGGTACCATCGGCAATGGTATGGGATGCAACTGTCATATTCTGGATATCACCAGAGGAACCGTCTAGGTCATCCTCTGAAGGATCTAATAATGTATAGAGAATATCTGTATCTGTGACTTCCCAAACGATGTGCGCTCTACCTTGAGAGTCGATTACCATTGAAGGTCCAGAGAGTGATGAGGCATTGGAACCACCAACCTGCGTAGTCGAAATTAGAACCGTGTCGACGCCAGTTGAAATCTGAATTAATGCATACCTTAGAAGTGGTGTGCTAGTGTTCTCAATCCAAACAAGGTGTATCCTATTCGAGTCATCCATTACCCCCATGACGTCGATAGGATTGTTTGCATTCAAGTTGGTAAGTAGAGTCTGAGCGTCGCTATCATCGATAGTTCCGTTAGCCGTTGGAAACCGAGTCGGTTCATTTGCCAACTCTTCTACCTCGCCAGAAGCGGCTAACAGCGATGGTGCTAGAAGGGCACTCAGCATTAGCAAAGCAAGGGTAGCAGCGAGTTGTGCTCGCTTGATTTCGATTCTGTTGTTTTCGGCGGTCAGAGTGGGGGTTAGGCTTGCGACCATAGGGGTCGAGAGCCTTGTGGGCACATAGAGGGGGGGCCGGACAGGTCCGAATAACTGTAATTTTAGAGGGATTTTTTGCACTATCACTGAGATTCCGAGGCCCGCTTGCGTCGTATGTAATCCGAATAATTTCCAGGCCATATCCACACACTTCCATCGGCTGGTAATTCCCAAACCGTATCACAAATTCTGTCCAAGAAAAATCGGTCATGACTAACAGTGATTATACTTCCATCATACTCAACTAATGCCTCCTCTAATGCTTCCTTAGCATCAGTATCCAAATGATTGGTGGGTTCATCGAGAAGTAGGAGATTATTGTCTTCGAGTAGAAGTTTCAACATAGCGATTCGAGCTCGCTCTCCTCCACTTAATTTTTCCAGTTTAGTTTCGACCATCTCGCTCGTGAATTGGAAGCGGCCGAGTAAAGCCCGTATATCCCCATAATCCATCCTAGGTTTGAGTGCTCTAACCTGTTCAACAGGGGTCAAATCAAAGTTCAATGACCTGTGGTCTTGATGGAAGTAACCTATCTGAACGCCCGGCCTCACATTAATAGTTCCTGAATCGAGTTTTAACTCCCCTTGAATCAGGCGCAATAAGGTGGTCTTTCCTGCCCCATTAGGGCCAACAATTCCTATTTTTTGACCTCTTGACACTGCCACTTCTAAGCCTTTGATAATCGGGCGGTTTAGGCCTTCAAAGGTCAATGTTGCATTGTGGAAATCAAGAACTTCGAGACTACTCTTTTCGGTGGATTCAAGTCGAAAATTTAGCCCTCTTCGTTGACGAGGTTTCAACGACTTTAGCCAGCGCAATTCGCCTTGTGCTCTCGCTAGTAGAAATCTTTTCTGGGAGATGGATTTGTCATACTTGTTGGCACGCTTCATCGACTGAAGCGCACCTGTTAGACGCTTGACCTCTGCCTCAGTCTTCTTGATTCTATCAGCAAGTGTTTGGAGGAACAATTCCTTCTGTTGTAAAAAGGAAGTATAATTCCCGTGGTAACCCTTTGCCCGGGTATCTTGTACCTCTACAATTGCATTGCATACACGATCGAGGAAATATCTATCGTGGCTTACAATCAACAGAGCTCCTTCGAAGGAAATTAGAAACTCTTCTAGCCAATCTAGAGTCGCTAGGTCAAGATGATTTGTTGGTTCGTCAAGGAAGAAAACGTCAATTTCAGATAAACCCACTAATTGTCTTGCCAGTGCTACCTTAGCCCTTTCTCCTCCTGATAAATCGGCAAGTGACATATCTAGTGGGTGATGAGCAAGATCTAGAGCCCGAAGAATTTCTTGAGCATGGCTTGCGACATTTGTACCACCGCTTCGAGCCATCATTGATTGAAGCTCTTGATAACGGTCTATGTCGGGTTGCCAATCACCCTCATAGAACGATGGTTCAGCCATCTTTGCTTCCAATCCAACAATCTCCTCTTCTAGTTCCTGAAATTGGCGGCCTTTCCTGTTGATTTCTTCTTCTAGGGTAGCATCCTCATCTATATCTCGAATTTGTGTTAAAAAGGCAAGACGAAGGCCCGGGGAAAATACGATGTCTCCAACATCTTGATCTTGATTGGAAATAGTTCGGAGTAACGTGGTTTTTCCAGCTCCATTGTGGCCAACCACTCCAATTCTATCTCCTTCATCAATTCGGAGATTGACGCTATCGAGAACCTTCACTGGGCCAAAGGCACGATGAACATCTTCGATGCGGATTAACTCTCGCGCCATGCTTTCGCGGCTTGCCCTACCTTGATGTGTGCATCGGTCAAGAGTTGAGGGCTTCTAGCCGAGATTGGTCTAATCTTTCCCATTCGAAGTGGCCATCACTAGTCGGTGGACGACCAAAGTGACCGCCTGCGGAAGTTGCCGAGTAAAGTGGCCGATTCAACTTGAGATCGCGAGAAATCGCGGCGGGCCGAAAATCGAAGACTTGAGAAACCCTCTCGGTTAGTTTCTCTTCACTTATGTTACCTGTTCCAAATGTCTCTATCCTTAGGCTAACTGGGTTTGCGACTCCAATAACATATGCGACTTGGATTTCACAACGGGTCGCCAGCCCTGCAGCGACTATGTGTTTTGCAACCCAACGAGTATAGTAAGTCGCAGAGCGATCTACTTTCGTTGAGTCCTTACCAGAAAATGCACCTCCTCCATGGCGAGCCATGCCACCATAGGTATCGACGATTATCTTGCGTCCTGTGATTCCCGCGTCTGCATAAGGCCCTCCTGGATCTGCGAATCGTCCTGTGCCATTGACGTGCAAAATATATCCCTCTTTCAGCCAATAATCAGGAATTGCGTGTTCAACAACTTCGCTCTTGATTATCTCTCGGATGTGGGCCTGCTCGGCTTCTATATCCCCATCAAAGCGATCTTTCAGGGCATTATCATGCTGAACTGCGACTACTACGGTATGTACTCTCAGAGGGTTTCCCTCGTCATCATATTCCACCGTTACCTGGCTCTTCCCATCTGGGCGAATCCATTCGATTTCGCCACTAGCAACAATCATATCTAGGCGGCGACAAATACGCTGAGAAAGAGCGGCTGGAAGTGGGAAATATCTGCCGCTAAGTTCCTTTTCAGCCTCGGTCTCTGTGCAGGCATATCCAAACATCATACCTTGATCACCTGCGCCAACATCGTCGAATGAATCTCCATCAACGCCTTGAGCAATATTAGATGACTGAGTAGTAATATTGACCTGCACCGAACATAGTTCTTCACTGCTGGCATCCATCCCTATCGAGTGATTATCGTATCCAATACGTACAGCGGTTTCACGTGCTATTTTTTCGTAGTTTGGCGCGTATCCAAAGAGTGTTACTTCGCCGGCCAATACGATTAGGGCATGATCATCCATTCCTTTGACCAGTGTCTCGACTGCTACACGTGCACCAGGATCAATGTGTAAGCAAGCATCGACGATAGAATCAGAGATTGCATCACACAATTTGTCAGGGTGTCCTGCCGAAACAGATTCGGAGGTGAACAATGCGACCATGACTATCCGGACATCCTTCCATATATGGGTTTTCGGCGAACTGAATATCTAACAAAAAGGTGTGTGATTTAGCATGCAAATTGAGGATAATGTCGCCGTAGCATTGAGAAAGGAGGCCTTTTCGCAGCGCCGATGACATCTACAGAGTCCGACATTCAGGCAGTTGTCGAAGCCGATGAGAAAGGCACTAGGTTGTACCCAGAGCAAGTTGTTGATGGTTTACCAACAATCTACTCTTTCCAATCCTGTCCTTTTTGTTTCAAGATTCGTGCTCTATTGGGTAGCCGTGGAATTCCCTATGCTGATGTCGAAGTTGAGCCGATGAAGAAGGCCGAACTCAAGTGGGGAGATTGGAATCAGGTTCCTGTTTACGTGGACGTTGATGGGAACGCGATGGATGAGTCAAACGACATTCTCCACTATATCGATTCCAATAATGGAAATATATTCCCACGTGCGGGGCATGACCCTGAACAAGATCGTTGGATGGAGTTCAGCAACAATGTACTCGGCAAATCCATTGTTGCTGTAATTTACCGGACGTTTGGTAGTTCATTCCGTGCATTAGAATATGTCAATAATATCGAGAACTTTTCCAGAAAAGACAAGCTCGTAAACAAATACCTGGGCGGATTCGTGATGAAAATGGTTGGACGTTCTCGTGCCAAGTTATTCGAACAGCCGCCTAGAGAGAATCTCAAAACTCAACTAGATACCCTGAGTGGTGGATTCCAGGGAGATTTCTTTGGAGGAGAAACACCTAACGGCGCGGATTTCGCGAATTATGGTATCCTTCGCTCAATGCAAGGCTTGGAAGGCTTCGATATTCTAGAGGCTCACCCTGATGCTTTCAGTTGGTATAATCGAATGCAATTATTCTCTGGAGTTTGAATTACCTAGACCGCAGTAGCGATAGATGAATGCGGGCTGCGGTTACCATGGTCGAAGTCGAGACGGAGATGGTCTGGGTAGGTGATTTAGCCAAAGCAGAAACCCTACTTTGTGCAATTGAGGATCACGATTTGGCTGATATCGAACTAGTCACGGAATGCGACGGAGAACAGGCGGGACTTCGCATTCTTGTCAAAGGTAATGACTTGAGAGAAGTTCGAGAACAAGTGGATTCTTTGTTGGCAGCACTCGCTTCTGCTGAGGCAAAATACGATTCCAACAATTGAAGGCGGAGCAACTATCCCATCCTACCGTGAACAGCCTCCCTCACGACCGCTCTTGGCTTCTTGCAAAAGCCGAGCCTACGGCCTTATTCCACGATTCGATGGATAGATGGATTGGCGCCATGGTCGCTGACGAACATGGTGGAGGAGACAGTTCTGAGGACATCGTGGTTGGAAGAATCAGTGCCAAAGCCAATGGTATTATTGCCGGAATAAGTGTCGTCGATAGGCTCGTAGTAGAGCATTTTTCGGATTGTAAGGTGACATGGGCTATCACTGAAGGCGACGATGTAGGGCCCGGTGATCACGTTCTGGAGGTTTCTGGCCCTGCTGTTCAGGTTCTACGATGCGAACGAATCATGCTGAACATACTAGGTCGGATGTCTGGTATTGCAACAAATACTGCTTCTTGGGTTTCTCAAGCAAGAAGTATGGGGGTTGCCTGTACGAGAAAGACGGATTGGGGACTTCTTGACAAATGGGCCGTACACATCGGCGGTGGATTAACTCACAGATTATCTCGTGCTGACGCACTGATGATCAAAGAAAACGACTTGGCTGCCTTGGCTCCCGGAATTGATGAGGAAGATGTTGCAGTAGCAGCTGCTGTATCGTTAATCGATATGGAATCTGATGCAGAGTTTACAGTGATTGAAGTTAGAGATTCAAAGCAAGCAATAGCCGCAATCAAAGCATGGGAATCACTGCAGGTAGAACGTAGTGGTTGTGAGAAAATCGTGCTATTGCTAGACAATATGGGTCCGAGCGGTTGTGCTGAAGTTCATCAGATTCTGATGCAAGAAAAACTTCGGCCATGGTGTATTCTAGAAGGCTCTGGTGGAGTAGTTCACGAAGATCTGGATCAATGGATTGATTCAGGAGTAGACCTAATCTCAACCAGTGCTCTAAACCGTGGGATGTCTCCGCTTGACCTGTCGATGAAAGTCGTTGGTGGTGATTGAATGGGCGAAATACCCGACTCCCATCCAAGGAAGGCATCGTTGCTTGCTCGGGCTAAACTGACTGAAGCTGCCTCTGAGGGTTTACTTGCTGAATCCGCCATGATTGCTCACGGAAGAGGTGAGGCTTTCGATTATCTACTTGGAGAGAAAACTAGTGAGTATGCCTCGCAGGCTATTCGTGAAGTAGCCGCCCGACTTCTCAATGCCGAAAGGGCTGTCATTTCTCTAAATGGAAATACAACCGTGCTCGCTGGAGAGCAGGCAATTCGCGCGGCTGCGATAATTGATTGTCCTGTTGAAGTAAATATCTACTATCGAACTCCAGAAAGAATGCAAAAGCTAATCTCGGCACTTGAAGAAATACGTCAAAAGGTCGCTAACGAAGTTTCGCCCTCTGGCTGGGGTAGTTCGCAGTGGTCCGATTCTGTAAATTCCGTAAAGATTCTTGGAGAGGATGCAGATGGTCGAATCGAGGGTCTTGAAGGGCCTAGAGCCATCTGCAGTTCTCGAGGTATCGAGGCAGCAGATGCTGTTCTTGTGCCTCTGGAAGATGGAGATAGGTGTGAAGCCTTAGTTGCCCTCGGAAAGCAAGTATTGGTCATCGACCTGAATCCGCTTTCACGGACTGCTAGGATGGCTCATGTTACCATTGTCGATGAGGTTAGCCGTGCCATGACAGAACTATGTATCGCTCTGGGTGAAAAACCTCAAATCTCGCTTTGGGATAACAATCAAACCCTGCGAGATGCACTTGGAATAATGGCTAAGGCATCAGAGAAAATCTGAGTATTGTGTTCAATTAAGCGGTTGTAAATCACGTTCTGAGCATTTCTTCACATCGGTCGGCAATTGCTTGCCCTACCTCAGAAGTGCTAGCACTACCACCCAGATCATAGGTTACGACTCCGCCTTCATCGAAATGTTGCTGAATCGCTTGTTGGAGGATATCGGCACACATGTCCAAATCATCATCCTTCTTTCTGTAGGCCAATGCCTCGAACATCATCTGAACTGATTGTAGGGTTGCAATTGGGTTAACCACATTCTTTCCAGTGTATTTTGGTGCTGAACCATGAACAGGTTCGAACATCATGTGCTTGGGTCCAAGATTTGCACTGGCTGCCATACCAAGCCCTCCCTGTAATACGCTTGCAAGATCAGTAGCGATATCTCCGAACATATTTGGAAGAACTACTACATCGAGGTCTTCAGGGTCTCGCATAAGCCACATTGTGAAGGCGTCGATGTATGCTGCAGAAGTTTCAATGTCGGGATTTTGTTCTGAAATCTCTTTGAATATTCCTCTGAATAATCTACATCCACGTGTTACGTTAGACTTGTCAACACAAGTTACTGATTGGGGTACTCCCATTTTCCTTTGGCGGTGACGGGCAAGATCGAAGGCGAAGGCGATGACTCTCTCACTTCCTTTGCGAGAAATTGGTCTTGGGTCCCATTCTACTTCCCCCTCAAGCCCAGGGAACTCTTCGATTACAATTGGCTCGTCCTTCTCTCCCTTGGCCTTCTGTTCCATTCTACGTAGCAGAGAATGATACAGGCCCTCGGTATTTTCTCGAATCATTACCATGTCAACTAAGTCTGGTTGCCAAACTTGTTGATGGACTCCGTGTACCTTGTGCTGAACGCCCGGATAGAGCTTGATTGGACGAACATTTGCATACAGATTCAGACCACTTCTTAGGCCAAGGATAACTTGGCCGCCCGCCATATCGCCGCTTGGAAGTCTCGCGTCTGGCCAGCCGATTGCACCGAGTAAAATTGCGTCTGAATTGTCTCGACAATGTTCGAAGGAGCCTTCTGGCCACTCTTCACCAGTTTCTAGATAATATTGACCTCCACAGGGAATTTCGGTAATTTCAAAGGAAACAGGGCTATGTTGCTGGAAGACCTCGATTACCCTAAGGGCCTCTGCGATGACTTCCGGCCCTGTTCCGTCGCCGGCCAACACGGTCAGGCGGTAGTCGGTCATACAATCGCGGCACTTGCTCATCATTCATCAATACAACCCATCTATTCCTTCTACCAAATTATCGAATCCTCGAGGTCTTTCAAGGCGATATTTGATAGACGGTCACCGCGAACATGGGAGACATGGACCGTAGCGGAGAGGAGGGTCGTGAATCACCTCGCATTGATGTGAACGCATTGCCAGATTCCTTGGTTCGTCTTTGGGACACAATGCTGAGAATCGATCCAACTTGGGATTTGTCGAGCTGGCTCGAGGAACGCGCGGATGAAGAATTGGAATTGGTCGAGGCGCATCTAGGGCGGGAGCGATTGAGGCTCGAGCAACGACTTCACCGAATCGAAACTTTGGTAAAGAAATTGAATAGGCAACGCCAGGTTGCTGGGCCAGATTTATTGAGCGACCCCCATCAGAAAAATCTCTTCGATGTGTTCGACAAAACGGCTACCTCAAAAGAATCTTATGAAGATCCAATAGAGAACGATGAACCGGTAGTTTCTGGCGGAATTATGGGTGTTGAGGATGACCCGTTGTTAGCGATAGTTGCGGAACATATCCTTGGAACTATCGAGGTTGCTTCTTTGGAAGATGCTAGTCCTGTACATTTCGACGATATTATCGAAGGATTACAGCCGATGGGGATTTCTGTCGATGAAGTCGATGAAGCCATCGCTCATTTGCTTCAACACCGCCAAATTATTGAAATTGAGCAGGATTTTTTCGGTTTGAACCCCTGAAAAACCGTCTCAAGTGAGGTTGAGAGCAACCGTTCCATTCAAAGTAGAGACCCATGTGGGGAGGCGCGTCGGTGCCATGGTTAGCGACGCTTCGGGATGGTATGCGCGACTGGACAGGTCGTGCGAGAATAGAATTGAACAGCTTGAATGTTGGCTAGATGCTTGGGAAGAAGCAATTCGGCATAACATTCCTATCGCCGCAACAATGCCTAACGATTGGCCGACTCTGCCTGCTGGACTTCTTTCCAATCCGGGCGCCGTACTCGACCACATGCTGGCTAGATACGATGCCGAAATTGATGGACGGTCCCCCCGCGGAGCATACGCTACACCTGCTCGTTTTGCCGATGCGATGCTGGCGGACGAATTAGGCGAGCGCGGCGCCGATGCCGAAAACCCGATGCCTACTGGAATCTCTCTCGCGGCTCTGCCTCCTGGCTTCCGTGCTTTCGCTGCGCAGATGAATGAAGCAAATTCAAAGGATGATGAAGACGACGTTGAGGAGGAGGTTACAGCAGGCAGGAAGACTGCCTCTGGAATTCCACTACCTTTTGCAGACCCTGCAGTCGGGGCAGGATTGTTTCCCGAGCGTGTCCTCAAGGTTCACGCCGAACGAATCGATGGTATGCCAGCAGCAACCAAGCGAGAGGATACGATCCGCCTACTATCGAAAATGCAACTTTTGGATGTTTCAGATGTCGCAGTTCGCTGCACTCGAAGGAGGCTCCTATTGGTGCTTGCAAAGTCCGATCTAATCGAATTGGATGGAGACGGCGATGAGTTTAGAATCGGTAGAAAACAAGCCGAAGAACTGCTAGAAATATGCGTGCAAGAAGGAGATGCACTGCGAGGATCTTGGCCATGGGACGAGAGTCCTCGACTACTAATCTGCAACCCTCCATGGCTACGAATCAAAGATCGGTTCCGAGGCCATCCTGAGGGAAGTCATCTGCGTAAGGAACTATCTCGGGAATTGCGCAGTATTACAGAACCTGATGGGCGCCTAAGATTCAGTACTCTTCTTGGCAATGTTAACTTGTACCGATTATTCCTAGAACGCTCCCTACAACTCGTTGAAGAAAGCGGTCGTGTTCGAATGATTGTTCCAGACTCATTACTACGCGAGAAGAGCAGTATTCCACTTCGCCGATTAATGGTTGAGAGAAATGATTGGGATACCGCTTGGTCATTCCCTGAAAGTCAGAGGGTTTTTCCGGGTGTATCACAAGGTGTTTTGGTCATCGCCATTTCAGTTGGCGGCGAGACTACAAAACTAACCAGTTGGGGGCCGCTTGAGTCGAGCGATGTTCTTCCATCTGCAGGACTAGATCCTAAGTCGCCAAAATTGGAACTTGAACGCTCAATATGGGCTAATTGGACTGATACAAACTGGGCCGTACCTAGAATGCCTCGTAAAGAACACGAGCGACGCAAGGTGTTAACCGCGATTTCGCAACTAGCTGATTTACCTAGATTATCCGAAGACCACAACTGGCTGAATCCAAGTGGAGACCCCATTCGTGTCCGTGTTGGAGAAATCGACCAAACAACTTGGTCGGAAGATATCCGTGATTGGAAACCGAGATCGCGTGGAACGCCATTCATTCGAGGCATTCATTTTAACCTAGAGAATGGTAATGTATCGATTAAACATCCAGGGTACACATCGTCCATTCCAAAAGAAGCGTTAGCGCGCTCTCAGGCAATGTGGAAAGGACCTATCGATGCAAGAGGAATTAGTCGCATCGCCTGTCAAGCAATTGTCAATGCCCAACAGGATAGGAGACTTCGCTGGGTCGTTGTCCCACCTGACTGCGTTCTTGGTAACTCAGTAAACTTCCTTGAATTGCCGGAGGCTGTACAAGATAGCCTAGCAGAAGAGTATGGAACTCTGGAGCAAGGTTTGTTGTGGTTAGCTGAGCATCTGAATTCTAATACTCTCGATCTATGGTCAAGAGCTTGGGCGGCCAATAACAACGTCAACAATTATGAAATCGAGAATCTACCATTCCCACCACCAGTTAGCATGACCGAAATTGAAGCTCGTTAGATGCTTCATTGGTTTTTTCTCACGTTATGCGATTTTCGATTTATGGGAGTTTAGCGGAAAGATCTCCGCTTGAGTCCGGAAATTGTTTTCCGTTTGACGGAGTAAATGAAGCGTATTGACCAAATTGATTATTACGTCTACATTACGTACGCATGGCGTACCGTCGCGTTTAGCAGAAGGGTCAGAGGTGAGAAAATGGGAATTCATCCTAAAATCGGCATAACCGGACTTCCACGTGCTGGTAAGTCAGCCGTTTTGGAGAAAGTTGTCAGTATGCTCACTGAAGAGCGTAAAAATGAGAGGAGGGCTCGCAATGAAGATCCCAATGCAAAGCCGATTGTTGGTGGGATGAAAACTCGAATCATAATGGAAGACGGTCAACGTGTTGGATTCGAATGTGTCGATCTCGTAACAGGTGATTCTGCAGTCATGGCACATCGAGAAATTGACTCTAGGACAAGAATTCTAGGCTATGGGATAAATCCGGAAGCACTCGATGAAGTCGGTGTTGCAGCTATTCAAAGGACAATGGAAGAATGTGAGATTTTGGTCATCGATGAAATAGGTAAGTATTCCGTCGAAAGCGAAGAATTCGTCGAAGTGGTTAGGAAAGCATTGGAGGAAGATATGCCTACGATTCTGACTCTTCACAAGAAGAGCCGTCACCCGCTTCTGCAAGACATTCGAAGGCGAGACGATTCTCGTATACTGGAAGTGACTCCGGTTAATCGAGCCCTGCTTCCGTACAAGATTCATAAATTGGTTAGAGAAACCTACTGATTGAGCGAGGCATTCATCCCCTTTGGGGCGCTCAGAGTGTTAGATGGATTCACCCGCG
>Ga0208277_1000402_pt1 | contig 25805 bp, 18 predicted proteins | sample ETNtaG_5_FD_185782 | JGI IMG/M metagenome (GOLD analysis project Ga0208277, IMG submission 185782) | Marine microbial and viral communities from oxygen minimum zone, Eastern Pacific Ocean - ETNP201406SV205 (SPAdes) (version 2) | ecosystem: Environmental > Aquatic > Marine > Oceanic ...
GAACACTTCATTACGGTTTCACGCGCGGCGCCCATCCCGGGTTCCTCCGACATGGATGTAAGCGATAACGAACAGCATCGTGATAGTATTATTTGTGATCCAGTGTAAGCACTTACTATCCAATTTGGCAGAGTCCGAAGTTCTCGGCAGTCGGATGGAAGTGCAGGGCGATGGGTTGTCAGTGAAAGGTGCTTCAAGAATTGGTACAGTTACAAAGCGTCGAAATGGCGCATGCTCCATGCGCTACCGATATTTAGTTGCCACTTCTCATCTTCCACGTTATTAGACGGGGTTAGTGCATACTCCACGATAACAGAGAGTCATCTGACCACTGAGTGCGAGGATCTGATTAGTTCGAGTAGAAAACCGGGTGACACATATTTACCTGGACCAAAGACAAAGCAGGATATTCAACCGCTGCGCTCAGATTCTTTGTGTGAATGATCTTTGAGACACTAGCTCGCTCTACTCCGCTTTCAAACTCTTTAATTAGGTCGTCGGCGATGTCAGTTTCGTCAACCCAGATAGGATCGTATCCTATGTAGGAAAAGAGTGATATGATGTCCAATCGTGAGGTTCAAACTAACTCACCGTCAAACCAGTCCACGAAGTACTGAGTTTGTGATGTCGTGCGTTTGTCAATTATTGCTCTCGGCACGATCTCTTCAAACATGTAACTTCTTAGTGTCGTTAACACCGCTTCCATGGCTAAACGCTTCGTAAAAAGAGCCGTTGTGGCTGGAGTATTTTGCAGAAGAGCTTCAACCAAACTTAGTGCCTGATGTGGAAACTTAGAAATCGACACATGTCATCTTGTGGAATTGGTACAACGCACCGATCGTCCAGAGTTATCTTCTAATGTAGGATCTGCCCCATTTGTCATGAGGACTGATACAGTTTGCTCATGCAAATACCCTGCAGCGATATGCAACGGCGTGTAGCCGTCCTTATCCTGATGCAACTTGAGTTTCATAATGATAAAGATAGAAGGCACATTACCAGCGCGTTGATTTCTGCACCACAATCTATCATGGCTTCCACAACTTGAGTGTCACCGAGTCCACATACATAGTGCAGTCCACTGTCACACATAAAATGTTGAACATGAGTTTCGAACAAATAGGATTCGAAGAATGCATACCTGCGCAGTTGTTTATCACGTGCGAGCACCAACACTGCCCCGCCACGATTCAGGAAACGTAGAACGGCACTTCCTCCCTAAAGGAAGTCAAGAAACAACTTACAAACTCTTCCTTTTCTTATACCTCTCGACAGGCCGCCCACCATGAATTCTCATAATCTCGTCGAAGATCTTCTGATACGTTTGATGTTTCAAGCCTTTAGGTTGACCAGTTAGATAAATAAGAACTGAATATCAAGAGTGTATAGATCATATCCTAATCAGTGGGACTTACCACACAGTTTTACCACCCTTCAACTGCACTAAGAACTCGACATTTGCGACTCTGTCAAATGAATGATTCCGCATGCGGCATCCTAGAATCGATTCTGCCGAGGTGAATGCTTGATCCGAAAACTTGACGCTGCCTTTGGCCGCCTAAAGCAAGTTAAGCTAGGACGAACGAAGTGGAAGAGATTACGCGTACCCCGCTAGTTACAACCCTAGTTTGCTGCGAACGGCGCTGGTGAAACGAATGTGATCGTAGACAACGCTGTGACGGGAGACATGTCGTATGCGAGGACATGTCTCCACTCGCTCAATGCACGTGAAAGTGCATGACGCGCGCTTGTTCAGCGCGTCGGAGCCTTATCTGTGCTTACGGAGTGGTTTATCATGCATGTACTATCTTCCGTACGGAAAGTAATTTGATGGTCTGTGACTCGTCGAATCACAAAGTGCCATTTTTATCGCGAATTTTACATACACATGTGAAGCACCACAGTATTGACATATCGAGAAAAATGCGCGCGTGCGCGAACTTTTTAACTTTTTTATGTGAGAGACGCTAAATCGGGCGTGCTTAAATCTCACACCGAGGTAACTACATTTCATTTCATCTGAATAGTATTTCGGCAAGTTGTTGCACCAGCGAGATTTGAGGTCCAAAGCGGTCACTGAAGCGACCAAAATTTTCCCTCTCCGCGATAAAGAGGTTGGTTGCACACGGCAACATGTACCTCGTTCAGACCCGGGAATGTACTTCACCAATTCAATGTCATCCTAGATACTGTAGTGCACAGTCTACTTTGCCAGCTCGCTTGAGAGCTATTGGTTCTGTTAGTTGTTCTAGCAATAGAAACGCCCGGGGTGCAGACGTGATGGTCTTTGACGAGACTTTCGGAGAGGCAATGCGAACACAAACGAACATGTTTTTTTGTTTCACGACTTTGTGACAGGAGTTGACACTGTGTGTCGAAGGGAACATAGGTGTAGGGAAGACAACTTTCTTGCAGAGTCTATTGAGTGAGGATTCGAAAGTGAAGGTGGGACACATACATGTGCTAATACAGCTATTGTGACGTATTTGAATAACAGGACACATTTCAAATAGTTCCAGAACCCGTAGGCCTGTGGCAAAAAGTGTTTGGGAGGGCAGGTTCAAGTAAAGTATTCAACATACTTGAGGCATTCTATGCTGAACCCTCACGATATGCTTATACTTTTCAAAACTACGTGTTCATGACTAGATTCCTTCAGGAGAAAACGACTCGGGGATCTGGTTGTCCTATCCGAATCATGGAGCGGAGTGTTCTTTCAGACAGGAACGTTTTCACTGAATCCCTGTTGGACAACGGTTGGTTAACAGAACTTGAATATGGTCTTTATGAAGCGTGGTTCGATCCGATGATCAAGGTATGTTGAAAAGTCGAATCAATTGCCTAGTTTTGACGAGAGATTCTTCTAGAATTTCCCAACATTGGTCCCTGATGGATTCGTCTACCTTCGCGCTGATCCTGAAACGTGCATGCGGCGTCTGAGAAGACGAGCCCGTTGTGAAGAGCTAGATGTAGACCTTCAGTATCTCCTCTCCCTTCACGATAAACATGAACGCTGGCTTAACTCGTTCCATCCAGGTAAGTAAATGGTTTTTTATCGATTAACTCGAGTGATGGCAAGAGTAGAAGCCTTCGGGTCGCAAGAAACCAATATTCACGAGGTACTTGTGGAGACAGATCGAATGCGGAAGGTAATGGTGTTTGCTCTAGAGGAAATGCAACGATCATTTTGTATTAGGTTCCAGTGTTGGTAATCGATTGCGATGCCGATATGGGCACTTCCGTTGAACGTTCGGGGCCGAGTACTCAGCGTCAACAAGAAATCCTAAATTTTTGCCAATATTTACGAGAGCGCATAGACAAGCAGGATGATTTTAGTGATAAATAGATTCATGTACTTAGTACTACTTGTACTTGTATCGTACTATATCAGCGACTAAAACTGTGCACTGGAAGTGGACCTGTACGTCTTTGCGAGCTCTCATTATCTGCATGTTGCACACAGAACTTGCCAGAACATGGTTTAGGGCATAGCGAAGGGGGAACTATTGGACTGAGTATTGGAACTCTAATCTAGACATTTATTGTTTCGCACTGCACGCTCTTTCCTTCGGTAGATATTTACGTCCTTTCTTTGCAACTTTTCCTCTGCGTTTTTTCATAAAAGCATCTATTTTACCGCTTTGCTGTAACTTTGAATACTGCTCCAGGAGGCGTTCCAACTTGAGTTTTGCTTGGATTTATTCGTGGTGAGTACATTTTAAATTCAGACGGAAATGATAGGCTTACATTTTTTCTTGTAAAATGGCGACTTGACAGCAACTTTACTTTCGTCTGCCGGTGTGCTTGTGATAGAAATGAAAAAGTGTTTCGTTTGCGCGGTGATGTATTACCTCGTGTGCTTGCCTTTGACGTGACCCGTGATCATTACTCGTGACGCATATCTCAGTTCCGGCCTTACGTCGCCACGAATCAGGTCGACAGTGTCGCGTTCACCGGCGCAACCACCGACCTTGGATCACGAACGGTCATTTTATTCATTCGTATATTCGTACGTGTACTTATACTGTATTGGTACAAGTACAATGTATGAATATGCCAGTGTGTGGGTACTGGTAGTATGGAACAAAGAGGAAATGGATTGCAGCGCCGCCGTCAAGGGTAACGGAGTTCACGGCACTTTCGTACGCCGCCTCGAGCAGATGGCGACGAGACTGTGCTTCGAAAACAGGTGCGTCATACGCAAGCGGCTGCAACTACATGAGTTTAAATTCGATGATTGTAGTAACGAAATCGGGGTCTTCAGTCTTCTGACCAACGCATATTGCCTGGTTGCCAATGGAGGGTCTGAAAACTTTTACAGGTGTGTCCTAAGCGATTGAAATTTTGAGCTTTCTGAAAGTCACGTCCAGCATCTTTGAAAATGAACTATCGGCAGACATTCCCGTCGTGAAAGTGAACTTGGGTGGCACGAGGCTCGTTGGAAGAATGACTGTTGGTATGTTTGCTATAATGTAGAAGGAAAGGCATTTCTCACTCGTACTTTATCTCTGACAGGAAATAAGAATGGACTGCTTCTGCCAAATGGTACCGGTGATCAAGGTGAATTTTTTATATTTTTCGGAAGACTGGGAATGAATGATGCCACAGAGGCGCTTCACATTCGAAACAGTTTATCAGACGATGTTGTTGTTCAAAGAACACACGAAAGACTCTCTGGTACACCTATTTGAAGTTATATTCTGTACCTTAATGATGACATCTTGAGCCAGCTCTCGGAAATTGCATCGCTTGCAATGATTATGTTGCCCTGGTTCACCCAGACATAGACCAGGAGACTGAGGAAATCATTTCAGACGTACTCGGCGTGGAAGTTTTCCGGCAGGTAAGTTGGAATCGCGCATAACTGAACGAGTCTTCATGTGAGCACACGCAGTCTATTGCTGGAAACGTACTTGTTGGTAGCTATTGTAGGTTTACGAATAAGGGCGGGATAGTCCATCCAGCAACCAGTCTTGCTGACTTAGAAGAATTATCGTCACTTCTGCAGGTGAGTTGACAGACAACTCAGTGACAACACATCACATGTATGTAGATCCCCCTTGCCGCTGGGACGGTGAATCGAGGGAGCGATGTCATTTCATCCGGACTCGTAGCGAATGACTGGAGTGCATTTTGCGGACTGGATACGACGACAACTGAAATTGCTGTAAGTTCATTCATAGTGTTTGCAAGGAAACTCCCTCATAATATAACGCAGGTCATCGAGAATATGTTAGAACTGAAAGGAAAACAATGCAGTGAAACCATAAGTGGAATGCGATCTGCTCTCGTAGATATGTTAGTTTAAAGCGTTCAAGTGTTACGAACTTTTGTCAATGGATATTACAAAATACGAACCATCAATTCGCCACTTCAGCCGTGACCAGTGTATCGATGCATAATATCACAAGAGGCGACAGTCGCTCGCTAATAAGTAGCTCAATCAAGCAACTGACGGGACAATGTAGCCGTGATCCGTTTTGAGTAAGCGGCTACTCGACTCACGCAATTTTGACCATATCTACCCGTTGAGAACCTTTCGACAACTCAGTGGAGAAATTCTAACTCAGGATTACCGACATACTTGATCGATTATACCGTAATCTTTTGCTTCCCAAGCGTCAAAATATCGAGGACGATTTATATCCCTGGCAATATCTTCTGCCGGTTTCTGTATAGTCTTGGATAGCACTTCAACCTTGAAAACAAGATCAGAACTAGTGAGGGCTATGAACATCCACTTACCATCTGTGCCTTGGTATTCCGCATCTCCTGCCTATGAATTTCTAACTCCGAAGCCTTTGCGTATGTAAGAATGACAACCGAAGAGGTGAAAACACGTCTTACCTGACCACGATATGAACTAATTGGTTGCTTCAGCATAATGCTTGCACCTGGGAGAGCTGAGCGATTTCCCTACACCTAGGTCAGACATATTCGATCCTTGAGAATATACATACCTTTGCTCCAGATGCGAGTAACATTGCCGCCTCACCCCAGGCAGTACCCACCGCCACTGTATGAACAGGAGGCTGGATGTACTGAATGGTATCATATATCGCAAAAGCTTCAGTATCATATCCATACTTCTGGCCGTCCTGTAGAAAACTCAGCTCCGCGAAAGATAAAGATTGTGATTATTTATTATTTACCTTCGATGTTCCCGTGGAATTGATATACAGTTGAATAGGTTTCGCACTGTCCTCATACTGCAGATAAAGTAGTTCAGCTAAGATCAACTCGGTCACAGATGGCACGAGTGTCATCCCCTATGTTTGGGTTAAATCAACATGAGGAGAACTCAAAACAACCTTTTCGAGGCTCACCAAGTATACTATTCGCTCCTTGAAGATATAAGATGGTAAATCTGGTGGTGACTGTGATGACGCATCCCCTTGCAGACTAGGTATGACCTACAAACGCTCAAAAAAAAATATCGAGCCATAAAGGGTGAGACTTACCGATGTGATGATGGAACATCTGTTCTTAGAACATCCATGCTTTGTACATAAGTCGATATTTTTAAATGACACGTACGACCGTTTCCCATTGCTAGCGAAAGCTCCAGGTTTGTGTAAACTTGACTGGGTGAAGGGATTCAAAAGTGCTCGTGTTAAATAATGGACATAACTCACCAATATTGACATGACAGCGCCCTTCAGAGGATGGATAAATAACAAGCGACTCGCGCTCTAGTGCGCACGGCGGTGCGCGTCAGTGCCAACTCGTCTTCTGATAGGCCCAGGCCATACCGAGGAAAGCACTGGTCAGAAATACAAGTTGTTCCAATTGAGTATGTTAGTCGTTTGCGCAACATAATACAATACACATGTGTTTTATGGTAGACCGTTCGTCAGTTCGGCGAAAATCATTAGCACACAATCATTCCTGATATTGTAGTGGTACAAGTACCTAGTAGATGTCTACTGATGTGAAATGTGAATGAGCATGAGCTTTGTTCTACAAGGCTGTCGCACCAACGAGTTGACTGGAGCATATGTATTCGAGCGTTTGACTGTTCGGAATACCTGTGCAGCACACGAGGCCAGTTGAAGGGAGAGCTGAGTCTAGCTCATTCTTAACTTGCTCACTTTTGCGCTTGTTTCTTACATAGAGATGGCGCGGAGGTATGGTCGTAAGTTCTCTCGGACTTGCACGGGCCTTACCGGATTCATAGATACGACTCGCGAACGACGACTTTCAGTCCTGAGGGACGCTTGTATCAGGCATGAGATTACAAATTTTGCATAAAATGTGTCTAATCATTAATAGGTCGAATATGCGGTTGAAGCCATCAACCATGCAGGTGCTGCAGTAGGAATCAAAACGGCTGGTGGTTTGATCTTAGCAACAGAAAAGAGAGTTCTGTCAAAGGTGCGTGTTCTCAGCAACAGATATCGTTTGTGAAATATAAAGTACCTTACACTTAGCTTCTCGAGAAAACGCTCGCTGAGAAATTACATCAGATAGATTCACATGTAGTCGCAGCTTCAGCTGGCATAAACGCAGACGCTGAGATTTTGATACAAGCAGCAAGGTACCGAAATAGCAAGTTACCTCTAGAATGACCTCAAAATTGTGACAGAGCTATGGCGCTGCGATATAAGCATAAGTACGGACAAGCGATACCGGTGGAAGTGCTTGTTCAACATATAGCAGACCATAAACAAAGTTATACACAATTTGGAGGACTTCGGCCATATGGCGTGTCTTTCATTTTTGCAGGCTGGTGAGATGTGTGATTCACTTTCTTATCGATTCAGCTTATGTTGTATCAAAATCAACAGGGATCAAAATTTAGGCTTTCAGCTCTATCAGAGTGATCCTTCTGGAAACTATGCAGGATGGCAGGTAAGTAGAAGTTCGCCAGTATCGAGAGTACAGAGGCTCACTTGTCAACTTTGTTAGGCGACTTCGATTGGTGCCAATAGTCAAACGGCACATTCAATTCTGAAATCGGATTACACCTCAAACCTATCTTCAGATGACGCGAAAAAGCTTGCCCTAAAAGTTCTGAAAAAGATCATGGATGTCACCACTGTTTCTTGTGAAAGTGTTGAGCTCATAGAACTCACGCTCGCAGGAGACAGAATTTCATCCAGACGTATAAGTGAAAGTGAGATCACGGAGCTAAATGAGATGTAGGTCCAAATGCATGTCATTTTGTTTTTGTAATGTGGATTCGAATACAAATACTGGATATGTTCATGACATAACGTTTTACAACTACATCAGGAAAAACCTGCTTTGGCAAGTCTGTCTTTGAAAAGTTCAAGCTCATCAGCTTCTAAAGTGTATGGTGTAAAGCGTTCATCCGGGAATTGGTGTGTACCCACTTCATTAATAAACTTTGCTAATGCACTTTGGATGTTTTCACCTACACGAGCATACTGCTTGCAGAACTTAGGAGAGACCTTTGCATGGTGAGGATGTTGTAGGAAGCCTAGTAAGTCATGGAACACTAAAACTTGTCCACTTGTTCCACTACCGGCACCAATTCCAATAGTCGGTATATGCAGCGCGGATGTAATTGAATCCGCAACCTCTTTCGGGACACACTCTAATACGATAGCGAAGCAGCCTGCTTCTTGCAGTTTCAGTGCTGCCTTGAAAATTTCTAGTGCAGAGGTGGCTGTCCGGCCTTGAGGCTTGAAACCGCCAAGAACCCCTATTGCTTGAGGTGTGAGACCTAGATGACCGACCACGGCAATACCGGCGCTTACTATTGTTTTGACAGTAAGTACTCGAGCATCACAGCCACCCTCAAGTTTAACTGCATCCACACCACCCTCCTTCACAAGCCGTATGGCAGATTCAAGTGCATGGTTCGCACTAGTCTCGTATGATCCAAATGGGAGATCACCAACTACGAATGTTCGTTTCGTTCCTCGTTTCACTGCTTGACAGTGCGTGATCATATCATGAAGTGTCATCGGTAAAGTCGTATCCTGACCGTGCACAACCATAGCTGCAGAATCACCAACAAGTGTCATGTCGAAACCTGCCCTATCCACCTATAAGTGATTATGTGCGCATTTAAAAATAAGAGTTGAAGACGTACATGAACTGCACTGGGATAGTCGTACGAAGTTATAGCTGTGATAGGTTCACCCCGTTTGTACTTGTTCTGCAGAGAAGCTAAAGTACTGCGGGCTGGTAACGGTGCCGTGGACGATCCGTATGTGCAGTAACCATTGCATGCACTATGATATGCGCTGTTGAGTGCATTTCGTAGCCTGTGCCATCGCATGAGACGTTACTTGGTCACAGGAAGCGACAACGACGAGGCCTAGGCTCGAACTTGTGCTACGAAGACGCCCAAGGAGTGCGAGTGCTTCCCTGCTCTCAGGCTCACTCTCTCCCAACCGATATAAAAACAAGTTCGCGCGCGCGCTTTCCTCGATATGTACAATATTGTGGCGCTTCACACGCTTATGTAAAATCCGTGATAAAAATACTTGAATGCGCCTTGACGAGTCACAGACCATCAGGTTACTTTCTGACCGTAGGATAGTACTTGTGTGTATCAATATCCTTTTTTATTAGTGCTATGGGTCATTCATATGACCCATAAGGAGGTTTTGGTCATCTTGTAGCAGTCATATTGGTAAATTTGACTTGTATATTTTGCCATGAAGAGATCAACAACCGGAATAAAAGATTATTTCACATTTCTGTCGACTTGCCTTCATAAATAACAAACGATAGAAGGGAGAGACGCTCGCGGCAAGGGAACCACACGGGCAGAAAGGCTCCCAGCTGTTGTGTTGGCAGACGCGGGCCGCTGCGAGTCGCCCTTAGCTGGCGCACACTGGAAGAGTATACAAAAATGGATGCCGATAAATTACAGCGATTGGCCGGCGCCGTCCGGATGGGTGGAAAGGGATCGATGAGAAGGTAAAGGGAATAGAAACTTGACATAGAGCCCGGTTCATGATTGTTTTCTTAGGAAAAAGAAGGCTATGCACAAGTCAGTCAGCAATGACGATAAGCGATTACAGTCGGTTTTGAAGAAGATGGGCATGAACACCATACCTGGCATACAAGAAGTTAATATTTTCCACTCGGATAGCGTCACACAGTTCGTCAATCCTAAAGGTAGGGTTTTCACGCTTCACAGGGAGTACACTTCGTCATAACTCTCGTTTAGTGCAAGCATCTCCCCATGCCAATGCGTATGTAGTCAGCGGTCATCCTGAGACGAAGCGTGAGTGCTGCGTTCATATTCATTTCATCCCTAATATTAACTCTATAACAAGGTTTGGAAGATATTTTACCAGGCATCGTCAACCAACTAGGTGTGTACACATAGCTTATTGTGCTTTCCATCTTAACAAGTTACGCTTTATAGGACCGGAAAATCTGGCGAACCTGAAGAAAATGGCCGAGCAGTACCAGTCAACACAGGCTTAAAATTTCCACTATGAAACATAGTACAATGAAACATGAAACACAAGCTTGTAATGACCAGTTTCTGAACACTTCTGAGCAGTATGGTTCTGGTGTTTGTAGCTATTCATTAGTCCCGCTTTGGGCGAAATTTGAAGTTACCGTCATATATATTTTTTGTTAGTACCATGTTGCGTTGTCCCGAGTTCCATTGTGGAACGCCACATCCCCTCCCCAGTACGAGCCAGCTCTACTGACAGAAACTTAGTCCCATTCGTTGACGCACACCGGCAGTGCGCGTTCCATGCAACTAAGTATGGTTATGGATCCTAGGCTTGAAGACGAGTTGAAGAACTCAGAAACTTACATCACTTTACGGCTCCGTGAATCCACGGACTTCGCCGACTCGTACGTGAAGCAACTGGGCGCTAACGATTTGAAAAAAGTTGCAGAACGTGCACTTGGACTACTTCATATTCGACGGAACAAGCAAGCTAGGATCGAGGAAGATTTTGTTACAACGTTGCAGTACTTACTCTACCCCTTCCATGCGAGCACAGCGCCCGTTCTGATTCAAGATCGAAGCGCGTGGCCAACAGCACTACTTGCTCTGAGTTGGCTGTTCCGCATCCAAGCTTATGAATCGACTACACAGGTCAAGGTACTGATAGGCAACGTTTCTGAGCGGATTCAAATAAAACGATCACACAGATCCAGATTGGCGATACCATCATGCAACGCTACGTGTCGGCCTACAAGGTGAGTTGCTGGTTCGAGAAATACTACTTCCTCACACGTTGTAGTTTTTTCTTAGTGGTTTGGATCAAGAAAGTTTTGCCGCATATAGCGCATGCTTCGACGATGTACAAAATCAAGTAGAAAGGATATCGAGCGAACGCTCATATGTCGATCAGGTGAGGGCGATTGCAAATTTTAACGGTCTACACTCACCTTGCAACAGCAAAATACAGAACTAAAGTGTTTCAACGACGGCAACATTCCATATCGCGTTTGCGATGACGACACGAAACTCAAACTAGTGAGTGTTTTTAGTTTGTTGGTTGTCGGGCTTCTAAGCTATTCTTGATAAGGACAATCTTGAAAAACAGAAAACATGGCACAAGCAACGTCTAGAACACCAAGCACGGCAGTTATTCGAGATAGAGAAGCGGCGAGCCGTACAGAGTTATGCGTTGCATAGCAAGCAGGTGAATATAGTTGTTGTATCATGCAAGCACGTTCACATCATATCATTGCGATTAGAGGGCAGCAAATGAGTTTGAATGTCACGCGATGAAAGGTATCCCAGGCCAGGTAATTTTGGTTTAGAGCCTGTATTTGATTTGAAAACAGTTTTAGAAGGGAGCAATACCCGGTACGACTGTGCAAGATTGCTATGACTACAATACTGCGCTAGAGCAACAGATACATGATTTGATGCGTGAGCTCACTAGCCTTGCAGCCCATGTTGACTTGTTGGCAAGGCAGCTTCAGCTGCCGGTGTCTAGCGACCAAGCGCACCATTTGGTGTCGCGAACTGGAAACGAATCTATCGACCAGGTGTGCAACTGCTGGAATTTTCGTGCGTGTCTCATTTACTTGCAGTTGAAGAATGTTTCAACGACTCAGGCCTGTACTTCACTTCGCCATGAAGAAGCACTTTTGAGGTACGTTTCAAACATACCAGGGTACCCGCGACCGCTTATGAAAACATAGAGCCTCATACTCGAGGATAGATGCGCAAAGTATTTTGAAGCGCAGCGTATCCAAAACTTTGATGGAGAGGTAATCGACAACAACCAGAAAGTGTAATATGTTTTTACAGTTTGCTTTGTAGAAGTGATACATGTGCTCGCCTCCAAGCTGAGCTACACGACAAAGAAGGCGAGTATCGCCAAGCGCGTGATCGTGTTGAAAAAGATCTATCTGTGCTTAAGTCCGACTTGGAAGATATAATGGAACAGGTCTGTTTACTTATTCAAGGTGTACAACTTTTTGAAGACAATTTATTTCAATAGGCACCCCAACGAATCCCATCAAACACAGATTACGTGGAAAATATGAAGGTAAGCATCATGGAATAATGTTTCGTTGAGTTGTTTCAAGTATCTGGTAGATAGTTTTAGCGGAGTCTCAAAAACGCTATGCACGTGAAAAGCACGGTCTGCAGCAAAGAGTGTTTACAGGTCTTGACCTGCTGATGGAACACAAACAAGAGGTACACAGTTTGATGGAAGGGATAAAATAAAAGTGCACGCAATGATGAGTTGTATTGATATTGATATTGATATTGATATTGATATCAATAAGCGTGTAATAAATTATTCCTAATAAAATTGTTGGGATATTTCATCACTAAGTATATGGGTATAGTCTTCCCGAGTATTATATATGAGACGAGTCATAACTCAACAAATGAGGAGCCACTAGGGCTAAATATATCTTGTAAGAATCCACACAACTTTACACGCATTTAGGTCTATCTAAGCTCTGGCCCGCAAAAATTCGAATAAAATAGGGGTGCAATGTTGCACCGTGTCAACACGAGGACAAAAAAAGTAAAAAAAGTAGCCGCCGCTTCCTTAACCGGCTTAACTGACGGGCTAACGTAGCGCCGCCACTCCGCAGTCGCACATACAGCGCCCAGACAACACATTCACCGCTGATTCGAAGTGACATTGCCTGAGGTACTACGCGAATTTGCGGAGTACGCTGTATACGGGACTGCGTGGCAAAAGTATATTTTTGCGAAGAGGCGAAGAGGATGAGACAGGAAAGTGACGTTCTGAAAGATATCACACGGCCGCACATCGAAGCGTATGACAAGTTTATACAGCATGGTTTAGGGGAAATCGCCAGAAACATTGATCCATTGACTGTACCTTTGGGCGCCAACAGATACTTGACTTTCTCTCTGGAGGAAGTAAGGGCTGGTCAAACTGCGCTGTCTGGCCCTGCAGCGTCTGTAAGTCCGAAGATGTGCCGTGATGGTCGAAAAACATACTCGACACCACTAGCAATTTCGATCTCTTGGTCATTAAATAATGGCGCGCGTACAATAACTCCAATGTTCGACTTGTGCGACATACCTGTCATGGTTGGATCGTGCTTGTGCAAACTTGGACGAGCTGATACAAATGAACTTGTAACTTATGGGGAAGAGGCAAATGAACTTGGAGGATACTTTATTGTCGGAGGCATCGAGCGAGTGGTTCGCCTCCTGATCCAACAGCGACGACATTACGTCATGGGACTGGTTCGTAGTTCGTTCAGAAGCAGAGGTTCCCTTTTCAGTAAGTATGCCACTGCGGTCCGGTGTGTCGACAAATGTGAGCGCTCTAGTACAGTTAAGCTTCACTACCTTTTGGATGGGTCTATAAATGTGGGTCTCGCAATGTCTCGGAAAGAAATATTTCTTCCCGTTGCTCTTGTAATACGTGCGTTAACCGATATATCTGAACGTGAAGTGCATGAACTTGTCCTTCAGGGAGTACTTGCAGGAGGTAAGGTGGAAGCAGGTTATGCTCAAGAGACGCTAGAAAATATATTTGACACCACTTCACAACATGCGGTTCGAACGCGTATTGAAGCTGTCGAGCACATTGGTTCGCTATTTCGAACTACTTACGAGGGAGTGACTCCAGACACTTTTAGTACTGGAGAGCACATGCTGCGCAGTTGTCTGTTTATACACTTGAAGACAAATGGTTCGAAATTAGATCTGCTTATTTTTATGCTCAATAAGCTGCTTTCTTTAGTATCTGGTTCGTGTAAAGAAGACGATCCTGACTCCTTGGTGCACCAGGAAGTTCTTCTTCCAGGCTTTCTTCTGCAAACCATGTTACACGAAAAGCTATATGAGGGTATGTTGCGTGTGAAGTCGGATCTTGAAAATATGGCGAAACTACATTCAATTGATTCAATTGATTCGATGAAGCATTTGTTCGTATCGGCTATGAAACGAGTAGATATCGGTAAGCAGCTGGAATATTTTCTAGCTACTGGAAATTTAGTGAGCAAATCAGGACTTGGTCTCAGTCAAACCAGTGGCTTCACGATTGTCGCTGAAAAGCTCAATTATTTACGTTATATCTCGCATTTTCAATCAGTCCATCGCGGTGCATACTTCGCGGAATTAAGGACAACGACAGTTAGGAAGCTGTTACCCGAGACTTGGGGATTTATTTGCCCTGTACATACTCCCGACGGGTCTCCATGTGGACTATTGACGCACATAAGTGCATCAACTAAGATAGCGATAGGCGACAACAGCATTAATTCTGTTGTGCTGACAGCTCTCATAACGGACGCCATATCAACATGTAGTCCATTGTTTGTACTCAGTGACTCTGTGAACCAACAAGTTATACCTGTGCTACTCGATGGGTTCATTATTGGTTACATACCGACAAAGAAATTGTGGAAAGTCGCTTCTACGTTGCGAAATTTGAAGGTTTCTTCAACATCAGCCATACCTAGCGACGTTGAGATCGCCGTCTTGCCAGATTCTGAAGTTTCCACGGCGTATCCGTGTTTAGTTCTTTTCACTGGAAGCTCAAGACTGCTCAGACCTGTGCAAAATTTGAATACGGGTAGTTTGGAACTTATAGGGACGATGGAACAAAATAGTATCCGCATTGGCCTGTGCGGAGACATTGTTTGCAGACATGATGCGTATTCACACTGCGAAATTTCACCAGGCCAGATGTTGAGTATTGTTGCAAGCTTGACTCCCTGGTCGGACTTCAATCAGAGCCCTAGAAATATGTATCAGTGTCAGATGGCGAAGCAAACCATGGGTGTTCCACTGCACTCCTTCATATTCAGATCTGACACGAAGCTGTATCGTTTGCACAGTCCACAGCGACCTATAGCACTTACTTCTGCATACAATAAGTTTGCTGTTGACAGCTATCCACTCGGCACTAATTCCGTGGTTGCAGTTTTGTCTCACACAGGATACGACATGGAAGACGCCATGATTGTTAATAAGGCTGCGGTTGAACGCGGCTTTGCGCACGCTTCATTGTATAAAACAGAACCATTAGTTTTGCGAACAAATGAACGCTTTCAGGGCAATACCAATGTCAAATGTGGATCGAATACATCTGTACACAGTGATGGCTTACCTCACGTTGGTCAGAGGCTTAAGGCTTCTTCCATAATGTGTAGGTCATTTGATACCGTATCGAATAGCTACAGAGAAGTCAAGCAAAAGGGCACTGATGATAGCTACGTCGATAAGATCAAAAGAGTCAGCACAAAGAAGAGAGGTATTGATGCAGAAGAAGCGAACGTTACCCTCAGATTCAATCGAAATCCAATTATTGGAGATAAATTTAGCAGCCGGCATGGACAAAAAGGTGTTTTGAGTTTTCTGTGGCCTGATGAAAGTTTGCCTTACATTGAGAGAACGGGTATTAGACCTGATATCCTTATAAATCCTCATGCATTTCCGTCTCGGATGACAATTGGTATGCTCGTAGAAAGTCTAGCGTCAAAAGGTGGAGCGCTGTTGGGCAAATCAGTTGACGCATCTGCTTTCTGTAATAGGAAGTGGAGCCCGATTGACACAAACGGAGCTTTACTCAGTGCGATCGGATACAATCGTACTGGTTCAGAAACCATGATAAACGGCCACACTGGCGAGATATTCAACGTAGATATTTATATAGGTTTGGTTTACTATCAACGCCTAAGACACATGGTCAACGACAAGTTTCAGGTACGATCAACTGGGCCAGTCAATCCAGTTACGAAACAACCTATCAAAGGTCGCAAAGCCGGTGGAGGTGTACGTTTTGGTGAGATGGAGCGTGATTCTCTTCTTGCTCATGGAGCCGCGTATCTTCTGCGTGATCGACTTCATTTGTCTTCTGACGCACATGTATCAAGTGTATGCACAACGTGTGGAAGCCTGATATCAACTTTCTCAAGAGCTCTTGCAACAGGTATGCAAGCAGTTGCACCGAATACCATTCAGTGTCAAGTTTGTAAAACCAACAGTTGTATTGAAACTGTTGCATTGCCCTTTGTTTTCAAGTATTTAGCCGCTGAATTAGCAGCAATGAACATTCAACTGAAAGTGTCGCTGACTTGAGGCTTGTTCACACACGGTGTTTCATAGTTGAAACTTGCTATCAATGAGTGTTGTATTCAATAGTTCTTTCAATTTTAGCCATGAATTCCACTGGTATCCTTGCCTCCAGAATATCCCCGGCTTCAACGTAAATTGTATCATTTTTTCGTTCTAACATATTCAGCAAAGCCTGCAGGTGAGGTCTTTCAGAGTGAGAGCATACAGTAATGGCTATACCAGTGGCACCTGCACGAGCGGTACGTCCCACACGATGCACATACGTTTCAAAGTGATCAGGTACATCGTAGCAAACTACTAGCTTAACATCAGGCAAATCTAACCCACGTGCAGCTGCATCAGAAGCAACCATGACTCTTGAACATTTCGTTGAGAAGACTTCGATTGCACACATTTGTTGAAGCTTTGGCAGTGAACCGCAATATTTCACTGGAAATGAATCTGAATGATACTTCTTTAACCATCGCCACACCTCAGTGCAATTTGAAACTGAAGATGTGATTATCAAAACTGATACGCCACCAAAAAGAGATAGTAATTTTCTTAGAACTTCGAGCTTTTGTGTGTATTTAGAAAGAAGCACGATTTCTGTAAGACCTGTTGCTAAACACAACTTAGAATTTGACCCATTCTCGAGTACGTTTCGGACCGCCAAAGTCTGAATAGATCTGATAGTACTTCCATTATGGCATAGAGTAGCAGATGCTAAAATGGTGTGCATCCGCCTGCACACTCGTTTACCCACGGATGCTTGTGCCGATTCGTACGTCGAAAGAATAATGCTGTTCAGAACTGACAACGAACCTTGATGCATCTGGTACATCAACTTATCTGCTTCATCTATGATACAGGTTTGAAGTGTGTTCTGGCGGTAAAAACTGACAAAATGCCGCAGTTCAGTTGGCGTCAAAATGAGAATATCCTTCTGCTCGGAATCGTATTCAAGATGGTATCCACACGGTTGCGTTGCTACAAATCTCTGTTTTCTTCGAAGTCGGCCGAAGTTCGAGCATTTCTTTCGAGTGGCCAGTCGGTTTACCACTACGGTCGCTCCTACGGCCTCGGCAAAAGGGTGAAACACTCTTGCCACCTGTCTAGCGAGATCAAGAGTGGGAACGACAACGAGGATTCTTCCATCTTTATCAACACATTTCCTCAAAGCATCAAGCGTTGGGAGCACGTACGCTAAAGTCTTGCCTCTGCCAGTACTTGCAATTATCTGGTGGTCTCTTTCCACTGGTCCACCCCGAATGTGTCGCCACGCGGAAACCTGAATAGGCATCGGTTGTGAACACCGCAAACGCTGTAAGCGTTCCAACAGTCGTGGGTCGACATCATACCACGATAAAGGAGTTCTATACATTTACACTGTTGGTTTGTGTCGCTCGTGTCCTCGGGCATAAGTGTCTGGCGCCGTCGGTTGTGAGCATACATATATTCACATTGCTACGAACTCGTCTATGCACCATTAGTCCAACGGTTAGGATATGAGCCTTCCAAGCTCGAGACCCGGGTTCGACTCCCGGATGGTGCATTTAGTGACGTAGCCCACTGTACCTTGGTACCTTGGATTTTTTTAGCTAAAACGATTGTACACAGCACCAGGCACGTCTCAGTCTCAGCAGGTCGCAAGGACTCACAAGTGTTGCATCTGGCGATCTGTAAACAATTTTGTTTACAACGCTGTGCACATCGCGCCTTCCTTCATAGCTCTGTCGCCTGTGTCGCAATGTCGCGACCTGCTGTTCTTCGTTTTCTATTGTGCACGCTAGGTAGATGTTTCCAACCGGGTTTGTAGACAGAACACAAAAAGAAAATAAATTGACGTTACGTCTTTACAGGTGCCTTTCGGAAGTGCCGAACGCTTCTGTACGCTGTACATCTTTCAAACAGCTGCACGTGTCTGTTTTAAATAGTCCACAGGCTGTCTTTGTTGAAGGTGGAAAACATTCACACCACATTGTCGTCCGAAAATATTTAAGACCTTGTGTTTGGAATCACGTACGTATTTGATGTTAGTTCATCAGTCGCTGAAATTACAGCGTCAAATAAAGGTTCTGGAAGTTGCAATACCAGTCGCTATGCCAGGTCTGAGCCGAATGCTTACTTTCTACAATCACTTTTTCCCAATTGTTGCGGGTTATTTGAAAACAAAGTACATGTATCGTGGTGACTTCATACTCCTAGATTCTGTTTCACGATTTCATACGCAGAGTTATTCCGTTATTAGGAGGAGATAAGTCTAAAACTGAGGTACGGCGAACAGTTCTTTATGCATCTTATTTTCAAGTCTCGAAATAAGTTAATCTGGGAGGCACGGCACGAGTGGGGTGCAAGTAAATCAGTGAAAATGTTGCGCGAGCTTTCTGGTTTCTATCTCAAGGTTGAGCGAACTATTTTCGACATTTTTGCGACTGAAATTTTAGAAAGGTTGCCCAAGTGTTTGCAACGAAACACGACTTTTTACCTAAACAATACATCCAACAATTAGCGTTTGTTTTCGAGAACTGTGAGCCCATGTCGATTTTGGAAGTTCGAGACATAATCCAAAATGACCTACCATCGGCAATGATCGACGTTTTCGTAAATGTTGAAGAGAATCCCATCGCTTGTGCCACTATCGCACAAGTCCATCGAGCTTCAATTTCTGGTACAGCCCAGTCTGTTGCTTTAAAAGTCAAGAACATAAAGAGTCAAAACGTAATGAAATCAGATCTGGCAAATATGCTTTTGGTCTCAAAAATAATGGATGTATTGAAGATTCAGCTACCATTTGACCATACCAGTGTTCTTTTAGAGTACAAATCTGAGGTATGTTCACCTAAAACAAAAGTTTCTCTTTGACGACAGCCTGCTACAGGTACCAAAGGAGTTCGACTTCTTGAGAGAATGCAGCATGATGGACCTTATAGGACGCTCTATACGTGCGAAGTTTGTAGATGTTTATGTTCCTAATCCTCTGCCAGTAGCGTGCTCAGATAACGTCATCACAATGACTTTCATGAACGGGTTTAGTCTAGCGACGTTTCTTTCTGATCACTCTTCATTGGCGATAGACGGCACAAGTTTGTTGCACTTTGCAAACAAATTGGTGGAAGTCTACGCTTATCAAATTTTTGAGCTTGGAATATTCCACAGCGATCCTCACCCGGGTAACATTTTGATAAGTTCAACGGGAGCTCTCACGTTATTGGATTTTGGTCAAGTGAAGGTGCTAAGTTCTCGGACTCGCGAAAATCTTGCTCGACTGGTTGTTGCACTTGACCAGAATTCACCGCTGTCAGGACAATTATTGGATAACATGGGTGTTAAAGTACAAAATGCTACTGCTTCAATGAAGACAGCGATCGCTTACGTTTTGTTTGATACTCGTATGGATATAGCTGAAGCTAAGATGAACCCATTTGACAGCGATTTACCACCCGAAATTCGGCAAATCAAGCTTTCCAGAATTCCCAGAGAGACCTTCATGCTTATAAGAGTGATTGCCTTGTTGCGAGGTATTCTTTCAGCTTTGAAACTGGATGTTCACGCTCGATCAATTTGGTCCACGTATGCTACGAAGTTTCTCCAGGGGCAAGACCTAAAGAATATTCGTTCTAAAACCCCTCGCGCGGAAAGGAAAAAGGACACGCAACAAGTGAAGGAAATGGCGCAGTGGTTAGCTTCAAACGGGTTACCTGCTAGTAGAGAACATCTCACACCATTGGTTCTTGCAGGAGTTTGGAATATTGAGGATCTGTCAACTTTACTTCGTTCAGATGAGAAAGAAAGTATCAATAGTGCACTCAAATATTACAAGCCTGCGGAACGTTTCGCGCTGCGAAGCATCTTTGGTGATATGAATCACAACTTCTCCTAGTATCTTAGCTGTAGTGGGCTGAAATGCAACGCTACTGCAACATTATATTCTACTAATCGGTTGCATTCCTATTATGCTAAAACATTTCGCCAGGATATTTGATGTGAGCACACACATGGTTAAGCGAGCTTGTTCTTCCTGAACGCCAAAGACTTTGCACTCAGAGTAGAAATTGTTGAACAGCACACATAACGTATAAGTGTATTCACACATCTTTGATGGCATCAATTCAGCAAGTGTGGTATCCACAGCATCTTCAAACCTGAGAAGCTGCAATAGCAACGCCCGTTCCTGCAAGGCAGAGCAAATTGGCGACGCAAGTTCACTAGAGCACTGCCCCGTTTGCAAGCCAGCACGCTCAAGGATAGAGTGAACTCTCGCATATGTGTACTGAAGATACACAGCTGTGTTCCCTTTCAAATCTAGCATCCTTTCGAATGAAAACATGTAGTTTGTTGCAATGTTATTGCGAAGATCTGCATATTTTACCGCACCTATTCCCAGTTTGCCAGCAGACTCAAGGAGTATTTCTTCACTTGAATCAGCACCACGAGCTTGAAACTGATCAAAACATTGTTTCTTTGCCTCTGCAAGTAGATCTTTTAGTTTCACTGTTTCTCCTGAGCGGGTTCGAAGTCTTTTTCCATCCTCGCCCGTTACCAGGCCGAACCCCACATGGTCCACCACGGTGACTTTCCTTCCATCTAACCAACCTGCACGTCTACCTGCATCGAATACTGCATTGAAGTGCTGACTTTGACTCACGTCCGTCACGTATATGATCCAATCCGCTTGCTCAATTTGAGTCCTGTAGTATAAAGCGGCCAGATCGGTTGAGGCATAATTAAAGCCACCATCGCTTTTCCGACAAATTAGTGGCACCTCTGAATCGTGACTGAAAATACAAAGTGCACCCTCATCCGTAACCGCAATTTCTTTGTCTACGAGATGTTGAAGAACCTCTGGTATCAATTTGTTGTAGAAACTTTCGCCGCGCTCTTCTATCTGTATATCAAGCTCTTCATAAACTTCTTCAAACTCTTTCCTGCTCGCCTGACAAATCTGCTTCCACATGTTGTACGTTTCTTCATCGTACGCCTGAAGCTGAGTAACCACTATTTGCGCGCGTCTTTTAAAATCATCATCCGTGTCAAATTTTACTTTCGCTTTTTTGTAGAACATCTGAAGATCGGAAATATTCTCTGTAAAAGAACTTGCATTTTCACGCATGTATGCGATGAGCATGCCGAATTGGGTACCCCAATCGCCAACATGGTTGAGCCTAGAAACGTTAAATCCGCGATATTCTAAAGCCCGACATAGTGAATCACCGATTATCGTGCTACGCAAGTGACCTACGTGCATTTCCTTCGCTATGTTTGGAGACGAGAAGTCAACAATAACATGTCTACCAAATGTTTGCTTTGAGGAGGAGTCAATATTTTGTGCTAACTTGAGAGCTTGTTCCGAGATAAATGTATCGGAAATGTGGAAATTTATAAACCCTGGCCCAGCTACTTCAATCTTGTCAAACATATCTCCGCGCTCTAACATATTCGATATCACGACCGCCAAGTCGCGAGAACTTTTGAACTCGTGAGTGTCAGTCAACTTCGCAAATAACTGCATACAGCCGCTATATTGGTAGTCACCAAATAAAGGCTTTGATGTTTCCGCTATAGAAACGTCGGTCAAAAGCTCAGGGTTGACTTTTTCAATGCCAGCAGAGACAACATGGGCAATTTTATGTTTTAACGTAGGCTGGTCAGACACTCCACAAGTCTCCTTTAAAACTTCATAGTTGGATTTATCACCGCTTGGCGATGTTCTACCTGATTGTGATGCCGAAAGTGCTTTCAAGGAGCGCCGGAGAGGTCGAACAATGCGGGCTTGTTGACCCAGACGTCGTTTGGACGTTTTGAACGCGTTCAGAACCCCGGGCCTTAAAGCGCTCAAAGTGCGTAACATGGCTAGTATCCGGCAGGGTGGCGAGTAGAACCTTCAAGAAGTGTACAGAAGTTCACAGAAAGCACGTAAATAGCTGACGTCACCTCGCAGGATACCGAGAGTCTTGAGTGGGCGCAGTATGTGAATACGCATACGCACTGAACGTTAGGAGCCCCTGGCAGGGTTTAGGTTGGTCATTCCATACTACATGAGGGGTATTTTTCAGACACACGGTTTGCTTATGCAAAAAATGAGGGATTTAGACGAAAAATATCGCTTATCGAGGTGTATGTACATAGAAGCCGTATGTCTCGTACTACAGTGAAAACGAGATTTTCTTAAATCGATAATTTTCGGCTCTATCCCCATTATCCTGAGGCCATCGCTATCGAAAGCAAAAGCAAAAGGACGTCGTGGCGTCACCGCGGATCGAACGCGGGACCTTTAGATCTTCAGTCTAACGCTCTCCCAACTGAGCTATGACACCGACTGATCCCAGGCCTTACCCAGGTACAAGGTCACCGCTATCCTCGAATGTTTCGAGGCGCGCTTCGATACGTCTAGCGTGGGGGCAAACGAATAAGTATGAGTCACATTCACCTTACACAGAACTACGAGACGACGTTCTGAACGTTCGCCGAATTGCTACTCAATAGCCGCCAGTAAATGAAAGCTCTATCTCGAACATCTGGGTTTTCGCATGAAGACGCTTTGCGAAGTACATGCTGTGCGTTGTGCTGAGATCGAGAGTCTTTCAGTTGGATGAATGCTTTCACCGAGGTTGTCAAGAGTTGTAACTGGACAGTTTCCGGCTCATCGGTGAACATCTCGCAGAAAGTTTCTATCAATAAAGAAGCGTTTTCAATCCGAGCAGCGTATTCCCCAACTATCCATATGAGTGCTGCCTTCGCTTCAGGCTGATCTAAGGAGGTAAGCCCCTCACAGAGAGTTGGTAACGTATACTCAAAGTGGTTCGGGTATGCTCTAAAGATATCCTTCATGACGATGATAGCTTCTTGGACGACGTAGTTGATTTGACTTTCGATAAGTTGAAGTAGTATGGTGACCGAGTCGCGTGCAACGTCTCTGAATTGGATTGCACATGTGCCTATCGCTTGAATGGCTTGTCGAACAAACTCAAGGTCGACCTCCGCGGAATACTCCTTCAATTCGCTCAAAACCTGACTTACGGTCTCATCTGATACTAGTCGCATCAATATCTTTAGTTTTTCATGCTTTATATAGTAAGGATCGTTGTACTTGCAGAAGAAAATCTATGAGTAGTTCAAAGAAATGAGCTTTCCAAAATTGTCTATGTATTACCTCAAGATTCCTTTGAAGTTCGCATTTATACACCGACAAATTCGAATATACCGTGTGAAGAGTGATGTATTGGATTTCCAATTCACTTCCCAAAAGAGTAACCATAGAAGATGCTATTTGCAACCTGATCGTTTGTTGCAGAGAACTTGAGACGAACTATTGAATGTCAGATACTTGTTCATCCAACGACAGTGGAACACAACACCTGTGATTGTCTTGCTAAAACATTCATACTTGCTAGAACCACGGCACCGTTCGAGTGCTGTAGATGTGCACTCACTCGCTGAATGATAGTGACAGCCTCGTCATTACTGGAAGCTGTGTATTCCTCCAGCGCACTCAATATGTAGACTTGTCCCCACCTACATGACAGCTATAGAATAGATGCTTGCATAAGATAACATCGCTTACTCTGTGCACTCCGTTAGCATTTCAGTCAATCTTTGGGCCAGTCTTGCATCGACGGTGAGGATCTGTTTTGAGGTCGCTTTTGAAATTTCATAAAGGGCTGCCATGGCATTGGACAGCACAGTTGCATTATTTTCATTATAGATGACTTCTTTTAAGATCTCAATAAACCCGCTTTGAGAAAACGTTAGGCTCAATAACCGCATCACTTTCGCACTCTCCACTTACCGACTCTCCACAAGCTCCTGATCAAGCCCATACAGCTTTGCAACACAAATGACCGCACTCTTCCTCACATATGGATCCGTGTCCTACAGAACATAAATGGCAAGAACATTACGGATAGGTCATGAAGGTATACCGTGAGTGCCACATGCAAAGGATCACACAAATATTCTGTGATACGGTGTACACGTATACAGCCCATCGTTCGCACCGCGAGTGCACGAACAAGAGGGTTGGGATCTTGGGCATCCTGCAAAACTGTTAATTTATATGTGAGGAAAGTGGGATGATAGCACCTTGATGAAGGTGTTTACAGCCAATATTGTGAGCTCGGGTTTCGATTTCGCATAGTTGATCAAGTACAGGTAGATGAGCTTCTTCAGTTCAAGATTGGTGGTCTGCATACACTGCAAGACATCCGGGAAAAGGCCAGACACATCTTTCCCTACTGTCATTGCCGCGATCACTGTATTCGCGGTCGGATCAGTAACAATAATCAGAAGCATTCGTATACCTTTTTTGATTGCTTCCTTTTGAATAGCCAGGTCGGTACTTCTCAGTTCAGCCCGCCACTCTGCAATTTCACCTGTTGTGGCGTAGGTAACGTACAGCTCAAGTCCTCGAAAGTTGAATTGTACCTCGTCGTTGTGATTGGAAGAAGCGCGCATCATTCGACATAGCAGTCCCAAGCGCGCAAGCGGTTGACGGTCGCAACGCACCGCTCGACGTTCACACGACGCGACTTTTCTTTGCTAAAATATTTATTTACTTCTAGCCCCAATAAAAATTCAGTCAATACCATTGGGGTTCCTAATCTTGAAAAAACAGACCCAAAAAAATTTGAAGCTGCTACCAATACCATTATTAATGCAGCAATTTCTAAAGTTTTAACTAAAGCTTCCTGTAGTTTTTTAAAAGTTAACTTTCTATAAGCTAATGCCAATAACATTGCTCCCATAGCTCCACAACCAGCTGCTTCTGTTGGCGTTGCAAAACCAAATAAAATACTTCCTAAAGCTGCAAAAACTAGTGCGGCTGGTGGAACTAAACCTAGAAAAAACTCAATCCAAACTTCTTTCATGCTTGAGGCTCTCATTTCAGTTGGCAGCACTGGGCCTAAATCTGGATTCATCCAACATCGAAAAGTAGTATAACCCGCGTATAACAAAGCCAACATTATTCCTGGTATTATTGCAGCGGCAAATAAATCAGTAACAGGAATTTCCATAATAGGTCCCATCACAACCAACATGATGCTAGGTGGTATTAAAATTCCTAAAGTTCCTCCTGCTGTTATTGTTCCTGCGGCTAATCTAACATCATAACCAGATTTATTCATTGATTTGGCTGCCATTATTCCAAGTATTGTAACTGAGGCACCAACTATACCTGTGGCGGCAGCAAAAATGACTGAAACAAAAAGCACTGCATAATATAAAGATCCTCTAACTCTAGCTAACATTAATTGAACAGAAGAAAATAATCTTTCCATTAATCCTGCTTGTTCCATCATTATTCCCATAAAGACAAAGAGTGGGACTGCTGCAAGAGTTT
>Ga0208277_1000403_pt1 | contig 25740 bp, 17 predicted proteins | sample ETNtaG_5_FD_185782 | JGI IMG/M metagenome (GOLD analysis project Ga0208277, IMG submission 185782) | Marine microbial and viral communities from oxygen minimum zone, Eastern Pacific Ocean - ETNP201406SV205 (SPAdes) (version 2) | ecosystem: Environmental > Aquatic > Marine > Oceanic ...
CAAGCACTAATGAAAATAATTGTTAGAACTCATGGGTGGCCAAGTACTAGTGAATCTCTGTTGTTTGAAGTTCTAGGTGAGCGTTTTTCTATGGATTCAGAAGCATTTGGTAAATGGATGAGAAGGTTATGGAAACAGGGTCGAGTAGAGAGAGTATTTGGGTCGAATGGTGAAGATGCGTACGCTCCCTTTCCCTTTTGGTTAGAACGAGAGTAACAACGCTTGAATCATTCCTCGAAAAAGATGTACTGGTCGGCACTCAGGTTCTCGATGAATAATCACGACCCCATAACCCTCAATAAGAGTCGGTTGAGTGGGAATGTCATGATGTCCCCAGCGAACGCCTTGAATCAACCAAAGTCTACCCGACGCATCTCAATGCTGTTGGTATCTTTGATGCTAAGTTCTGTTTTGGTTAGCCTTGCTCCTACTGTGATAGCTTCACACGAGAAGACTTACCATACTCAGCGAAATCCAACCACTATTGCAGCAGGAGATTTAGACTGTGATGGTGACGAAGATATCGTTACAGGGAGTGAAATGGGCAATTTCTTAACAATCTTGTACAATGATAATGGTGATTTTTCAGAACGACAGGATGTTTGGACAGTTAACAATAATTCTCGTCGAGCTGGTTTCGACGATATTGCTGATTCTTCCGAAGTAGAGATTGGGGATATCGATGGAGACAGTAGCCCTGATATCATTTACTTCCAAGGAAATATTAGAACAGTAAATGGACCAGGCGTGATGGGTAACCTCACTGTTCTTTACGGCGATTGTGCCGGGGGTTGGACAGAATCTTCACCGATTACAGTTTCTCCTTACATGATAGGAATTGATGTTGACGATGTTGATGGTGATGGAAATGATGACATTGTTTCCCTAACTCTCGATTATAGTATTGTCAATATGCAATTGGCAATTTACCGTGGTCCTGATCCAACTCAGGTGACTAATCAGGCTACAACTACGATGCCTCTTGGCGGCACTACTGGTGCTTACTACTATGATTTCACCCTCGGTTCTTATGGTGAAACTGTAGCAGGAGGGGGAATCGGTGGAGGACTTGGAGATTGTGAAGACCTTGATGCATGGTTGATGACATCTCCTCCATACAACGGCCCTCAGTCTGGATTCGATCCAGGAAATTGGGATAACGTGACAACCATTGAGTATGATTGCACTGCGAACACCTTCTACAACCCTAACACTAACCCAAACAATGTTCACAAGTTTGCAATGGGCACAACCAATGATGGGTATCTTGATGTTGCTGATACAGATGGTGACGGTCATGTTGACTTAGTCGCTATGACTGACGGTTGGGATCAGAATGTCACATATGCAACAAAGAGCGGTTCAAATTGGGTAACTGGAAATTACGCATTCATTGGAAATGCTGTTGGTTCATCTGTATCAATTGAAGATATCAATCAAGATGGACATGTTGACTTTGTAGTTCCTAGTTTGTTTACAATTACTACAGTTACTTCAACTGCTTTAGGAAATACCACCCTTCTTTCTACTGATAACTTACAGGACCAAAATACGGTTCAGATTATTTTGTCAGATGGATCTGGAGGATGGGAAAGCCCTCAGTCCTTTGACGTAGGCCGTAGACCAACAATGGCCATTGTTGGCCAACTAGCCGGTGGACCTGGTAGCGCATTGGATATTGCAGTTGGACAACGAGATTTCACATTCAGTTACACTGATGGTAGTTTGTGGATTGATTCCAAGGGTTGGGCTGGTTCTGTTGACTCAGTTACAATAGTTGAGTTGGACAATCAAGATGTTGGAGTCACAGGTTTGTCGGTTTCCCCGGCAGCGTTTAACCCATTTACTCAAAGTGGACAACTCGGTGAAGGAACAAGAAATGTGAATGTTACAGTTCGTAACACTGGCCTAGAGACCGTAAGTGGTTCAGCAGATGTTGAGGTTCAGGTTCGAGATATTTTATCCGGAACTGATACGATTGTATATTCAAACGATTTCGATGGTAATGTAGACAGCTCAAACTGTTCTGGTTGTTCTCTCGACTCTTCTTCCTATACCGGTGAATGGGGTTCTGGAAGTTCATGGCACGTAGAATCTGCATCAAACACCACTAACAAGGCAGATACTGAATTTGAAGCTCATGATAACCCAACTGGATTCATGTGGGCTGGCCTTCGTTACGCTAACTCCTCGGATGGTGGCGCCCTAGAAACTGGATATCTCAATAATATGGATGAAGCCTTCTTCATTGAGAATATCGATTTGACTAACTCTGATACGGCTGCATTGGATATTGATATGCTATGCGCGGTCAGTTATTCGATGGTCTACTACAGTTCCACAGGTATTGCAAACCGAGTATTGTATGATGATGTATGTACTATTGATGTATGGTCTCAAGCTGATGGTTGGGAGACCATCAATTACATGGGTGGACATGACAATGATCGAATTCTTTACATCCAAAATGGATACGCTCCTGAAAGAGCTGTAAACAATAATCGGTATTATCTTGGTACCATTTATGATTGGAATAACTACACTGGAGAGGACTCAATTGATCTCACTCCATGGGCTGGTGAAACCATTGATCTTCGATTCAGATTCCGATCTGGTTTTACTGGAACTGTTGGAACAAATGATGAGACTAACCAGACGCAATGGGATGGTTTTGCTTTCGATAATATTTCTATTAGAAAAACGGTTTCAACATTCGGGGCAACTCCACAGCTATCGTCCCAATCTCTGACTTTGACCAACTTTGCTCCAGGTGATGAAGAAGTTGTCACTTTGACTGCAAATTTCGTCAATGGATCAACGTATCTTATTGAAACAAATATCCAGTCAACTTCAGGATTTACTAACGGAGATACAACAAATGATGATTCTAAATTCTCTACTTTAGTTTCCAATTTATTCGATCCAGCAACTTCTGAGATTACTTCATTAGAAAAGGGTGCATTGTATGCAGCAGATACTTATCCAATTGATGTTAAGGTAGTAAATCGAGGTAATACTGTTACTGATTTCGATGTCGTTGCTAAAGTCTACACTGCTCAGAGTACTGAACTCTTGAGTGAAGACTTTGAGACCGGATCCGGAGGATTCCAGTTTGGCGATGATGGTGATAATTTCGGGGTTGTAATCGATGATACTGCTTCATCAGTTCAGAATTCATTAGTTCCACAGAACCGACCAGTATTCCAAGGTGGAGCATATTGGTTTGGAGGTCCTGATGATGGTTATGGAACTGATTGGAATGAAACACTCAATCTTGCAACAATTGATTTGACAAATATGCAAGGTGATTTCGCATACATGAACTTCGATTATTTCGCAGAAATGGAAGTTCTAGAAGATTCTGAAGGAAATGTAGTTGGATGGACTGCAGAGACAGGTCTTGAAGCAGAATGGCGCCAAGGCAGTAGCATCTACAATGGACGTATCTATGGTTCATGGAATGATGTTAACGAGAATGGTGTTTTGAATAACCAAACCTGTGAAGATTACGAAGGCGATGGATTCCTCGATGAGATTGAAACCTTTGGAGATCGTTCCGATGATGGAAATTACGTCGTATGGTTCGATTCTGAAGGCCTAAAGAAGTCAGTAACTCTTGATTTAACTCACGTCTATTTGTTGAATACTACTAGTGCTGATAGTAGTCAATGGAGGCGAGAATGTGCAACATTTGCGGGCTTTGAGGTAGACTTCACATGGCGATTCCAGTCCGACCCTAATGCAGCTGATGGAAGCAATGGACTTGCAGGATTTGGAATGGACAATATTTCAGTTACCGAATTCACATTCGTTCCTGATGCTGAATACACTACCTCTGTAACAGGTCTTGATTCACAAGAAGACCAGATAGTTACCGTGGGTAACCATGCTTTCACTCAGGGTATCTATCGAGTTGATGCAATCAGTGTGTTCGATAATTCTACCCAGGGGACTGCTTGGTATGGTTTTGATGAATTACTCCTTTCAAACAACCTTACTAGAATTGTATTCAATGTTGCATCGGTTGATGTCGTCTTGAGAGCACCAGATGTATTGTCTTGTGTTGAGGAATCAATTTCATGTAGTTATCCAATCGATTCTGTTAGGGGTCACGATTTCAATATCGAGATGAATAATGGTGTACTTGCTGGTGATTACAACATCAAGATGAATGTCGTAGATATGTCAACAGGTAGCAGTGTACCTGGTGCTCCGTTTACATCTGTAGACAATCTCATTTCTCTTGAGCCTCAACAGGCAGCTAATACCTCATGGATTAATCCATACAATGGCTGGGAAGATGGAAAGACGTACAACATTACTTTCTATGCAGAGTTAGCAGATGGAACACCTTCTGGAAATACTCACTTTTACCACATTACATTTGAGGATGAAATAGATGTTGCAATCTTATCTGGTCCAACCGATCAGAATCGTTTGAAGACTGTTCGAGAAGATCTACAAGCAATGGGAATGAGTTACACTCAGTTCAAGCCTGAAGATTGGTCTACATACGCTACTGATGATTGGCTTACTCACTATGACAAGGTATTGTTGCCATGGCAGACAGAGAATAACGTTCTCAATGGACAGTACTATAGTCAGTTGGATACAAGTTACAATGGAAATCCATCTGTAAAAGATACTTTACTGACCTTCATGAATAGTGGAGGAACAGTTCAGATGCATCTTGGTCCATATTCTGATGGGCCTCACAACGCGTATCTGAACAACAAGTTACCATTTGGTATTGATGTAGTAGATAGGGATACTTCCCAAGCACCTGCAGTGACATGGAATGATATGACAATTTTAGATTCATATCATCCTATAATGTCAAATGTTGCTCCTAGTTCATTTGTTGGAGTCAATAGCGGAAACTTTGTTTCTCAAGCAATCATCAATATCGGTCAAACAGGTAATGAGCAAATGCCTTACGTTTGTGGAGGTGAAATCAATCAACCACGACCTGGATTCAATACAGCTTTCCACACATTAATCGAAGGCCCTGATCCAGACATGTCTTTGTTGGCAACTTGTGGATATGGTGCAGGTGGATTAATTGTAACAACCATCGACGTAGAGAATCCTTCTGTTACCAATTCATTTGGTGATTCTACTTTCCCTATTCTGAGTAACATATTGTCTCATCATGTTACTCCGTATTCGTCTTCGTTTGGTTATGATACAAATGGACCAGCCGGATGGAACATGTTGATTGATGGAGAAGTACCTGATTGGGAAATACAAACGTGGGATTACAGTAAGATGTATCTAAAGAGCAATGCAGAGTTAACATTCTCCTTTGAGTCTACATTAAGTGGCCTTGATGCGAATTGGGAAATTCGATCAGGTGATTCGTTTGATGTAACAAAGTGGGATGGAGAAACCAATTTACCTGCTGGTGAAATTGACCATACTGCTGATGATACTCATACCACAACATTCTGTGTTTTGGATACATCCTCATCTACAAATTGTAAGACTGATGCAAGTTGGATAGTCACTTTGTTCCTTCATGATGAAGATGGACATGTCCGTAAAGCATCAATTGAGTTGGTAACGAATGATGTTCAAGCAGATGCTGAACGACCAGTTGCTCATGCTGCTGTCGTCGATCGTCTTGATACAGCAGATTACATTACTCAATTAGATGATTATGAAGTAAATGGAGTACAATGGATGTTCTACAGAATTACTTGCCCTGGTAAGAGCACAGATGCTTGTGAGAGGCGTGTTTATTTCGATGCATCCCAGAGTTCCGATAACGATTCAACTGATGGTACATCTGGAATTATTTCATACGAGTGGAGAGTTTACTCCGATCGCCGTTATGATCAACTTCCTTCAGGAAGTCCATATCACGAGTATGTTCGTTCAACTTCAGATTTCACTTATGCATTCAAGAATGTGACTGCTGATCCTAATGGGAACACCGCAGGTACTCCAATTCGAATGGATTTAACTGTTCAGGATAGAGCAAACAAGGATTCTGAGAAGTATCGATTGTTCTTCCAAGTTGTCCCTGAAGATTTCGGAGATGCTCCGCCAGATTACAGTATTCTAACTCCTGAGGAAGGAGATTCTCAGTCTGGCCCATTGGTATGGATCAACGGAACAGTAAACAGTGGAGTTGAAGATAGTGACTTGATGATTCAAGTAGCGCTTTCGGGTAGTGACTTGAATCTAACACCAACTCAGCAATTCTCAAGGAAGAGTGATATGAAGTTCAATTCAACTTCTGGTTTGGGTGATGGAAGTACATTCACTCTTGCACTTGGAATTGATGATTTGTACATGGTTGGAGAAGGAGTTACACAAACTGTGTATATCAAGATCCAAGAAGGTAGTGATGGTGCTGCAATTTACCAACAGATTCAGATTAACTTGATTCCGATTGAAGAAGAAACAGGAGATGGAGGAGGTACCATCAATGATTCTGAAAACACAGAAGGAGAATCTAGCAGTAATCTGTTATTGATTGTTGCAGGATTGATTGTTGGTCTGGTAGCTGTAGTTGGAGTTACTCTATTGTTGATGCGTGGTCGCGGTAGTGATAGTGGCGTATCTAGTGGAGAAGAGGCTGTATTCGGTGGTGTTGAAACCATGGATCCAAAGGAAGCTTACGTGCAGCAATTGATTGCTCAAGGTTATCCTGAAGAAACGGCTAGGGCTTATGCCGAGCAGTATGCCTCGCACTTCCAACAATAGTGAAAGAGTCTAGGTTTACCTATGGCTCAGCCGTTAGGCTGAACCTATAACCAAGGTATGATATGTGACTTGATTCACGGATAATCATGGATGAGAGTGACTCATACAAGGTAGCCGATTTGAGCTTGGCCGATGCTGGTGAAAGAAGAGTGGATTGGGCACGAGCAAGAATGCCTGTTTTAGCCCGTTTGAAAGCTGAAGCTGAGAAGACTAAACCTCTAGCTGGTATGGTTGTTGCAGGGTGCCTTCATGTCACCAAAGAAACAGCAGTATTGATTGAAACAATAGAAGCAGCAGGAGCCACAGTTTCTTGGAGTGGATGTAATCCATTATCCACTCAAGACGATGTTGCTGCATGGCTTGCTAGAGAAGGATATGCGATTTATGCCTGGCATGGACAATCCGTTGAGGACTTTTATTGGTGCATTGATCAAACCATTGAGGCCAATCCTACACTTACTCTGGATGACGGTGCAGATTTGATTGTCAGAGTTCATGGTGAAATGTCAGATTATTCTGATGGAGTAATTGGAGGTACAGAAGAAACAACCACTGGTGTACATCGATTACGTGCAATGGGAGATGCAGGGGATTTACGATATCCAGTTATTGCAGTTAATGATGCAATTACAAAATGGGATTTTGATAATGTCTATGGAACTGGACAATCTACTTTGGATGGAATTATTCGAGCAACTTCAGTACTGATTGCAGGTAAGACGTTCGTTGTTGCAGGATATGGTCATTGTGGCAGAGGTTTAGCCATGAGAGCAAAAGGAATGGGTGCAAATGTGATAATCACGGAAGTGGATCCATTACCTGCATTACGAGCAATTATGGATGGTTTCCAAGTTATGAAGATGGATGAAGCGTCCTCTTTGGGAGATATATTCTGTACTGCTACTGGTATGGCTGATGTAATTGTAGATCGTCATTTCAAATCGATGAAAGATGGTGCTATTGTCTGCAATACAGGACATTATGATTGTGAAATAAATATCGAAGATTTGGAGGCTGCATCGTCATCAGTTCGTACAATTAGGACAGATAATGAAGAATTTACTTTATCGGATGATCGTAAAATTTTCTTGCTTGCTCGCGGCCGTTTAGTAAATCTCGCAGCGGCTGAGGGCCATCCTTCTGAAGTAATGGACATGAGTTTTGCAAATCAGTATCTCGCCCTTTGTAGATTGGCAAAAGAAGGTAAATCTCTTGATCCTGTTGTTCATGATATTACTCTTGAACAAGATCAAGGTTTAGCTAAGACCAAACTAGAAACAATGGGCTTTGAAATTGATTCTCTAACTGAAGCACAAATAGCATACCACAGCGATTATACTGCTGGAACATGATTATTCTTCTTCTTCAGATTCGACAAACCATTCTGGGAGGTTTAATTTCCATTTCCTTCCCATTTTCTCTGCATTTTCAATCACTTTGTCATGTCTGCTCATTGCAGCAATTGCTCTCCGATCTCTCAAGGTGGTGTAGAGTTTAGATTCCCTGAAATTTTCAGGGATACAGATTAGTCCACTGGTTAATTCTGAATTAATGGCTCTTGTTAATTCATGAGCTGGACGATTTAGTCGGTGTACGTGTGTTTTAACCCATCTACTACCCAACATGAAAGATGCAAAAATTATCATAAATCCTAGGACCATAGTTGAAATCCCGGTTGGAGGAATAACACGATTAATCAGAATTGCTTCGATCCATATCAATGGCATGACAAAGAAGAATAGCCAATATGTCTCAGTGGTTGGCTTCCTGCTACTAAATGCCTTGATTCTAATCCATCCATCATTATCTGGATCTTGTGGGCGAAAGAAGTCATCATCTTTTTTTGCTGCTCGTTTTATTTGTTCACTTAGAGTTCTCAATCTCATCATACTTCTTGGGTCAGGTGATTCCATTCCTTCTGCGAATATTTTGTCAATTCGATCTGCGGCTTCTGCATACTCTCCAAATTCAGTTAATATTGCAACTTGTTCAACAAGAGAAATTACTTCATATGGTTCAACACTTCTTCGTTGATCCCACCAAACCAATGCATCTTCGAACATCCCTAATTCATCCACTAGCAATCTTCCTCCAATTGCCCAGGCTTCATCTCTTTCAGGTTCAATTTCAACTACAGTCCTGCATTTTCTTAATCCAATAGCAGCATCTTCCAGACTCATTTTTGATGGTTTATCACCACGCGGACCAGTCTGACTGAATAATTCACGAACTTCTGACATCAAAGCATCTGGATGTTCTGGATCATTTTCCAGCGTTTTTTCTCTAAGAAGATTGAATGTTAGGACGTCTCCTGTTTGACGTGCTTCCATAGCATCAAGCCAGAGGTCATCTGCGGATTTCCCATTGGACATTTTCTCTCCCCTCTTTACGTGGGTGGAGCATTCGATTCATCACTTTATGTGTTAAATCAACGTCGATTCCGGTCTCTGAAGTTGTTTGAACCACGACTTCCTCTTGAATTTCCACGGTTATTTGAACCACGACTTCCCGAATTTTGCCTCCGATCCCCTCGATTCCCTGACCTTCTTTCTGGCCGTCTGTCTTCCCGTCTGTTATTTTCCCTTCTTACAGTCTTGGGTCCAGAACCGCCACCTGTTTTCGGCTTTCCACATCGATTACATTCAGTTCTAAATGAGAAATTATTGTTCCCGCAACCTTTGCATTCCCAATCTCCATCTCTACTTTGGTCTTGAGACTTATCTCCTCTAAATCCTCGATTGTCTCTGTCTCTTCCTCTTCTATCGTCACGTTGACTCCCTCGGTCACGATCACGACCACTATTCCTTCGGTCATCACGTCTAAATCGAGAGTTGCCTCGGTCACCATCACGGCCACTATTCCTTCGGTCATCGCGTCTAAATCGAGAGTTGCCTCGGTCACCATCACGGCCACTATTCCTTCGGTCATCACGTCTAAATCGTGAGTTACCTCGGTCACCATCACGGCTACTATTCCTTCGGTCATCGCGCCTAAATCGTTGATTGCTGCGATCACCATCTCTATTTCTTCGTTGACCTCCATCTCGGCCCCCTGATCTTGATTTCCCACATCTATTGCATTCTGTTCTAAATGCAAAATTACTGTTATTACAAGATTTACAAATCCAATCTTGTTTGTTTCTGTTGGAACCTCGTCCTCTATCTTGGTTTCTAGAATCTCTTCTCTCTCTTCGTGCGAAAGCAAGAGTAGTTCCAACCAGTGTAGTTGGGTCTAGATGGGGGTCTAGAATTACGATATTTGTTAGTGGATCAGATACTGGCCCTATTACGCTGTCAATCCGTCCTATTGTTTCGCCCTTGCCATCCTTGACCCTTTGTCCTAATTGGGGTACTGCTCCTTCAAATGTAGCCAGAACAGACCCTTCGTGGCTCACACGAACTACGGTGGCCTCGAAGGACATGTTTCACTCGCGACGCCTAGTGTACATGAGCGCTCCGATGATAGATAGTACTGTGAAAGCGATTCCAGGAGCTGGGAGACCTGCCGATTCTGAATCTTCTATTACGGTTGTTGGAGGTGGAGTAATTGTCTGATCGTTGAACAAGAATGCAGTATCTACCGTTTCAGTAATCGTAGTACATTCATTGGAAGCATCACAAGCATTCACTGTAACTGTAAATGTACCTTCGCCCCAGATTTCAAAATTAATCGATTCACTAGACCACATATTTCCATTAGTGGTGATTTGTCCACCATTTTGTCCATCTATCTCAATTGTGAAAGTTACATCTTCTCCATCTGGATCACTGAAAGTTCCACTAACTTGCCATTGGCTACCGTCCCATTCTGCGGATGAAACTGTAATTGTCGGAGGTAGAGAATCCTTTGTTAGAACCAAATCATATGTGTACACAAAGTCAGTCATTCCAGTAGCAGTGGCTAATACTCGAACATGAATTTCTCCTGGACTCAATGACCCTGTGTCTACAGAAATATCAGCTACTCCTCCACTAAGAGTTCCGGTACCTGAAGCAACTCCATTATCTTGGAATAATGTAACTGTCACATCCATATTTGGCGCCGATGCACTTGGTGTAAGTGTAAACATATGTGATGCACTAATTTGAGTATTTGTTGCCATAGTAAATGGAACTAGGAGATGAAAAGTTCTCGTTTCTCCCGCTCGACTGGTCCCATTATCATCTTCATCAAATGGAGTACATGTTACGGTTCCTTGTCCACTTTCATCGGTTGTAACCCACCATGAACCATTTGCATCTTCTACGATTGGCCATGTTGATGATGAACATTGTAAATCAATTGCAGAAAAACCTGCTTCATCTGTCAACCATTGTCCCTGATGAACTACTGACATGAATTCAGTATTCATTGCACTGGGTACAGAGATGTGACTGGAATCGGCTGGGGCTTCGCTGGTCCATTGAGGGGGGTCATTTGGAGGTGGAGGTTGGTTTGTGAAGTCACCAAACATATCCTGTCCAATTGGCCATTTTGCCAATTGATACGTAGTGTGGACAAATACTGTAACACTTCCATCACTGTTTGTTGTAGGTTGATGAGTAATTGTATTGTCATTCTGGCAACCACCAACAGGTGGAGTATCTCCTTGATTAGTTACACCCTCCTGAACATTTCTTCCATCACATTCCTCAAACATTGCTAGTCTTAGTGGATCGCCATTAGCTGAATTTTTAGCAGGAAAATTCATGATTAGTTCTGCATTTGTCATATTTGTAGTATTCATTGCAATTGTGAATGAATCTGCAGTAGCTAAATCAGCGGACCATGTCATGGTCCCATTCAACCATACAATTATCCTACATTCATCGGGCCCAGTACTATCACTGGTATCACAATCTCTTGCTCCATTTGGATCAGCAACTGTGGTGGGGATTTCATAACAATCAGCGGTAGGGTTCATTGCAGAACCTGGAGGACAAGTTCTGTTTTCTGGATGATTTGAAGGGAATAAATTCCAATATTCTAATTCCATGGGATTGTTGTCATCCTTTACCCAACTAGCATTCTTCCAATCAACTCCATCTCCACCTCGATGTGGTAAACCAGTTCTAAATCCAAATCTTGGGTTTGTTACAACAACACAATCCTTTGCAATTTCTTCAATAGCATCTCGTTCTTGTGAGGAAAGATATCCATTACCTCCGCCTGGCGCTCCAGTTTCGCTGATTAGATCATCTAAATCTGTTCTAACAGTATCAGATAGTGTTCCATTGATGTATGCCACCGTACTCACAAAAGCCGTTTCATAACTTGGATCAATATCTACCTCAAATTTTGCATATGAGTATTCGAACATATCTTCGAAAGTGATGCCCTCGCAGGCATCTGCCACCAAATCTGCTTGTCTGGATTGGGTATTTTGGCTATTATCTTCGGCAGTTAATGCAGCACTTGGGCTAGCCCCTAAAAGTGCACAAATCATCAAAATTGTCAGCAAATGTTTGGTCTTCAACATGGCAATTCCAGTTTGACGAGACATGTGGAAGGTAAAATACCATTTCATGCTTCGTGAGTTAAAACGAAGATTATTTTCAAGGTTTTAATTTGCGAAACCGCCTAAGATAGTATGTTATTGGAATCACAGTCCACCCTACGACCGCTAGATCAATCCAACCATCCCAAACTGTTGGTTGGGCTGATTGTGGAAGTCTATTTTGCAGTACAAGTTGGTAAACGCCGTTTGGAGAGAACAAATCTGCATGTTCTTGGAAACGAATGAATGTAGGATCTGCTGTATTTGTAGCATCAACTCCAAGGACAGTTGCAATAACTACTGTTACTAGAAGCCACATCAATGTGAATAACATCCATGTTGCAACGCCAAACGTAACTGACGCTCCAAGATCTTGTGCCATTGACGATGCAATCATTTGAAGAGATGCATACCATAAGAGAAGTAGCGCTGTGATTCCAACCCAAGTAATGGAATCTTCAACTGATGGTGTAATTCCCATTTGGTGTTGAATAATCATTAATGATGAGATTTGGAGTAAAGCCACAGGGATTGCAACACTTAGCCACACACCGAAAAGGTGGCTGAATCCAAGTAAAGTACGATTGATTGGTTGTGCAAGTTCAATCGTCAACTCGCCAGTTAGTCTTGGTCGGCTAATCGAATCAAATCCCACAAGAACGACCCCCAATGTTGCAGATAGGAGAACAAAAAGACTTGATAAAAACATTACAGTTGAAGCTCCTTCAATTGAAATAGTCCCTGGTAGACTAGTATTTGGATCAGAAAAACCCCAAACTGAACCAGGAATGAATAGAATAAGTAGAGGATAGAGAATGACCATTCTCGGAGAAATCATCTTGGACTTAAGATCATGAATAAGAAGCCGAATGAATACCATTGTATCTGCCATTATTCTTCCCCCTGCAGATCGATTCCTTCTGAGATTCCAGTTGCAGTGCGAAGAATTTCTTCCAAATCAGGGGGGACTCGTTCTAGGCTGGCAACTTTGGTAGATCCTACGTTTATTCTTTCAATTAATGCTGCACGTAAATCTTGAGACCAAGTTTGGTCATGACGCGTAAGTCGAAGACACCAGTCTCCTTCTTCATCCAATTCCTTTACTGTAATTAATGGGTTTTCAGAAATCATAGACGCCGGTGATGGCCCAATACCCGAAACCATGAGTCTCTGTCCTACTCCTAAATCATGTTCTACACTAGTGAAAGAACCCTGAGTAACAATTTTCCCTTGGTTCATGATTGCTACACCTTCTACAAATCGCTCCAATTCATTGAGTTGATGACTACTTACCACAATGGCAGTTCCTCTATTTGCCATTTCTTGGATCATTTTTCTAAATGCACTTTGAGCTACTGGATCTAGACCATTCATTGGCTCATCCAGCAAAAGAACATCTGGGTTTCCAATAAGTGCTGCACCAAGAGAAAGTCGCTGTCTCATTCCTTGACTTAGGCTAGAAAGCCTATCCCGTGATCGTGAAGAAAGTCCAACTCGTTGTAGGATTTCTTCAGCATTTTTTGCATCCTGTCCTCTAATGATGCAAAGTCTTCTAATTACATCAAGTGGATTTCCTGGGCCAGACCATGCAACTCTTTCTGGCATCAAACCTATTCGTTTTCGTAGGTGTACCCTATCTTGCTCAGACAGTACTTGTTTCCCATTTGATTTGATAATCCCTCTTTGCAAAGGAAGTATTCCTGCCATTATAGACATCAGAGTACTTTTTCCGGCTCCATTTGGTCCTACTAATCCTATGATAGATCCTGATTCAATTCGAAGAGACGCTTCAATTACTCCACGCTTTGGAATAGGTTGTTTTCTCCTTTTTGCTGCTGCAATTATGGCTCTTGGAATTGGATGAAGGTACCGGGCATTTTCAAGTTCTACAAGCACCTCCATGGCCTTGTCTATGGATAGGCTATCTTGTTCTTTTCGCTTACAATCCTGTTTTGGAGAATAAACACAATTTATCCAAATTTAGCAAAAATGCTGTTAATTCATTCATTTTGCCATCAACAGATGGAGGTGAAACGAGTACTTTCTTTCATCTTCCCGTTACTTTCATTATTTGTAATCATATTATTGATTGATATTGATCAGTTCATCCATTTAATCTTAGAAATTAGTCCAATTGCATTACTATTTATTGTTTTAATTAGCATTATTCGCCCATTTGCTGGTGGATTAAGAGCATCAATTACTTTCAGTGATATTGGTGAACTTTCTATTATTGATGCATCAAAGGGCTATGTCCTCTCTATGTATGGTTCAATTTTCCTTCCTTCTGCAATTGGGGGAGATTTACTCCGGATTGAACACATGTCACAAGTTACAGGAGAATCAAGAAAAGCTACACTTACCGTTGCTGGTGCAGAAAGAGCTGCGGGCCTTCTTTCTCTAATTGCAATAACTATCGTTCTTTCTTTGTTTGTTGAAAATCAATTAGCAAATTTCAGAGAAATGGCTCTTTTGCTGATGATTTTATCATTAATCGGAGTAGTTGTCTTACTGATTTCCAGAAAAATAAGACCTGAATCTGTTATCGGTAAGATGCTAATTCCATTAACTAAACTCAGTAATCCAATTTCCATCGTGAAAGTATTTTCACTTTCATTCTTCTTTCAACTATTTACTCTATCAGTACCAATTATTGTAGCATATGCTCTTGGTGGATTCGATATCGCTTTGGCGATCGCCTTAGTCACTCCATCGGTTGCCGTGATTTCTACGATCCCGATTTCAATTGGAGGTTTAGGCCTTCGAGAGGCAACCTTCGTGGGCATGAGTACAATGGTAGGCGTAAGTTCAGAAATAGCATTTCTTTGTGGAATTTCATTATCTTCTTCTTTAGTTCTTAGTGGCTTACCTGGAATATTTTTTCAAAAAGATCTTATCTCAAATAAAGTTGATTTAGAGTCAGAGTAACAACATGGAAAATTGTACAATCTGACTGTAAGACTTAATTCAAGATTAGGTGACCCGAAATCATGGGAGAGATGGAAACCATGTCCGTTGACATTGTTGTTCCATTGTACAATGATGAAGAAGTAGTTGAATTGCTTTGTGAAACTGTATTAAACACAATTGGGGATAAATTTCAATCAGTTCGATTAATTTTAGTTGATGATGGTTCTAAAGATGGAACAAATGTTGTGGCTAGAAAGATTTCTCAAGAAAAAGAAGAAGTAGAATATATTCGACTTGCAGGAAATTTCGGCCAACATAGAGCAATTTCTGCTGGATTGAAATTCACTACTTCTTCCTTGGTAGCTGTTATGGATTCAGATTTACAAGATCGTCCTGAAGATATTATTCGTTTAGTCCAAAAGATGCGTGATGACGATAATCCGATGGCAATAGCACGTAGGAAAAAGCGTTCAGCATCTTTCTTTAAGCGCTTTTCTAGTAGGGCATTCGCTATAACGTCAAATTTTTTGGTTCCTTTCAAAGTTGATCCAAATTTAGGAGCATTTCGAGTCATGGATCAAAGTATTGTTTCTGAATTAAACCAAGTTAATGAGACAACCGGGACTCCTTTTTCGTTACTCTATTCCATGGGTGTCCCATTCTCAACAGTTGACTTAGAAAGAAGCCCTAGAGTAGCTGGATCTACTGGATATAATCTGCGTAAATCATTCAGATTAGCATCTGATAGAATCATGACTTATTCGATTAAACCAATACGTCTGGCAATTATGCTTGGAATAATTTCGGGATTATTTTCTCTTGGTGTTGCAGCATATACAATCATAAATTTTGGGATACAAGATAGAGTGGCACCTGGCTGGACATCTATTGCATTTCTCACATCATTTTTTGGAGGTATGAACTTACTATTCATGGGTATATTGGGAGAATATATCGGTAGAATTTACTTGGAATCACGAGGAGTTCCTAGGTATTTAATTCGTTACTCAACATTGGAAAACCCGAATATTGAATCAGATGAGAAATAATTCATTGAATAATATGAGTTATCGTATTTTTTCCTAATGCCGCTATTGTATCAATAATTGATACTTCATGTGAAAAATTAGGGCCACATTGTTCGTATTCTTCGAAGGGCCCATATTCCATCCATTTCAATTCAATTCCTGAATTTTCGAACTCATTTTTGATGTAATTTTGTGCCGCTGGTCCGCTAATATATACATCTGCATTTACTTCATTACATATCTGAATTAATCTTTCAGTCTTATCTCCTTGAATCTCGAAATCACATGAATTCATGAAAACAGTATCTATTTCTAAGTATTCAGAAATTTTACGAATAATTGCTTGATTAAACTCTGATAATAAGACTATTTTTTCATCCGTAAATATTGGTTCTAGTATAGATTCTAGATCGCCAATATGTTCACTATAGGAATATATTCTTCGAACCGTTTCGATATGATTTTCTCTCCATTCTCCACTAGGAAGAATAACTTCGTCTATCCTTCGGTCCCTATTTCCTCCCACAGGGATTGTTAACCATATAGGGCCCCTAGGTGTCATGATTTTATTTCTGCTCCTCCAATCTCTTTTTGTAAACTGAACCGTATCATAGAAAACAAAAACATCTGCTTGAGCAATCATCTGAAAATATCCTTTCCAAGGGATATAATTCGATTGAGAGATTACACATGTTTTCATTTCTCTTCCACCTTTATTGTATTTACAAAATCGATTATAGCTTGATCTATTTTCGATACTATTTCTGAAATATTATTTGATGAACCAATTACATGACCAAAACGGTCATTCCCTCCTCTAAATCTCTTCACTAGTTCACCTTCTTTTACATCAATTTTCCATTCTAGATCTTCTTTCATTTCACCTGGTGAAATGTAAACTCCTTCTTTTTCTGAAAAAAGGACATGAGCGAAGGTTGGTTTTCCTGAGGGAGTAATAGGGAGATCTACTTTTTCTCCTAAGGCAATATCGATTGCCAATCGATACATGTCTATTTCCCAATAATTTCCACAAACTTCCGGGAGACATGTCCCTCCCATTCGGGCTGCGATTTCGATTAATATCGGCCCGTTCGTAGAATCTATTAGATCTACATTGCAAATAGCATCCTTAATTTCGAGAGCTTCAATCGCATCTTGAATTGCAATTTTTGTTTTTTCCAAGAGCCTCCTTTCTTCTGGATGAGGGCATCCATGTCCTATAGGCATCTTTCTTGGAGGAAGAGTCGTAATATCGCTATGAATCATCGTTAAAATTAGTTTATTTCCAACAACCACTGCCTGAGCGCCGAATTCATCACCAGTGATCCATTCTTCGATTAGAACTGTACCATTTTTTGAGACAGAAAATGCTTCATTAAATGCATCAGTAATTTCATCAATTCTATTTACTCGAATTATTCCTCTTGATCCGGATGAATCAGTTGCTTTGATTACACAAGGTCCATTGATTTCTTCAAAGAAATTTACTGCTTCATTTGCGTTTTTTACATCACGATAATTGGCGGTTGGGACTCCAGTTTCGATAAATTTCTGCTTCATTATTGATTTGTCCATACATGCATATCCACTTTTGTACCCCGTTCCTGGAAGGCCCATATTATCTACAACTAATCCAATGGTTGGAATGCAAATATCAGTAGCAGTGGTTAGAATCCCATCTATTTCTAATTCTTGACATAATTTGAGAATTGCTTTTTCATCCGTGATATCAATAGGATGAAAATTAGGTGCAATATTTATTCCTGGATAATCACCTAAAACTGATGCAACATGAACTTCAAGATTCATGCTTAATGCAGCACGTATCAATGGTTCTTGGTATATTCCTGCACCCAAAATCATGATTTTTTGTTGCTTCAACATGCTTTCACCTCATTTTGTTGCTTGAAAGAAAACATCAACCGCATGGTAGTTCTCAGAGGCACATGGAGGAGGTCCGGTTCAATTCTCCGTTCATTTCGGGGAATGAACGAAAATACATTGACGAAGTCTTTGCTTCCGGTCATTTTTCTGGAAATGGTCCGTTCACAAAGAGGGTGCAGACTTGGTTGGAAGAATTTCTTGGCGCCCGTAGAGTTCTCCTTACACATAGCTGCACTGCTGGTCTTGAGATGTCTGCCATGCTGAATGAATTTGGGCCAGGTGATGAAATCATTATTCCATCTTTCACTTTCGTTACTACTGCTTCTTCGATGATGAGAACTGGTGCCAAGGTTATATTCTGTGAAGTTGAACCTGAGACAATGTTGATTGATATTGATGATGTTAGATCTAAGATTACAAATCGTACAAAGGGGATTGTCCCCGTACATTATGCTGGTTTTTCTCCTCACATGGAAATGATTTCTGATATTTGTACAGAAAACAATATCACGTTCATTGAAGATTCTGCGCAAGGTCTTGGTTCTACATGGAATGGGAAAAAGTTGGGAACATTCGCTCCTCTTGCGGCTATTTCTTTCCATGAAACAAAAAATATTCATTCTGGTCTGGGAGGTTGTCTGGTTATTAACGATGAAAATTTGGTTGATAAAGCAGAAATAATTTGGGAAAGGGGGACAAATCGTAGTGCTTTTTTCAAGGGATTGGTGGATAAATATAGTTGGCAAGAAGTCGGTTCTTCTTTTTATCCTAGTGAACTTCAATCCGCCTTCTTGCTCGCTCAACTTGAGTCCATTGAATCGAATCTTAGTAGGAGAATGGAACTTTGGAACGAATATGATCGATGTTTTACCCCTATGGCCGAAAATGGAGAGTTGAGAATCATTCGCCCTCCTTCCGGTTGCCAACATAATGCACATATGTTTGCTATCGCAATGAATTCTCCCGACGATGCAGATTTGATACGTACTCACCTCAATGATAATGGAATCCAAGCAGTCATACACTATGTCCCACTTCATTCTTCTCCGATGGGCATCAAGATGGGTTATTCTCCGGATGATCTTCCACACACTTCCTTCGCTGCACAATGTCTCTTGAGATTGCCCCTCCATCTTGATATGAAAATTAGTGACATTCAACGGATAGCCTCCTTATTCTGATTCATCCGTTGTTTCTGAAATAGAGATGATAAAAATTCGGATAAAAATGAAAATTATTGCTCCGATAATTGGTGCACTAAGGAACTTGATCCAGTTGAGATATAGAATATCTATTGAATCAGTAACAAGAGGTAGTGACCAATTTTCGGCCACCAAAGATAATTTCATACTTTGAGTCCCTACTAATATACCCAACAAACTAGAAATTGAGAATTGGTCTCCTGAAATTCTAATCGTTGCTAAAATTACTGTTCCTAAGAGTATTCCAAGAATTAGCATGAAATTATAATCTGAAAAAAATGAGTAGAGGATGTTGTGTGATAAAGTGAAGAAAATTAGTAGGATTTGAATTTCATTACTCCAAATAATTTGGAATTTATTTGTCAGAAATCGAATTGACATTACCAAAAAAATAGAAATTAGTCCTACTTCATTTGGATTAATTCCTTCATTTGAGAGGAAAATAATAGAAAAAACAGCTAACACAATAGGAAAGAAAAGGAGAAAATCCCGTTCAAAACCGCCCTGATTCTCCATTATTTCACTTTCTCCAATGGTAGATGTCTTGTTATCTATCCGTAGGGGTGATAGTTGTGTACTTAATTTTAGGCAATCCTAAAAGTCTTGAATCATGGCCGAATAAATATGGGCGAGAGGTCTCAACGAGGTCTTTGTGGTGTTGTTCTCGCTGGAGGTTGGGGGACCAGACTTCTTCCATTGACTACATCCACAAACAAGCATCTGATGCCTGTTTATGATGAGCCTATGATATGCAAGTCAATTGCGACACTTTCCAGAATGGGGATCACAGAAATCATGGTGGTTTTAGGAGGTTACTCTGGAAATTCTTTCTTTGCACTATTGGGAGATGGACATAGGTATGGACTTGATATTCGATATGCGTATCAAGAACAAGCGGGAGGAATCGCTGAAGCATTGAGACTCACTGAAGGTTTTGTCGGAAATCGATGTGTAGCTGTTATTCTCGGAGATAATGTATTTGAAAAATCAATGAAAGAACATTCTGATGCATTTCTTAATGATTCTGAAAATGAGTGTTATTTGTTCTTGAAACCAGTCAATGACCCTGGTTCGTTTGGAATAGCTTGGATTGATTCACAGGGGAGTATTGTGAATATGGAAGAGAAACCAACAGCCTCTGATTCTAATTTGGCTATTACTGGTCTTTACCTCTATACCCCAAAGGTATTCCAAATGATTGAAGAGATTTTAGAAACTACTGGATACTCATCTAGGGGTGAATTAGAGATTACTGACATTAATCGACTGTTTATGGAGAAAAAGATGGCCAAGGGATGTTATTTCGATTGTCATTGGGCGGATTGTGGTACTATCGATGCCCTCTTAGAAACCTCAGTTCTGATGCGAGATTGGGATCTTGGCCCTTGGTTGCCATCATTGAGGGATTAATTTGAGAATTTTAGTTACTGGTGGATGCGGTTTCATTGGCAGTCATGTAGTCCGTCAAGTATTACAGGTTCCAAATGTTGAACGAGTGATTAATCTAGATGCGTTAACGTATTCAGGCCATCCACAGAATTGTATCGATATCAAAGATTCAAGATACCATTTTATTCATGGGTCAATTAATGATGAATCTTTATTGAGAGAAATTTTTCTCACAGAACAAATTTCCGTAGTTCTTCATCTCGCTGCTGAGAGTCATGTAGATAGATCAATAAATTCTGTTAAACCATTTGTAGAAACGAATATTGAAGGAACAAGATCCATTCTTGAGTCAATTTTAGCATTCAAGAAATTAGGTCAAGAAATTCATTTAATTCACGTATCTACTGATGAGGTCTATGGTTCATTAGGGCCTAGAGATCCTGCTTTTACAGAGTACACTCCTCTAAATCCTAGAAATCCGTACGCTGCAACTAAAGCATCCTCGGATATGCTAGTACAAGCTTTTGTGAATACACATGGGATTTCAGCAGCAATCACTCGTTGTTCGAATAATTATGGACCTAACCAATTCCCTGAGAAACTAATTCCGTTAATGGCGATCAATGCGATTAAAGGAAAAAATCTTCCAGTCTATGGAGATGGAAAACAGATCAGAGATTGGATTCATGTTGTCGATCATTCTAACGGTATTATTTGTTGTATGTTGGGATTGATAATGGGGAGAGTGCCTTCAGGCGATGTTATCAATTTTGGAGCTTCAAATGAGGTAGAGAATATTCAGATAGTGAAGAAAATCATTCAGTTGACCAATGCCAGCGAATCTCAAATAAAATTTGTCAATGATAGACCTGGACATGATAGGCGATATGCCATGGGTTTCGACAAAGCCAAGGAAATGCTGGGATGGTATCCAGAAATTGAATGGGACAAAGGTTTAGCCGAAACAGTCCAATGGTATCAAAAAAATCAAGACTGGCTTGATTCGATTTCTACTGGTCAGTATCGTAAATGGTTGGATACGCAATATGAGGGTTCAATATGAAATCTAATTTTCTTGATGTCTCAATCACATTGTTACTAAGAAGAAACGAATCTCTTTGATTAGTGCTATTCAGCCAGCCGATACACATCTATTTGCCCTTCAATGAAGTAATGACTTTCTGATAATTCATAGCTTGCATTAAGAACAAAAGAAAGATCTTCATATCCCCACATATTCTTTTTGTGACCTCTAATGTGAATTACTTCACTAGGTTCATCATCCAGAATTGTAATTACTTGTCCGATGATTACGTCTCCCCACCTGGTATGTGTATCAATCTCAACGTCACTATCCATACGTTCCAAGTATAAATCCCAATATCGGGCATATGGTTGACTAATAATGAATACATCATCTTGATCACCATCTACATTTTCATCTAACCAGACACTCATTCCTTTGAAATCTGAACGTCCCTGTTGCTCGTAATATTCGAATTCGTAAACTAACCAATAGCCACTATTTAGGACAAATATGGCAGACAAAAATATGGCGATATTTTTCCCTAAATCAAATTTGATATTTCCATTAAATCGTTTACTGAATGTTATAGTCAAATCGATTAGTCTTGAAATTGATAGGCCGAATAGTATGTACCATGCTGGCATTGAAAATACAAAATAACGCGAAACCCACAAATTCCTTTCATATATTGAATACATTACTACAACTAACATACTACCTGCACTAACTGCCCAAATGAACCATTCACCTTCCTCTTGAATTTGCTTTTTTGAGATAAATTTCCGATATAGGAATAGGATTAACGGTGTTAGTAATACAAAATACCACATTGATTCAGCTAGATCAGTTATCCCCCCTCCTCTAGTATCAAATGCAATAAAATAGTCAAAAAGTGTCACTACAGGCCTTGTGGGGGTATCATTAATCCACATGCTATGGCCAGTATTTCCCGAATCATATCTTATTTTTTCTAGCATGAATATTGCTAATGTTGCCAATGAAAAACTAATTTGAAGACGTTGTCCTGAGTCTGATTTTAGGTATTTCCCAAGATTCTTAATTTTTGAAATTTGCCTATCGTATTTCGTTCGAATAAATGATATCAAACGGATAATGAAATCTGCTACTAAACCAAGAACAACTGCCAATCCTGCGACATAATGAACCAAGAAAACAAAGGAAAGTAATACTGTACAAATTATCATTTCAAAAATATTCAATTTTTTCTGAGAACGAATTAGGATTAGCGCAATCCAAAGGAAAGTGGTTGTGAACATGTAAGGTCTGAATTCTTGACTGTATAATATCGCTAAATGGGAAATTGAAATCATACTTGCCGCAATTATTCCGGCTTTCTCGTCATGATGCCTTCTACAAAATTCTGCGACTAAGAAAACTAGGATAATACCTGTAATTGCACTAATTGATCTTAGGGCAAAATCTGAATCTCCAACAATTGATTTCCAGAAATACATGAGCCATGTACCCATGCCTACCATGGACAACCAGTTACTCATTGCGCCTTCCCATGAATCCCCATTGATTGCCCAAAGTGATGTCAATTCGTCTAACCACATGGATTCAGTATCTAGCCCTTTGAACCTCATTACCCCAGAAAAAATAAGAATAATTCCTATTACACAAATGTATAGTTTACTAGGAGTTTTCTCTCCAATAGCGCTACTCATAACGTATCTCCAATTCAGAATTCTTGTTTGTATGGTTCACTAGCCATATTTTACATGGCCCATATTCCACTTTATTTTGGGAAGTGAAATTAATATTTGGTTTGTTTTAGGCTTGCCTAAATCTCGACAAATGCTTATATTGGATATTCTCTCCGGCTCAGATTAGGCGCCCCTAAAGCGCGAGAAGGAATGAACATGAAAATGAAGACAGTACAAGGAATGACATTGATTTTGCTGATGCTAATGGCGGCTTTTGCAGGATGTATCGGAGACGAGACATCTGATGACTCTAGCAGCTCGACTGCTACAAGCGATAGTAGTTCAAGCACTACTACTAGCACAAGCGATACTAGCGACAGCAGTGATAGTAGCGACACTAGTTCTAGTGATGGCAGCGACAGCAGCGATAGCAGCGACAGCAGCGATTCATCATCTAGTGGTGGAGCCGCTGTTAGTACAATGGATGCTGAAGATGGTGGTTACACCTATGCATCCAATGTAGACAACCACCGATCCCTCATGGCAGACATGTGTGACATCAAGACTCATGCAGCTGCTGGCGAGTGGACTGCTGCTAAGGGCATTTATCAAAATGGTAAGAACGCACCTAAGAGCGATGGTTCCTACAGAACTCTTGCAGGCTTCGCAGCAGCAACAGGTAAGAATCACAACTACGATACTTACTATGGAATGAACGGTTCAGTCGATGCTCACATCATGGCCGCTCTTGACGGAACAGGTGATTTCGAAAACACTTCTGACACAGTAAGATACCAAGGTGTTGCTAAGTTAACTGCTAACATGGCAATGGTTGCTTACACTATTCACGAATTGAATTCCGCAATAGCAAAGGCTGATGCTGGAAACGTAGACAACGATACTGGCGCCCCTCACAACTGGGACGAAGGATGGGCATTCTTCCATGGTCCTGACGAGAACGTTGGCTGTGGCCCTGTATCAACTCTAAACAAGAGAGCGAATGACTTCGGTACAAAGACTGGAGATGTTGCAAACACAACAGGAGATATCTTACTTGCAATGAACGGTGGCCTTGCAGCTCTACAAGCAGAAGACTCTGCTAACTACACTGCAGCAGCAAACGAAGTAGTAAGAAATGTGATCATCGCTTACTCTCAGGCAATTTTGAAGTATACTTACAAGATGGATTCCACTTCTGATGCAGCTAAGTATCAGGCTGAAGGATATGCATTCTGGAAGACCATTGAAGCATACGTTGCAGATGCTACTGATGCTTGCTACAACAACAAGACTCACACAATGGCATATGTAGGAAATGCTGCTGATGGAACTGTTTGTGATAACTTCTCATGGTATGATAACGTAGCTATGGGACCAGGTGGCACATTCACAGGATGCTACAACGTGGTAAGTCACACTGTTGCTACTGGGGTAAATGAAACACAATGTAACGAAGGATTCGGAGCGGTTGGTTCTACTGGTATGCCAATGTACTACGATAACTACGGTGCAACACAGATGAACGCTGTTCTTGACCTAACCGATTCTACCCAACTTGGTACATCATACGATGTATCTGCATGGTTAGCTCCAGCATGGTCACACTACGGAATCACATCTGATGACATTGGATCTTACTCCTGATTATCAGGTGTAAGTGAAACCCCCCAAAAGGAGTGGTAGATGTGGCACAAGGTTTGATTCCTAGGACTACACAGGCATTGTTACTGTCTTTTTTGATGGTGACACTAGCATTTGCTGGTTGTCTTGGAGGTGAATCTGATGATTCGTCTTCATCTGATGCTACTAGTACCTATGAACAGATTGATGATCTCGTGATTGCTTATGAAGTTCGAGAAACGTATACGAATATCGATGATAATCCTCAGCGTTTTGCAGACTATCTTTCTGAGAAACTCAATGCACCTGTGTCCATCTATCCGGTATCTTCTGAAGGAGCATCCATAGAAGCTCTTCGATTTGGACATGCTGACATAGCATTCATGGACGGAGGTTCTGCTTGGGTAGGATGGCAACAATACGATTTAGGCGTACTAGCATCAGAAACAAAACCCGATGGTAGAACATGGTATGGTGCCAGAGCGGTTGTTCACGCAGATAGCGACATGGCAGCGGCTCATTTGGATTCTGATTTGTATACTGATCCATTTTCACTATTCCAAGGCAAGACTTCTTGTCACACTGGATGGCTAAAATCTGCTGGAATGCTACTTCCGATGGGTTACTTGATTGGAAATGGGTATGCAAACGTAATTGGCGACCCTAATACAGTTGAGTCAATGAGGGCAACTATCTACAATTTCTTTAATGAGAATGCATCGATTCCTGAAACTGGAGATACATACTACAGTTACAAAGGGGCGCTTAAATGCCTTTCAGAGAATCGTGGAGATATTGCTTTTGTTGCAGATACGACCTTAGATTA
>Ga0208277_1000404_pt1 | contig 25681 bp, 26 predicted proteins | sample ETNtaG_5_FD_185782 | JGI IMG/M metagenome (GOLD analysis project Ga0208277, IMG submission 185782) | Marine microbial and viral communities from oxygen minimum zone, Eastern Pacific Ocean - ETNP201406SV205 (SPAdes) (version 2) | ecosystem: Environmental > Aquatic > Marine > Oceanic ...
AATTGTCCCTCCAATGCTGAGCCCAAGTAGCAACTCAAAGCTACTAAGTGGTGGCATTAAAGTATCCACGATATTTCCTTGAATTTTGGATATTAGAATAGAAAATGAGGTGTTGGCAAAGGCATTTTGAATTACAGCCATAATAATTACACCAGGTGCAATAAAAAATAATTTTCCCTGATTTGAAATACTTTCATTTTCAAAAAAAATTAGAAAAAAAATAATTAAGAATACACAGGTAGAGAAAATTGGAGCTAAGACGGTTTGCCCCCATACCGACCCAAATCTCTTTGTTTCTCTTTCAACTAGAGTAAATAGCCCAACGTGGTTCATTTTATTCGTTAACCTAAGTAAAATATCTTGTTTACATTAAAAATTAGCTTATTTATAGACGTGAGATCGAAATATTTCTGGAGAAATACACATGGCCTGGACTGATGAAAGAATAAAACAATTAAGGCAACTTTGGTCTGAGGGGCAAAGCGCTAGTAAGATTGCTGAAAAACTAGGTGGTGTTACTAGAAACGCCGTTATAGGAAAGATCCACAGACTAGGTCTTTCGAATAGATCGGAAAATTCAGAAAAAAAAATCATAACGAAAAAGAGAGGAAGACCTGCTAAAGTAAAAAATACAGATAATTTTCAGAAGCAAGCAGATAATAATAAAAATAAAGATTTTTCCCAAATAAATTCGGATAAATTTGATGACTTGCATGTAGATGGCCTTGAAGGTGATAAAAACATGTTACCTGAGGCAACTATGGCAAACATCGCTGAATTAGAAGAAAATGCAAAGAAATTGAATCTTATGGAATTGACAGAGCGAACTTGTAAATGGCCAATAGGAGATCCAGCTACTGAAAATTTCTGGTTCTGTGGTCACCCTTCGGAACAAGGCAAACCGTATTGCTCCACCCATGTTAGTATTGCTTTTCAGCCTATTTCCTTGAAAAGAGAAAGAAAAGCAAAGTAAAGTTACAGAAAAAAGATATTATGATTTTATACAATCTTAAGTGTACAAATGGTCACAACTTTAACAGTTGGTTCGCATCTGCAGAAACTTTTGATAAACTTAGTGGATTAGGACAATTATCTTGCGAAGTTTGTGGGTGCAGTGAGATCAAGAAAGACTTGATGAGTCCAAGATTGCAATCAGAGTCTAAAAATACAAAATTTAAAAAAAATATGCTTGTGAAGCCTCATTCTGAAGCTGAAAAAATTCTTAAAGATTTTAAAGAAAAGATTGAAAAAAACTCGGAAAACGTTGGTAGAAACTTTGCTAAAATAGCGCGTGAGATCCATGAGGGAGATGCACCGGAACGCTCGATAATTGGCGAAGCCACTCCAAAAGAAACATTAGAGCTTATTGAAGATGAGATTCCAGTGACACCTTTACCTTGGTTCAATCGAAAGTCGCATTAGCATAAAATTTTATCAATAGTATTACAGAGTTATTTAAGCGAAGAAAATGTCATATCTTGTTCAAAAATTTGGAGGTACATCTGTTGGAGATCTTGAAAGAATAGAAAATGTGGCTGGAATTATAGCTTCAGAAGTACGAAAGAATAATAAGGTTATTGCCATTGTTTCAGCGATGTCTGGTGAAACAAATAGGCTAGTAGAGCAAGTTAAACAAACGTCACCAGTTTATGATGGTAGAGAATATGATGTTATTGTTAGTACAGGGGAAAATATAACTGCGGGTTTGCTTGCAATAAAACTCCAGGACCTCGGTATCCCAGCAAGAAGTTGGATGGGCTGGCAAATTCCTATTATCACGACGTCAATGCATTCGAATGCACGCATATTAGAAATCAAAACAGAGAATATTGAAAAAAAATTTGTTGAAGGTATGAAAGTTGCTATAGTTTCTGGCTTTCAGGGCATTAGCAAAGAAAATAGAATAAGTACACTTGGAAGAGGTGGATCTGACACCACTGCAGTGGCTATTTCAGCGGCATTTAATGCAAAAAGATGTGATATATTTACCGATGTAGAAGGTATCTTTACAACAGATCCTCGTATAGTAAAAAGTGCTCGGAAGTTAGATAAAATTTCCTATGAGGAAATGCTTGAATTGGCTTCAATGGGAGCAAAAGTCCTTCATACAAGATCTGTTGAACTAGCAATGCGATATGATGTAAATTTACAAGTTTTAAGTAGTTTTCAAGAAAAAATTGGTACATTAGTTTGTAGAGAGGATAAAATGTTAGAAAGTAGAATGATATCAGGGGTAGCATCCTCAAAGGATGAGGCAAAAGTTACTCTATCGGGGGTTTTAGACAAGCCTGGAATTGCTGCCGCCATATTTGGACCCCTGTCTGAGTCTGGTATAAACGTCGATATGATTATCCAAAATGTATCGGAAAATGAAACTACGGACATAACATTTTCATGCCCTATGTCTCAGGTTTCAGAGGCAGAAGCGGCAATACATAAAGCCTCGAAGAAGAAAGAAATATCTTTTAAAGCTTGTGTGATTGACACTGAGGTAGCAAAAGTATCCATCATAGGCATTGGAATGAGAAGCCATGCTGGTATAGCAAAAAAGATGTTTGAATCACTTGCAAATGAAAACATAAATATACTAGTGATATCAACATCAGAAATTAAGATATCTATCCTTGTTGAGCAAAAGTATATGGAGCTCGCTGTCCAAGTACTCCATGATGCATTTGAGTTAGATAAAGTCTAAGTAGTGATGTTGGAAAGAATTCTTAATTAATAAAAATACTACCAGGATTCAGGATATTTTTCGGATCAAAAGTATTTTTTATTCTTTTCATTAATTCAAGCTTTATAGGTTCTGAATATTTGTATAAGTCATCTTTCTTTAATCGTCCAATACCATGCTCTGCGCTAATAGAGCCATTATAGTCAAAAACTAAACTGTTTACCCTTTCTATAATTTTCTCAGAAAAAAAATCAAATTCTTTTTTTGAAACTCCATTTGGCGGGAATACATTAAAATGTAAATTACCATCACCAACATGGCCAAAACAATTTACTCTAACAGAATTTGAAATTCTTAATATTTCTTCCTCTGCCTTACCAATAAATTCTGCTATTTTTGTTATAGGTAAAGAGATGTCATGATTTGAAATTGCTCCAATTAACCGATTAGCTTCCGGAATTAACTCTCTAATTTCCCACAATGAATCGTACTGCCGCTCATTTTGGGATATAACTATTTCATCAACTACCCCCTTCTGATTAGCTTCGTATAGACAAGACTCGAAAAAATCCTTTAACAAACTTATTTCCGTTGACCCTACCTCCAACAGGACAAACCAGTCTCTTTTTGAGTTTATTGGGAATGATTTTCGAAGGCCTGTCATACTTAGAAACTCTATTCCAGTTGAGCTTATTAATTCGAATGCCTGAAGGGAAAATTCTAATCTAGAATTTAAAAAACTATATAATTCAACTGCCTCATTGGGAGATCTGATGGAAACCATAGCTGCAATATTATTTGTTTTTGGAAATGTTTTTAGTGAAGCAGCTGTAATGACTCCCAAAGTTCCCTCAGAGCCAATTAATAAATTTCTTATGTCATAACCTGAATTATCCTTTTTCAATTCCTTCAAGTCATTAAAGAGTTTACCATCCGCCAACACTGCTTCAATTCCTAGGCACAAATCACGTGCACTGCCATATTTTAAGACATTAACCCCTCCAGCATTCGTTGCTAAATTTCCACCGATCATACAACTTCCCTGAGAAGCCAATGTTAATGGAAACTGTCTTCCATAATTCTGACTTAGGCGTTTTACTTCTGACAAAATCATACCAGATTCAACTTTAATGATACCACTAATTGGATCAAAATCTCTTAATTTATTTAACCGCTCTAGAGATAAGAGTAGTGGTTGGCCACTTGTAGAAATTTGTCCACAAACTAACCCCGATCCACCAGAATAAGGAACTATTCCAAACCCCAAAGAATTTGCAGACTTGATTATTTCTGATACATCTTTGGCGTTACGAGGTTTTGCGACGAACTGAGCAGTATTATTAAATTTACCTCTCGGTTCCATTTTGTATTTTTCATCCAGAGATGAAAAAATAACACCGGAAATGGTGTTTTCCAGAATTTCAATAATTTTAGAATCTACAGGCCGCAAGTCGCTCATTTAGTTGTACCTTCGAATTTCATTTTTTATTTATTTTCTTTCTGGCGCTAAATAAGAAAAAATCATGTGATCCCTCCAATTACCTTTTATTTTCAGGTATTTTCTCCCAATGCCCTCTTCAGAAAAATTAAATTTCCTTAGCAAATTTATTGATGCTGTATTTTCTGGCAGGGTTGCTGCCGATATTTTTGTTATTTTCCAGTTTCTTACCGCAAAATTAATAACAGCACCCAATGCAGCTGACATAAGTCCTTGTCTATAGTATTCTGACCCTAACCAATAACCTATGTAACCCGAATAAAAAGGACCAAACTTTACATTCTCCAAAGTAATTGAACCTACTAAATCTAAGGTAGGTTTCCGGAATATTAACATAGATATAACTTCCTTATTTTTGAATCCTCTCTTCGCCCACTCTACTCTAATTTTAAAATCACTATATGAATTTTTCTTTAATGCGCCGTCAGGTTCCCAGCAGGAAAGGTATGAAAAGTTATTAGTCCGTAAATTTACCCAAGGTATATAATCAGATCTATTTGGCAATCTTAGGAAGACTTTTTCATTCTCTAATGAAATGAGTTTTTTTTGCCATAAAAACATTAGCTTACTTATTTAAAACCGAAAGAAGATGTGACAATTCTGGGGCTTTAGTAATCGGCCCATAAAGCGATAAGCCTGCCTTTTTATTATTGAGCAATGTTAAACCAAAGTCCTTAACTTTTTGGACATTTACCTCTTCTATTTTTTCTATTATTTCCTCCAAATCAATAATTCGCCCCCATATAGTCAAGGAGCGGGCCATTCTTTCACACCTACTAAAGGGATTCTCTAATGCCATTAACATACCTGCCTTCATCTGGGCTTTAGCTCTTTTCACTTCATTATCCATAACATTTGATGTCAGTTTTTTTAATTCTTCTGCAACAACATTAGAAAGTTCACCAACCTGATCTCTACCCGTACCAGAATAAATCATTATTGAGCCAGTATCTGATAAAGTTTCAATGAATGAAAAAATTGAATAACACAATCCCCTTTTCTCTCTTAATTGTTGAAACAACCTTGAAGACATTCCTCCCCCTAAGATTGAAGTAAATACTCGTGCATCATACAATTTTGGATCCATTAGTTTTGGTGCCTCAAGTGCAAAAGCAAAGTGAGCTTGCTCCAAGTCTTTTTCCTTCCTATACTCTCCACCTCCAAATTCTGCCTTAATAGGCTTAGGGGTATCTATGGCATCCAAAAATCCAAACTTCTCCTCTATTATGCGAAATACCTCTGTGTGCCTTACTCCTCCAGCCACACAAACAATCATTTCTTTAGGAGCATAATGCTTTCTTAGAAAATTAAAAAAGTCTTTCTGCCCAAACCTTTTAACGTTTTCCGGGTTTCCTAAAATACTCCGACCTATTGGCTGATCTGGATAACAGGCGTCTTGGAGCCAATCAAAAACTACATCATCCGGAGTATCCAAATACATTCCGATTTCTTGAATAATTACCTCCCTTTCAACTTCAATTTCCGTATGAAGAAAAGTTGAATTAAGGATTATGTCACTTAAAACGTCTAGACCAATATTTACATGTTCAGAAAGAACCTTAGCAGAATAATTCGTTACCTCCCGGCCCGTGTATGCATTAATATATCCACCGATATCTTCGATTTTCTCTGCAATTTCTAAAGCATTCCTTGTTTTGGTTCCCTTAAAAGCTAAGTGCTCCAAAAAATGAGCGATACCATTTTCTTCTCTTTTTTCATAACGTGCCCCTACATTTACCCATACTCCAATAGAAGCAGTCCTTATCTCTGGCATCTCTTCAACAGCGACTCTGAGGCCATTACTTAAGGAATGAAAATGTATCGTCAAGATAATTGCCCATCCAAAATAACTTGCTTTAACTGCTCAACATCATCCGCCAGTACATCAAAATTTTCTTCTAACTCTAGCAGCCTTTTTAATCTAGATGGAATCTTAACCTGAAGATCTAAAACTTTATCTATAACATTATTAAACTTACTTGGATGGGCTGTTGCTAATGAAATCATAGGAGTTTCTGGGGATTTTTTTAGATACTGCCTTGCTATTCTTGTACCAGCCGCTGTGTGAGGACAAATAATTTTATTGAAGTTTTCATAAAAGAAAGAAATTTCTTCCTTAAGTTCCTGATCATTTCCAGAGCCTCCATAAAAATTTTCTCTAAAATTCTTCAAAGACTTATCATTAAGCTTGAATGAATTATTTTTAAGAAGTTCATTCATTAGCCTACAAACCTCAATTTGATTGCCCTCAAAAAGATCAAAAAGTAACCTTTCAAAATTCGAAGAGACCTGAATATCCATTGAAGGTGCTATTGTAGCAGTAACATTTTTTTTGTCATAAACACCAGTTTTCAAGGTCCTTTGCAAGATGTCATTCTGATTACTTGCGATTATTAATTTATTAATCGGCAGACCCATTTTTTTTGCTACATATCCTGCATATATATCGCCAAAATTTCCCGTAGGTACCGAGAAATTTACTCCATCTCTATATGAAGTTATAGAAAAAGTACTTTTAAAATAATAAACTGTTTGTGCTAAAATTCTTGCCCAATTAATGGAATTCACCGCACTCAAATGCACCTTATGCCTAAAGACCTCATCTCCAAATAATTCCTTTACCATCCTTTGACAATCATCAAAATCACCCTTGATCGCTATTGGAAAAATATTTGAATCTGTTGATGTGGTTATTTGGAGTCTTTGCATGTCTGATATCCTGCCTTCTGGAAAAAGAACGTAGAGATCAACCTGTTGCTTTCCTTTAAAAGCTTCTACGGCTGCTGAACCAGTATCACCAGAAGTTGCGGTCACTATCGTTAATCTTTTGCTTTCCTTAGAGAGAAATAATTCAAATAGGTTCCCAATAAATTGCATTGCAAAGTCTTTAAAGGCCAGGGTAGGTCCATGATATAATTCAAGCAAATACTCATTATTGTCTATACTTAAAGTAGGACAGAAATTTCCTTTTCCAAAGCTGCCGTACGAAGTCTTAATAGTTTGAAACAATTCAGGATCGGATATTTCAGGACCAATAAATTTTCGCATTATATTAAATGCTAGATTTACATAATCTAATCCCTCTAAACTTCCCATTTCCTCTTCTGACAATAATGGGTAATTTTCAGGAATATATAACCCCCCATCACTTGCCAAACCAGATAATACAGCTTCTTTAAATCCGAGTGGAGTTGCTTGACCTCGAGTAGATATATAAAGCAAAAGTTATTCTCCTAAATTTTTTTTAATCTAGACCAAAAAAAATAAATAGTCATAAAAAACCAAATAATTGCCAAAGAAAACCACGTAACTGCATATTCAAAGTGATTATTGGGGATACCAATTGTTAAAGGTTTGGGATTAATATGATTGTCAGCCTTATTTTCGTTCACAGCAATAAGTAATATAGGAGCTGTCTTAAGATGCTCTGACATCTCATGCACGTCGCGAGCAAACCATATGCCTCTCTCGAGATTTGGCTTTGGTGTAAAATAATCAATTTCATCCGGCCATAGAAGATTGCCCTCAACAAAATTTGACTCAGTTGTCTTTTTAATATCTTTGAACTTTTCTAAAATGAACCCCCGATCTACCAAAATAGTGGAGCCAGAGTTTGTCAGGAAAGGCATAATTACTCTAAAACCAGGACCTTTAAATTTCTCAGAAGTTAAAACATGAATTTCATCAGGAAGAAAAATTCCTTCAACAGCTACTTTTAGATACTGATCATCACTTTTCTTTGGGTCAACTGGCAATGCTACGCTAGGTCGATTAATCCGCATCTCAATCCTGCTCAGCAAGTCTTCCTTCCAAGTAAGCCTCTGAATCTGCCAAAACCCTAATGAAGCAAGAATACCTACTCCAATCAGACCAAAAATTATAGGAACAAAAACCTTGCGTACCAATGATTCATTAACTTTAGTTATTTAATTAAATTCTTTTCAAAGTAGCAAAAAGATCTAACGACCCCAAACATACACAACCAAAAATAAAAATAGCCATACAACATCGACAAAGTGCCAGTACCAAGCAGCAGCTTCAAATCCTATATGCTTCTCTGGTGTAAAGTGTCCATTAGATGCCCTTATTAAACAAACTAAAAGAAATATTGTTCCAATTAGAACATGAAATCCATGAAACCCCGTCGCCATGAAAAAATTAGCACCATAAATGTTTTCTGAGAAAGTAAACGCAGCATGGCTATATTCATAAATCTGAAACCCAGTGAACAAGACACCAAAACCAATTGCTACAATTAATCCGTTTACCAAACCTTTTCGATCATTGTCATGAGCTATCGCGTGGTGTGCCCAAGTTGCTGCAGCTCCTGAACATAAAAGGATTAAAGTGTTAATAAGTGGAAGATGCCATGGATCAAATGTCTGTATACCTGTTGGTGGAAATACGCCACCAGAGGCGTCCATAGGAAACAAAGCATGTTTAAAAAAACTCCAAAACCATGCTACAAAAAACATTACTTCTGAAATTATAAACATTATTACGCCATATCGGAGCGCCAATTGGACTACTGGCTTATGATCGCCCGCTCTACTCTCTCTCACCACATCAGACCACCAGCCATACATTACGTATAGTACCAATAGCAAACCTATAATGAGCATAGCTGGTCCTTTGTCATGAAAAAACAAAACTGAACCAAACAACATCGTAAATCCTCCGAGCGCTCCTAGAAAGGGCCAAATACTTGGATCTAAAATGTGGTAATCATGATTTTTTTCGTGCGCCATAATTCATACCTTTAAAATATTAATGTATTTCTATTTTCCTTTTTAAGTCAAAATTATTCTTTGCGGTCTTTAGAACTTCACTTGGCAAATCTATCTCATAAAAAGTATAGGATAATGTTACAGACTTTACAAACTTCGCTTCTCTATCATTAACGATTTCGGGATCTATGTAGAAAGAGACCGGCATAGTTACTTTTTCTCCAGGTTGAAGGACCTGCTCAACAAAACAAAAGCAATCAATCTTGGTAAAATATTGACCTGCCGAAAATGGGACAACATTAAAACTTGCCTGCCCAGCTATAGGCCGATCTGTGGGATTAAAGGCCTCATAAAAAGCTAGACCACTTGCACCTATGTTAATTTCCACTTCATACTGCAATGGTTTAAAATTCCAAGGCATATCTTTTTGAAGAGAGGCATCAAACCGTATCTTGATACTTTCTTCTAATACTCCTGAATTGTTCTTTGCAGACACGGACGGCGTACCACCATAGCCGGTTACCCTGCAAAACCAGTCATATAATGGTACCGATGCAAATGACGCCATACCCATAAATAGTACTAGAGTCAGCAAAGATAAAATAGTCTTTTTGTTTCTTTTTTGTCTATTCATCTGTCAACATTTCTGGTCTCAACACATGATCATATGCCTGCATTTTATCTCCATTTGAGAGCTTCACAACAGTAACACTAAAAATCAAAATCACAAAAATGGCTAATATTAACCCTAGCGCGATATTAGTTGAGCTCCTTCTCTTACGGATTTCAAAATCATCATTCTTCATCTAAAAAAATATATTCGTAAGCTGAAAGTTTACTGAAGCAATCTGAAACCTATCTATCAGAGCCTCTAAAAAAATCATCCCAAAAAGCACAAACAGATAAGAAATAGAAAAAAGGAAAAGCTTTTTCTCATATTTCATGTTTAACCCAAGCGAGAGTTGCTCATTTTGAAAATAAACCCGTACAGCAAGATAGAATAGGTAGCCATTTAATATTAAGGCGGAAATAAAGTAAAAAATCCCGCCTAGGTTAGAAAATGAGATACCAACACTTATTAGTATTAGAGCCAATGTATACAGTAAGATCTGTAATCTTGTATGAGGTTTCCCGTGAGTCACATTCAGCATGGGAACATTTGCTCTATGATAATCAGCATGAGAAAAAAGTGATAAAGCCCAAAAATGTGGAGGTGTCCAAATGAATATCAGCAAGAACATTAAAATACTCCCCAAACCTATATTACCGGAAGTGGTCACCCATCCAATAATTGGCGGAAAGGCCCCTGCGGCTCCACCAATAACAATATTTTGAGGGGTCCGCCTTTTGAGCCAGATTGAATATATAAAAATGTAAAACCAAATGGTAAAACCTAAGATAAAGGCTGCCAAAAAATTAGCAATCAAACCCAACATCATCACGGAAAGTACAGACAGAAATAACCCAAAATACAAGGCATCTTCTGGCTTAACTTTACCCGAAGGTATAGGGCGCTTATCAGTTCTCGCCATCACAGAATCAATATCTGAATCCCACCACATATTTAATGCCCCGGCAGCGCCAGCACCTAATGCAATGAAAATGACTGATGCTATTGCAATAACTGGATGTATAAATTCTTGTGAAGCAACCATTCCTACAACTGTGGTAAAAATAACAAGCCTCATGACCCTTGGTTTCATTAATTCAAAGAAATCGCTTAAATCTGCGCTTGGGTAATCAGTTTCCGATTTACTTAACATTTGTGAAACAAAGCTCCGCTTGTAAAATTAATTTAATTAGCTTTCGCTAACATTATCTCAGAATCTAAGCTGGCAAACTCTTCCGATGCATATGCTAACCATTTTTCAAAATTTTCCTGGCTAATTACTTTTACAACTATTGGCATATATGCATGAGCCATTCCGCAAAGCTCTGAACACTGGCCGAAGTAAATACCTTCTCTTTCAGCCTTAAACCAAGTTTCATTTAGCCTACCCGGCATAGCATCTGTATGAACTCCAAAAGAAGGTATTTTCCAAGCATGAATGACATCTGCACCCGTTACCTGCATCCTGACTATCTTGCCAATAGGTACTACCACTGGGTTATCGGTAGCTAGCAAATATTCATCTTGAGAATAACCATATTCACTTAGCTCATCCTTAGTTAACATGATAGCATCAAACTCTATTTCATGTTCTGGATACTCGTAACTCCAATACCACTGATTTCCAATAGCTTTTATAGTAAGATCTGATTCCGGTATTTCCATTTGCTTGTAAAGCAACGGAAGAGAAAAAATTCCTATAAAAACTAGGATAAAAATAGGAACCACTGTCCAAGTGACTTCCAATACAGGATGGTGAGTGAAGGTTTGTGGAACTGGATTTGCTTTCCTATTAAATTTAAATGCAGCATAAATGAGTAATAATACTACAAATATTGATATGACCAAAATTATCCAAAATAACATTTGATCGAGCCAGTTAATATCCCTTGCAAGCTCTGTAACTGCTGGTTGAAAACTTATACCCCCTGGAATAGGTTTTCCTACAGTTTCTAAACCAGAAAAAATGTCATTAGCACTAACTAATTTTACTCCACAGAAAAATACTGAAGACAGAAATAAAAAGAACACGGTAAATCGCTGACTAAGTAGCTCAAAGAGTTTTATAATTTTAAGTGGCATTTTATTCTTCCTGTACCTGGTGAAACTCATTTCAAAATAATTTATATTATCGATATATATACTTATATAAAAAAACAAAGGTTTAGAATAGAAATTCGTACTATTTTGTTGCGTCATTAGGCCGCGAACCTCTTTTTGCTACTCTCCCTTAATTTTCTTACCAAAATTCTGTCCTAGCAAAAAATCTGAAGTTAAATTTATTTCTTTAAAAGTTGAGAAGTAATTTTAATTTGTAAACGGTTCTGGACATGAGTAGCGTCTGCAATTAATAAAAGGTTTGTTTTGAGATTCGTATTTAGTTGAAATAAAAAATAAGTGTAAGTGGAATTTTAATGATGCCAGTCTTAGTGGTTGAATCTCCTGCAAAGGCTAAAACTATAAATAGCTACCTAGGTTCTAATTATACTGTCATTGCCTCTTATGGCCATGTAAGAGATTTGCCCTCCAAAAATGGTTCTGTCGACCCGCAAAATGATTTCAAAATGAAGTGGCAAGCTGATTCAAATGCCCAAAAGCAAATAAAAAAAATCGTTGATGCTCTAAAAAATGACAATGACCTGATTTTAGCAACAGATCCTGATCGGGAAGGTGAAGCAATTTCGTGGCATGTAGTGGAAAGTCTTAAAAACAGAAAGGTAATAAAAAATGATACACCAGTTAAACGGGTAGTATTTAATGCAATTACCAAATCTTCAATTTTAGAAGCGATGAAATCCCCTAGAGAAATTGATATGCCATTGGTTGAAGCGTACTTGGCACGCGTAGCTCTTGATTATCTTATGGGGTATGAAATCTCCCCTGTCCTTTGGAGAAAACTACCAGGCTCACGTTCTGCTGGAAGGGTTCAATCCCCAACTTTAAAACTAATTGTCGAGCGAGAAATGGAAATAGAATCGCATGTGCCATTGGAATATTGGTTGGTTGAAGTGAAACTTAAAAACTCTAATGGCAACTTATTGACAGCAAAATTATTTTCACTTGATGGAAAAAGAGTGAAAGATCATGATATAACGTCAAAAAATGAAAGTGAGAAGGTTGTTGATGTAATTAAGAGTCATCCTATTCATGTTCTCAAAATTGAATCTAAACTTACTAAAAGAAATCCTTCACCTCCTTTTATGACAGCAACGCTACAACAAGAAGCTAGTCGAAAACTAGGCTTAGGTACTAAGCAAACAATGTCAGTCGCTCAAAAACTTTATGAAGCCGGTTTAATTACCTATATGAGAACCGATGGAATAGATATGGACCTTGAAGCGATACAAGAATCAAGATCTGAAATCCAAAAGAAATACGGCAAACAGTATGTCCCAGAAAAGCCAAGATTTTATAAAAATAAAGCACGCAATGCTCAAGAGGCACATGAATGCATAAGACCAACAAATTTGGGAAAGTCGCCTAAAGATCTGAAAAATTCCGATGATATTCAGAAAAAACTATACGAGCTGATATGGAAGAGGACCATTTCTTCTCAAATGGCATCAGCAGATATTGAAGAAACAAAGATTGATCTAGGACCTGAAAAAGGTGAATTCATGCTAAGAGCAACCGGAGCAGAGACAGTTTTTGATGGTTTCAAAAGAGTTTACCTTGAGGGTGTTGATAACGAGAAAGAAAATGAGAAGGAAAGTAGCCTAATAGATCTTAAAAAAGGAGAAGGGCTAGAAATAAATGAGGTCATCCCGTCCCAACATTTTACTCAACCTAAGGCCCGTTATACTGAAGCATCTCTTGTAAAGAAAATGGTTGAACTGGGAATAGGAAGACCGTCTACCTACGCTTCAGTGGTATCAACTATTCAAGATAGAGAATACGTTAGAAAAGAAAAAAACCTCTTAATCCCAGAAATTAAAGGAAGGCTTGTCACAGTGTTTCTCGACTCTTACTTCAATAGATACCTCGAGTATGAGTATACTGCAGATTTGGAAAAAAAGCTCGACAATATTTCAGCAGGAAATGTTTCGTGGAAGACAATAATGAGTGAATTTTGGGGTGAATTTTCTGAATCTGTCTCCACTGCATTAGATTTAGACATACGTGATGTATTAGAACGAATAACTGAGGTACTTACTCCACACTTGTTCCCTGAGAAAGAGGATGGCACAGATTCAAGAATTTGCTTAAAATGTGGCAATGGGATTTTGTCCGTAAAAACAAGCAAGGGCAGTAGGGGCAGTGCATTTATAGGTTGCTCAAATTATCCAAATTGCAATTATATTCGCCCCATGTCCGTTAAAAAGGATGAAATTGAACTTGCTGGAGAAGATGGGAAACTAATGGGAAATCATGAAAATGGGGAACCTGTTTTTCTTCGAACTGGCCGCTTTGGACCATTTGTTCAACTTGGAAATGAAAAAACAAATTTAGAAAAACCAAAAAGATCATCCATACCTAAAGGATACAGTATTGAAAGCATTGATCTAGATTTTGCCTTAAAACTTCTATCTCTTCCTAGAGAAATTGGAATTCACCCTGATGATGGAAACAAAATAGAGGCCGCTATTGGTCCATATGGCCCCTATATTCGTCATAATAAGACTTATGCCAATGTTAAGGATGTTGAAGAAATATTTATAGTTGGGCTCAATAGGGCGGTAGAGCTAATAGAAACCAAAAAAGCATTAGGACCTGGACGAAGATCTTCTAAGGTTATTAGGTCTATAGGCGACCATCCAGAAGGTGGCTCAATAGACGCAATGGATGGCAAGTTTGGAAAATATGTAAAATGGAATAAGATAAATGCCACTATACCAAAAAATCTTGATGCATTATCTATATCACTTAATGAAGCATTGAACTTAATTAACGAAAAAAAATCCAAAAAGAAATAATTAATTAAGAGAATTAGTTTCAAAAGAAAGATCTTCCGACATGTTGAAAAGATCTACTAATTTTACTTCCAAAATAAGGGGTATCGTCTCTTTTAAAGAAAACACCGCAATGGTCATCCCTATTTCCAAAGGAGATGAAAGATCTTATTTTATTAAAGGAAAAAACCTCACTGGTATAAGGGCAGGTGACCTGGTTGACTGTCTCATAACGAGAAAACAATTAAGGCATGTAAAAATAATAAAAGTTTTACGTAAGAATATTCTCAAAAAACCTTTAAATCATATATCTCTATATGAAAAAGGCATTCCCAATATTTTCTCAGATAAATCAATGCGTGAATGTGAAAAAATTGAATTGCCCTCCGCTTTTAATGATCACAAAGATTTTACTCATTTGCCTTTTATAACAGTGGATCCTCAGGATGCAAAAGATCACGATGATGCTATTTATGCAATTAAAGGAATCAACGGAGTGGATAATTTTTGTTTTAAAGTCTATGTTGCAATCGCTGATGTCTCCTTTTTTGTTAAGGAAAATTCGGAAATTGATTTTGAAGCGAGAGATCGAGGAAATTCGACCTACCTTCCCAATCTCTGCATTCCCATGCTGCCCGAAAAATTATCTTTTAATTTCTGCTCTCTTTTAGAGGGGGAAATCAGACCATGTTTAGTAGTTGAGATAGCTATAGATGAAGTTGGAAAGAAGATATTTCATACCTTTCATAGAGCCATAATAAAAAATATTAAAGCTCTTACATATGAAGATGTTGAAATTTTCAGACATGAAAAAATCGTAAAAACACTACCATATTCTCAATCATTAACCGACTTATGGGACTTATACGATTTATTATTGAAAGAGAAGAAAGACAGGTCTCCCCTTCAGCTTGATTTCCCGGAAAGGGTAATTAGTGCTGACGTTGACGACAACGTTTTAGATATCACTAATGTTAAAAAAAATAATTCAAACCAATTAGTTGAAGAACTAATGATATTGGCTAACATTAGTGCTGCAGAAACCATTAAGAAATGTGGAATGGGGAATTTATTTAGGATTCATCCAACTCCTTCAAATGAAAAAATTGAAACTTTTAGAAATATAAAAGGAGCAGAGTCTTCTGTAACTAAAAATGGGAATAAAATCACTTCAGTGAATTTGAATGAGTTTATTAATTCAGCAAAAGGTGTAGATGAAAGGGAAATATATAAACAAGAAATCATTAAATTGCTTGAACAGGCGAGATATAGTACTAAGAATGACGGTCATTTTGGGCTCAACTTAAAGTCTTATACTCACTTCACTAGCCCCATAAGACGATATGCGGATATAATAATTCATAGATTGATAATTAATTTCGCAATAAACCAGCATTCTATGACCAATAGCAAAAAATCAATAAATTTGGGAGAAATATGCGACCATATCAGTTTTACTGAAAGGCGTTCATCTGAAGCAGAGAGAGACACCACAAGGAGATATTTAGCGAAATATATAAGAAATAGAATTGGACAGAATTTTGAAGGCAAGATAATTGGTTTTATCAGAAAAGTAATTTTCATTAAGATTGATTATCTAGATGCTGAAGGTGTCATCATACTGAAACGGGGACAGAATAATTTCATCTACTTTGATAAAGATAGACAACGGTTTTTACATAAGCATTCATCAGAGGAATTTAATATTGGCTCAAGAATACCTGTCACGTTAATCAAAGCAAATGAACTTAATGGCAGCCTTACCTTCAGATACAACCACTAGATAATTTTTATTTCTCAGCACTAGGCCAATTGGCACTTCTCATCTCCTCCAACCTCGAAATCGTACGCTCAAATTCAAAAGCACCTCTTTTTGACCTGTATAAAGAGCTAGGTTCATCTTCGGCTGTACATATGAAGCGTACTTGGTTTTCATATATTACATCAATTAAATTCATGAACCTTTTAGAAGAATCTAAGTTTTCAGTGCAAAATATTGGAATGTCTTCCAAAAATAACACCTTAATTTCATTAATCATTGACAAATATTCCCTGGAAGACAGTGGCTGTCCACACAAATCTTTAAAACTTAAACGCCCTATTCCATTAATAAAATAAGGAATTATCAATGTCCGAGTTCCTATCTTAATTTCAAAGGGTAGTGCCTTATCTCCACGAGTTAAGCTCACCCATAATTTTTGGAAAGGATCATGTGAATTTGGATTGGAAACAACAAAATATTTCTCACTACCTTTTAGCAAATCCCTCCTATAATCTCTATCAGCATTTAACGGGAAAACTTTGAGATTACTCTCCAACAAATCAATAAAAGGAAGAAATAACTCCCTGTTAAGACCATCCTTATATAGATCTCCAGGTTTCCTATTTGATGTACAAATAAAAGATATTTGCATTTTCACAATCTTTTCAAATAACCGACCGACTAGCATAGCATCTGCAATATCCGTTATTTGCATTTCATCAAAACAAATTAAGGAAATATTTTCAAAGATCTTACCTGCAACTAATTCTATAGGATCGGCAATTTTTTTTTCTCTGGCCACCCTTATTTCCTCGTGGACATCTCTCATAAATTCATGAAAATGAAATCTTTTTTTTGATGAAATCTTAATTTTTTTGAAAAGTAGATCCATTAGCATTGTTTTGCCTCTTCCGACCCCACCATAAATATAAAAACCCATCACAGGTTTTTGTCTTTTATTTTTTTTTAAAACTTTTCTTAGAAATCCCCCTTTTTCTGAATCTTTCACATAACTCTGTAATTCATTTGCAAACAGGTCTAACTGGCGTGTTAGATTAAGTTGCATTTCATCAAAATGAAATCCACCCATTTCTGTAAGATCAGTATAGGTTTCAACTAAAGTTGCATTAATCTGATCATGATATTCCATCACCAAAAGCCTTCTGAGATAATGTTCGCTGAATCAATTCAATCTTCCGATATGCCTATAGCCACGCTCATTGGCTAAACCAATTTGCTTCTGCCGTTCCTTAAATCTTTTTTTACGTTCTTCATTATGTTCGGTAAAACAGTTCTTACAACTGACGCCCTCTTTATAATTAGTGTGATGAGTATCCTCAACTTCCACAGGCCTACGACATGCATGGCAAAGAATTTGAGGGCCCTCCACTAAACCATGCATAACTGAAACACGCTGATCGAAAACAAAGCAGGCTCCCTCCCACAGACTTTGAGATTCACCCACTGTTTCTAAGTATTTCAGTATGCCACCCTTCAAATGCACAACTTCTTCTGAACCGCTCTGCAAAACGTAGTTTGTTGATTTCTCACACCTTATTCCACCGGTACAAAACATAGCAACTTTTTTTGATTGATATTTCTCTTTATTTTTTTCCCACCAAAGTGGAAATTCTCTGAACGATTTTATTTTTGGATTAATAGAATTTTTAAATGTCCCAATACCCACTTCATAATCGTTTCTTGTATCAATAATCACGTAATCTTCTGATTGAACTATATTGTTCCAATCCTCAGCTTCAATATAAGTCCCGGAAAATTCATGAGGCTTAACTTTGTCTAGACCAATAGTAACAATCTCTTTTTTTATCTTGACCTTCATTCGTAAAAATGGAGAAAAATCAGAGTAACTCTCCTTAAATTCTATGTCAGAACAATTTGGAATCTCTTGTAAAAATTTAATCAAGCTTCTAACACCATCTTTTTGTCCGGAAACGGTGCCATTGATGCCTTCAGGTGAAATAATAATCGAACCCACTATACCAGAAGCTTTACACTTTCTTTGAAAAGCGTCTTTTAAAACTAAAGGTTCTTCGATTGGAAAAAATTTATAAAATGCAATTACAACATACTTCATGGCTATCATGAGATAACAGTACTCTATACGCATTGCAATACTACATTAAGCTCTCTCAAAACGCTTTTTTCTTGACGAATTACTAAAAGTTTCATAACAAACCCATATTCTGGAAGTTGAGATTCTTCCGGGTCCAGCTTTTGGATCTCCACCCGTCAGCGTTATACGCCCGCGGGTGTGTTCTGGGTTTGGTATATAGAAATGTAACTAAGGAAATTGTCATGTTTGAATCACTGTCCGAACGTTTTTCAGGGGTATTCAATAAACTAACGCGTCAGGGAGCGCTCTCGGAGAAAGACGTAGAACATGCTTTAAAAGAAATTAGGGTTGCTCTAATAGAAGCAGACGTATCACTTTCTGTTGTCAGATCCTTCATCAAGACAGTCGGGAAAAAGGCAACAGGTCAAGCAGTAACAAGGTCTGTTACGCCTGGTCAGCAGGTTATAAAAATCGTCCATGACGAGCTAAAAAAAATACTTGCAGATTCAGATGATAATTCGGATCTAAAGATTGATAGCCCACCAGCACCTATTTTAATGGTAGGCCTGCAAGGATCAGGAAAAACAACAACCACTGCAAAATTAGCCAAAAAACTCGCAGCTGAGAAAAAAAAGGTTCTAATGGCGAGTTTAGATAATAGGCGACCAGCAGCTATGGAGCAATTGGCTATACTTGGTCAACAAGCTCAAATTGATACACTGCCGATAAAGAGTAATGAAACAGCTGTGGAAATAGCAAAGAGAGCTAAGCAGCAAGCAAGTCTAGGAGGCTATGACGTATATTTGCTTGATACCGCTGGCAGGCTCCATGTTGATAACGAGCTAATGGAAGAAATCCAGACTGTAAAAGAAGTGTCGAATCCTCATGAGGTCTTATTGGTAGTTGATGGTTTAACTGGCCAGGATGCAGTCAATGTAGCGGAAGAGTTTAATTCTAGATTAAATATTTCAGGTGTCATTCTAACCAGAATGGACGGAGACGGAAGAGGCGGAGCTGCTCTTTCAATGAGAGCAGTTACTGGAAAACCTATAAAGTTTATAGGTGTAGGAGAAAAAGTAGATGCCTTAGAACAATTCGTTCCTGATCGAATCGCCGGTCGAATACTAGGTATGGGAGATATTGTTTCCCTAGTAGAAAAGGCTCAAGAAACTTTTGAAGCTGAGAAAGCTGAGAGGATGATGAAAAGGCTACAAAAAGGCCAATTCAATATGAACGATCTAAAAAGCCAACTTGAGCAAATGAAGAAAATGGGAGGCATGAATAGTATAATGGGAATGATGCCAGGAATGAATAAAATGGCTAAACAGATAAGTTCTGCTGGCTTCGATGATAAAATGATAGCACGCCAAGTGGCTTTAGTGAACTCCATGACCAGAAGAGAAAGAGCAAATCCTCAAATCTTGCAAGCAAGCAGAAAAAAGCGAATAGCTTCTGGGTCAGGGCTAGACGTATCTGAATTAAACAAGTTGGTAAAAATGCAGCGACAGATGTCAGATACCATGAAAAAGCTCGGGAAAAGTGGAGGAAAAGGGATGATGTCACAGATTATGCAAATGATCTCTGGAAAAACGGGGAATAATTTACCATCCGCAAAAGATATCAGCGATATCGGTAAGTTGTCCGGTGATGACTTGGGAGGCCTTCTCAGCAAAGATTTAGATACGTTGCCAAAGGGAAAGTTGCCTTTTAACTTGGCCGGATTAGGGAGGAAGAATAAATGACTTCAGTTGATCAAGAAAAGCACAAATTAGAATCTCTTGAAAATTACAGAGATTCAATAGATCGGCTCGACGCCATTCTTGTATTTACATTAGCGGAAAGATTTAAAATCACAGAAAAAGTTGGAAAACTCAAGGCAACCGTCAACCTTCCTCCATCTGATCCTACAAGAGAAAATAGGCAATTAGAAAGGTTGGAAAAATTATCACTGGAAGCAGGCCTTGATCCTATTTTTGCCAAGGAATTCTTAAAATTTATAATTTCAGAAGTGATAAGACACCACAAAAAGTTTAAATAATCAAATTAAAAAATAAAAGTTAGGAGAAACAAATGAGTGTAAAAATAAGACTTGCTCGAGGAGGGTCAAAAAAGCGTCCATTCTACAAAATAGTTGCTGCGGATAGTAGAATGCCTAGAGACGGGCGATTCTTAGAAAAGATGGGAACATATAATCCGTTATTGCCTAAAGAAGATCCCAACAGAGTAAAAATTGATCTGGATAGGGTAAAGTATTGGCTCTCTAAAGGAGCACAAGTTACAGACAGGATCTCACGGATGTTAGAAACTCTGGAAATCTTGCCTAAGAAAGTTCGCAATAACCCTGAAAAAGCTAAACCAAAAAAGGTAGCAGAAGCCCCAGCAGAAGCCCCGGCAGAAGCCCCGGCAGAAGCCCCGGCAGAAGCCCCAGCAGAAGCCCCGGCAGAAGCCCCGGCAGAAGTAGAAGTGGAACAAAAAAATTAGTTCTTTAGATTTTAATCGCCTAAATTTATTCTATTGAATTTTAAAGTTTTTTAGGTCTTAAAATATAATCAATTGGGTTATAAGTTTGATTACTGTAGGAACGATTAGCGGATCATTTGGCACAAGAGGTTTGATCAAAATTAAATCATTCTGTGAACCTGCTGAATCTATAAAAATTTATGACCCAATTTATATTGAAGGAACACTAGAACCAGCCGAATTAAAATTTCTTGATAGACATAAGACTTCTTTGACTGCATCAGTAAGTGGTATTACAAATAAGGAAATCACGAAAAAACTAATAGGAAAAAAACTGCTAATAAAACGGCAGTCTTTACCAGAATTAGAGGAAGATGAGTTTTATCATTCTGACTTATTACAATGCGAAATATTCACCCAAGATCTCCAAATAGTTGGCCCCATGATTTCTGTACAAAACTACGGTGCAGGAGATATAATTGAATTCTTAGTGGTAAAAAAGAATAAAAAAATAATGGTCCCTCTTAATAGGAATTTTATAAAAAGAATAGAAATAAAAGAGAAAAAATTAATAATTCACGCAAATATAATTGATTCGTAAAGCTGAAAACTTAAGTTTTGTTCAAATGAAAAAAAATGATGGAAATATAAAAACAGACTTGCCTACCAATACCTATAGAAATTGGAAAGCCAATGTGCTTACCCTATATCCTGAAATGTTTCCCGGTTCATTAAATTTTGGAGTTATTGGAAACGCTCTAAAGCGAGGCATCTGGTCTTTAGAAATTATAGATATAAAAAAATTTGCTATTGGAAAGCATAAAAATGTTGATGAGCGGCCAATAGGTGGGGGACCTGGGATGATCCTTCGGTCCGATGTAATAGATAATACTTTAAATTCAATAAGGGAAAATGAATCAAAAAATCACCCACTAATTTATTTAACACCAAAAGGAAATAGGTTGAGTCAAGAACTTGTTGAACGCTTTTCCAAAACCGATGGGGTCACCATTTTATGTGGAAGGTTTGGTGGAATAGATGAAAGGGTTATTACCCATTACAACCCAATAGAAATTTCTGTAGGTGATTTTATTTTATCTGGTGCAGAAATTGCAGCGCAAGCATTAATTGATAGTACTGTTAGATTATTACCGGGCACGTTAGGAAATACAAAATCAACAAATGATGAATCTTTTTCGAGGCATTTACTTGAACATCCTCAATATACTAAACCTAATATTTGGAAAGGCTTTAAGGTGCCGGATATACTTTTTTCAGGAGACCATCAAGCCATTAAATCTTGGCGTTTTGATCAATCAAAAATAATTACTAAAGAAAGACGAAGTGATCTCTGGAAAAAGTTTTTAAATAGTGATATACGTGCCCCCAAAGGTGATAAATGACCCTTTGATTAGTCTTTTGAGGTATGAGAAATGAATATTATTGAAGAATTAGAATTAGAACAAATAAAGTCACTAGGTAAATCGATTCCAGATTTCTCTTCTGGTGATACCGTTAAGGTTGGGTACAAAGTCACAGAGGGAAGTAGAAGCCGAGTTCAAAATTATGAAGGTGTTGTGATTAGTCGACAAGGCGGATCAGGAATTGCAGCTTCTTTCACTGTAAGAAAAATATCTTTTGGTGAAGGTGTAGAAAGAGTATTTCCATTGCATTCACCAAATATTGATAATATTACCGTTGTTAGGCGTGGCAAGGTAAGAAGATCAAAACTTTACTACCTACGTTCAAGAAGAGGCAAGTCAGCCAGAATTGCGGAAAAAGTAAATTATAAACAAAAAGTAGTATAAAATAACCAGCTATTTATATAGTGAGGCATAATGAAAAAAGAAATTCATCCAGATTATCATTTAATTACAGTTAAATTAACTGACGGCTCAACTTACGAAACGAGGTCCACTTATCAAAATGAAGGATCTATTTTAAATCTTGAGATAGACCCAGCTTCACATCCTGCTTGGACCGGAGGTGGGCAAAAACTTCTTGACACTGGAGGCAGGGTCTCCAAGTTTAAGAAAAAATATGAGGGCTTAGGCTTTTAAATTAAATATAACTCCTATCATTTAATATTTTTTTTATTCTCTAGTGTTTTTATGGCAAAGATAATTGTTTTAGGAAATGAGAAGGGTGGTTCTGGAAAATCTACCACTGCAATGCACCTAATTGTGGCTCTAGCAAAAACGAAAAAAAAAGTCGCAGTAATTGATTTGGACCTTAGACAGAAGACACTATATAGGTATCTAGAAAATAGAGATACTTATTGCAAACGTCACAAAATAAAGCTTCCTACAGGTGAAAAGATTTTCCTAAAGGAATCCCAAAAAGATAGTAAGCTTGAATCTTTGAAAAAAGAAGAGAAGGATTTTAGTGAGAAACTATTTGATATAGATCAAGGGTTTGATTACTTAGTTATCGACTGCCCTGGGAGCCATACTAACTATTCTCAAATGGCACATGCAGTTGCGGATTTACTTATCACTCCTATGAATGACAGCCTTATAGACTTTGATTTATTAGCCAAGATTGACCCTAAAACAGGTAAAGTTCTAGGTCCTTCAATATATTCAGAAATGGTTTGGTCTGCTCGCCAAGTTCGTGCAAGAAGTGAAAAAGCGCCAATTGATTGGGTGGTCATTAGAAATAGAATGTCCCAAGTCTATAGTAGAAATAAGCGTAGAGTAAATACAGCGCTAGATGATCTTTCAAAACGCATAGGGTTTAGGCTCGCTTCTGGGTTTTCAGATAGGGTCGTTTTTAAGGAATTATTTCTCTCTGGACTTACACTAATGGACCTGACTGACTCAGAAGCTTGGGAATTAACTTTAAGCAACATTGCTGCAAGGCAGGAGCTTAGAGAACTTCTTTCATTCCTTGGCCTTAGTGAATGTGCGAACTCTATATAACTAAATATTATTTAAACGAAACGATACAATTAACCTTATTAACTCTTATTCTCGCACACGACTTCAGCGCCTGAGCAGAAGTTAACCCATCAAATTCTAAAGAGTACCCTTTCTCTTTTTGTCTTATAACGGGAACGATATTCGTTTGTGATTCTTTTAAGGTATCTATACTGCTTAGTATTACCTTTGTTATATCTCCCTTTGCATTAGATTTGGTATAATAAAAACCCACCTGTATAAAATGATCTCTTTTTTGGCTATATACTTTAAAAGAACTTTCTATTTCATTAGTTATTTCAGTATCCGGTGAAAAAGATTTTGGAATTAAAAAAATTTGTGGGCGATCAATCTTAGAAACGTTTGATATCCCTAAAAAATCTACAGAATCTATTGAAAAATTCAAATTAGGTCTAGGAGGAGGAATATGTGCCGCTACTAACACACCTAGAGAACCTGAATTTAAGAGATTGTCTAAGTTAATTGGTGAAAGAGGATCTTTATAAGGATAATTTTCCAGATTCGAAAATCCTATATTCAGCATTTCAATCATTCTTTTAGTTCTTTCACCTGAGCCTTCTGCCCCAAGAATAACCCCAATGACCCTCTCAGAGCCTCTTTCAGCTGATGCAGCTAGATTAAAACCGGCTGCGTTTGTATATCCTGTTTTTATTCCATCAGCCCCTCGATAACTTTTGAGAAACTTCCAATTAGTATTTTTTATTTTCAAACCTCTAACGTAGGTAAAATTCTTGCCAAATAGGTGATAATAATCTGGGAAATCAGTGTAAAGTCTACGTGCTAATATTGCCATGTCTGAAGCCGTTGAATAATGCCCATTCTCAGTAAGACCGTGAGCATTCTTAAATCTAGTATTTTCCATTCCCATCAATTTGGCACTCCGAGTCATGTATTCAGCAAATTTTAGCTCAGAGCCCGATATTGCCTCAGCTAAGGCTGTAGCAGAGTCATTAGCTGACTTTAATGCAGCACTGCGGATAAGATTTCTTATCGTTTCCGTGTTTCCCGCCTTTAAACCAAGACGTGAAGGAGGTTCTCCACTTGCCTTTTTTGATATACGTACCCTTTGATCCAATTTCAGCTTCCCTGTATTCTCTACAGCATAGAAAGTTAAATATAGAGTCATCATTTTAGTTAAAGATGCTGGAGGTCTTCTCTTTACACTATTTTTAGAGAACACTTCCTGGCCATTCTTTGCATCTATAACCACCATCGAAAGATCGTTAGCTCTTAAGTAATTTGATGAAATAAAAGTAAAGAAGAATAACAGTGCTGCAATAATAAAATGTATTCTTTTAAAAAACATGTAACCAAAGAGCCTTTTTCAAACTAAAACTGTACCATCTTACACAAAAAGATTTGTTATGCCCTGAATTTATACTATATAAATCTTTGAAAGCAATCAGGACTCTAATCTATAGACATGTCAGATATTAAATTAAACACTGATAACGAAACTGTTACATTATCAAAACCCAAAACTGCCAAACCACCAATGTACAAGGTAATTTTACTTAATGATGATTTTACCCCTATGGAATTTGTAGTTCACATACTGGAGAAATTTTTTGGCATAACCCATGATCTGGCAATAAATATTATGCTTACTGTTCACCAAAAGGGGTTAGCAGTAATCGGAGTGTTTTCACATGATGTAGCAGAATCTAAAGTTAACCAAGTAATGACTTATTCAAGAAAAAATCAGCACCCATTGCAATGTACAATGGAAAAAGAATAAATTATGTCCCTTAAGGTTAGGCTTAAGTATATTATAAAGAATAACTTATTATTTAAATCCAAAAAACAGCACGTTAAGGTATTAGCAATTGGAGTAGATTGTCCCTCAGACCTATTAATACTAACAGATTTTTTTCAAATAAAAAGGAGCTCTATTACCTTCCAAAACAATTTTAAACCCCATTTGGAAGAAGCGGAAGCTTTGGGCTTTAAATGCTCAATCGAATGTAAAGATAAACATGATCTCATAATTGTAGCCATTCCCAATGATAAGAAGGAAGCCTTAGGGTTAGTCTCTAAATCTTTAAAAA
>Ga0208277_1000405_pt1 | contig 25638 bp, 21 predicted proteins | sample ETNtaG_5_FD_185782 | JGI IMG/M metagenome (GOLD analysis project Ga0208277, IMG submission 185782) | Marine microbial and viral communities from oxygen minimum zone, Eastern Pacific Ocean - ETNP201406SV205 (SPAdes) (version 2) | ecosystem: Environmental > Aquatic > Marine > Oceanic ...
ACATGCCAGCACATGAGTTGGATGTCTAATCGAAGCCGCCAAGACCTTGGTATCGACATCATAATTTTCCCAAGTAGCCATGATTTCTGCAATCAGAGTCATCCCATCTGCACCAGTATCATCAATTCGCCCAATGAAAGGTGACACATAAGTCGCTCCAGCTTTAGCTGCCATCAATGCCTGTGATGCAGAGAAAATGAGTGTTACATTCGTCTTTATTCCTAATTCTGTTAGAATTTTTGTTGCTGCTAGACCTTCAGGTGTACAAGGGATTTTGATTATCACATTTGGTGGCAATTCCGCTTTAAGCGCCTTTCCTTGTTCTACCATTCCTTCCGTATCCAATGCTGTTACTTCTGCTGATATCGGCCCATCACAAATAGATGCTATCTCAGCAACTACTGTTTTGAAATCTCTACCACTCTTCTTGATTAGTGAGGGATTGGTTGTTACACCATCAAGTATTCCCCATGAGGCTATTTCGCGAATCTCGTCAACATCTGCAGTATCCAAAAAGAACTCCATGAAGGTACGACGTAATCGACGGTGCTTCAAACCTTCCTCGCGATAACAGTCCGAACTGCATCGCAAATATGGTGGGATTTCAACCCCATCATTTCGAGCATTTCTTCTGCTCCAGCAGATTCACCAAACCTATCCTTAACACCTATTTTTTCAATAGGTACAGGCATGGAACTGACTACATGCTCGGAAACGGCACCTCCAAGTCCGCCGATTATTGAATGATCTTCGGCGGTAACAATTGCTCCACACTCTTTAGATAACTTGTCGATTAAATCTGTATCTAGTGGTTTGATTGTGTGCATGTCTACGACCTTAGCATTGATTCCTTCTTTTCTCAAGATCTCCGCAGCTGCTAAGGATTCATGAACCAATACTCCACAAGCAATTATTGCTACATCACTTCCTTCGGTCAAAACTATTCCCTTTCCAATTTGAACAGAGTCTTCTTTGCCATCATATAGCACAGGTGTCTTGTTACGTGCAGTTCGCATGTAAGAGGGACTTCCAAGATCTGGTAATTGCATAGTTAGCGCCTTGGTTGAAACATCATCACAAGGATGCATTACTACAACATTTGGTAGTGTTCGATATATTGCCAAATCTTCAATTGATTGAGCACTTGATCCATCCGTACCAGTATGCGTACCTCCATGTGATCCACAAAGATGTACAGCTAGGTTTGGTCTAGCGACTCCATTTCGCATTTGTTCAAATGCACGTTCGGTAAATATTGCAAAGGTACTAGCAAATGGTATGTAACCATTTGAAGCCATACCAGCCGCTACCAACATCATGTTTTGCTCGCCAATTCCGCAAGAAACAGTACGTTCTGGATGGGCTTTTCTGAAGTGGAGTGATTTTGTAGATTTTCCTAAATCCGCTTCTAAGACTACCACTTTTTTATTATCTGCCAGGGCTAACAATGCATCTCCATATCCGTCTCTTGTTGCTGCCATACGACTCATGCTTCCACCCCCAGTTCAGATAATGCCTGAGCGAGTTGTTCATCAGAAGGTGCTGCGCCATGGAAAGCAGGATTGTTTTCCATGAATGAAACACCCTTTCCTTTGACAGTCTGCGCAATAACTACTGCTGGCTTATCGTTGATTGTATCCATCCAATCAATCGCTTCGACTATTGAGGCCATATCATGCCCATCGATTATCTTGACAGCCCAACCAAATGAATTCCATTTAGCAGGAATATCGAACATTCGCATCTGCGCCTCACAAAAATCATCATTTTGTATTCCATTGCAATCCAAGAATAATTTCAGGTTTCCTAATTCGTGGTGTGCTGCTGCCATAGCCGCTTCCCACACACTACCTTCCTGAATTTCACCATCTCCCACCATTACGTACGCATTTCTATCTGAACCATCAAGTTTAGCTGCCACAGCGCAACCCATTCCGAAAGATAATCCCATTCCCAATGAGCCTGCTGAAAAGTCAACCCCTGGGCACCACTTCATGTCGACGTGACCTTGACAAACGCCACCTTTTACTCTGTATGATTTGAGATCTTCATGGGTAATGAATCCCATTTCAGCAAGAACAGCATACATGCCCGGAGAAGCATGGCCTTTGGACAATATGAATCTGTCTCGGTCATCCCAATCTGGTTCATCTGCCTTCACTCGTAATCTATGCCCATATAATGCACAGAGTATGTCGATTTCGGAGAGAGAGCCTCCCGGATGTCCCGCTTGTGCTCTATGCGTCATCTTGCAAATTTCAATCCGACATTTGCGTGCCATTTCTTCCATTTCTGAAATACTCATACCAGCCATATAGTTCCCTTCTGAACTCTCCCCTTTGCCTATGGCCTTTGATGGTTGTGCTCAGAGAAATGAGTAAAAATCTAAGATTCTTTATTATTCTCGACATTTGACATCTGAGGTAAAGTGAAAATTCCTCGGACCTTTTTTGCAGCATCTGCAGCGATGTAAACCAAGTCACTACCTAAGTTCCCTTTATCGGGTAAAGCCCTAGATGTGAGCATTATGAATACTCCAACGAACCAAATAAAGAAGACAAAGGATAGGATGTAAGACAAGGTGCCTATTCCTCCAAACCAGGAAGAAGGATCCATATTTGCAACTATGAAGATTGCTAATAGGACTCCCATAAGCGATTCTCCGGCAATGAATCCTGCTCCGATTAGAACGCCTTTATCCTGAACCTCTTTAACCGCTAATTCCGCTTCTTTGCTTGCCTCGCCTTCCAATGTACCATCAATTCTTAGTCTTGCACTGGATAGCAGAATATGTGATATTATTCCACCAGCCATAATTGGTACTGACAAATATAGTGGGAGGTATATTCCGATTGCTACACTCATAACGGGCATTGCCAGCCTAATCAAAACGACTGCAATTACTGCGCCTAATAGCACCATTGGGAGATTAATATCTCCTCCAAATGCACCTTGCACAATTGCACCGATCAACTCTGCTTGAGGTGCGAACAATGCTTCATCACAGTTATACAAATCCGAGGTGGGTGCACCTTCAGCAATTAAGGAATCATTGGTATTTCCACAAGCGGTCTTTGAAATTTGAAAAGCATCGTGTAAAATTGAAAGGACTGGCCCAATTACTAGAGCGCCAACTGTAACTCCAATTATCTCTGCAGTCTGTTGCCTCCAGGGAGTTGCACCAACCATATGGCCAGTTTTCAAATCCTGCATAACATCTCCTGCAATTGCTGCAGACGTAGCTACAATCGCTGCAATGAACATTGTAGCAACCATCATTTCGGTTTGGCCCATACCCATTATCAGGCCACCAACTACCCAAACAAGCCCTATAGTGAATAGTAGAGTAGCGATAGTCATTCCTGAAACAGGTGAATTGGAAGAACCAACAACTCCAGCGATATATCCTGCAACTGCAGCAAAGAAAAACGAAACAACTGCTAAAAATAATGCCCCTGCTAAGGCCATCACTAAACTACCAGTGGCATACCAGTAGAACAAACCTATCAAAACGACTAGAATTCCACAAACCATCATCACTTTGTCCAATGGTAAATCCATTTCTGTTCTAAGTTGCTCCTCGCCATTATTACTAGCAGAAAATGCCTTTGATAGGCCTTCGGCGATAGTTTTCCGCATAGACCAAAGAGTGTATACTCCTCCAACTACCATCGCTCCTACTCCTGCATAGCGTATTTGTTGCTCCCACACCTCTTTGTAATCCAATACTCCTATCTCCAGGATCCCTGAACCATCAGCCATCGGAAATCCATTGAACAATCCATATATCGGCACTAAAATAACGAAACCAACAACTCCTCCGAGGAATATGAAGGACGCGATTCTTAATCCAACGATATAACCTACTGATAACAAGGCAAGAGACAGTTCACCACCAGCATAGAATCTTGTTCCAAGACTCTCACCTACTCCTTGTAATTTTGAGTGTGTTGCTTTGAATCCCTTTACCATCCAACCATAAGTTGCACCTATTAGCAGTGCATATATGATTGCAATTAGTCCGGATCCTCCCTTTTCTCCTGCTACTAGGACTTCTCTACACGCAACTCCTTCTGGGTACGGCAAAGCCTCTTCGACAATGAATAATCTTCTGAGTGCTATAGTAAACATTGTACCCAATAGGCCACCTAAAATCGCAATTAGAAATGTGTCTAACCATACGATGTCCTGCCATATTCCTAGAACAAGTAAAGCAGGGACTGTGAATATAACACCTGCAGCTAGAGATTCTCCCGCGCTGGCCATAGTTTGAACAGAGTTATTTTCTAATATCGTGACATCTGGAAATTTGAAACCTCTGAGTATAAGCATACTCATTACTGCTGCTGGTATAGACGCAGATACCGTCATCCCTACATACAGCCCAAGATATGCATTGGCAGCAGTCATTACACCGCCTAATAATACACCGATTACTATAACGCGAGTCGTCAATTCTTTGATATTCATATTAGCAGGAATCCACGGCTCTCCGTCCCCGCTCATAACTCTCCGAACATCAACGTCCTTGTCAAATAATCGGAAATTTGTAATGGGAAACCCACCCGTATAATCATAAAGCCTGCCTCAAACGGATAGAGGAGCGATTGCTAGGTGATAGCATGTCTGAAGAATTGTGGCATACCAAAAGCGGAGAGGAAGTTCTCTCTGAATTTGACACCCCATTAGGTGGACTTAGTAACTCAGAGGCTGCTAGTCGGCTAGAAAGGTATGGTGAAAATAAACTTACTGAACCTGAAAAGGTCCCAGCGTTTATCCGTTTCCTATCTCAATATCATGATCCTCTAAATTATCTCTTAATTGGTGCTGGATTATTGGCATTGGCAACCCATCCTGATAAACCAGGGGATGCCATTTTTATCGGTATAGTTCTAACTGCTAATGCATTCTTCGGTTTCTGGCAGGAAAACAAAGCAGAACAAGAAATGGGTGCTCTAAAACAAATGACGATTTCTAATTGTATAGTTTGTAGAGACGGCATGGAAATGGAGATTAGTACAACGCAATTAGTCCCCGGTGATATCGTAAAGATCGAAGAAGGTCTGAATGTACCGGCGGATTTACGAGTTAGCGAATCTTGGCAGTGCAAGGTAGACGAATCCGCGCTGACTGGAGAATCGATGCCAACAAAAGTAATTGAATCGGAATTGCCTCCTGAAACACTCCTTGCTGACAGGAGAAATATGCTCTACATGGGAACTACGATTTCAACAGGTAGAGCTGTAGGTATAGTTACTGCAACTGGTATGAAAACCGAGTTGGGTAAAATCGCAAACGATATCGCAAAAGCGGAAACTCCGAAGACGCCTCTTGAGCATAAATTGGAATCCTTGGGTAAATTCCTAGGATTCATTGCACTGATTGTAGCTGCTCTTATCGTTTCTATTGCACTAATCCTTGCTTATGTTGATGGAGGAGACCTATGGGCAGAAGCAAAGTTCCAGTTTTTAGTTGCAATTGCCATATTTGTCGCTATTGTACCGGAAGGTTTGCCCATCATATTGGTTACAACATTGGCGATAGGCATGCGTAATATGGCTCGCCATAAAGCCATCATTCGCAGAATGAAAGCAGTAGAAACACTTGGTTCAACAACCGTAATCTGCACTGATAAAACTGGCACTCTGACAAAAAACCAAATGACAGTAAGACAGTTAATGTTACCACACAAGACTTTTGGAATAACTGGAGAAGGTTTCCTACCCGAAGGTTCTCTGACAACAGATGGAGAAAGTTTGTCCGATGAGGAAATGTCCGAGCTCCAAAGAGATCTAGGTTTTAGATTAACAGCTGCCTGTCTCTCTCTTTGTCACAATTCGCAAATCGCTGAAGTCGATGGGCAGTGGTCAGCCATAGGAGATCCTACAGATAGCGCATGTGCAGTACTGGGTTACAAGATCAACGGTTCGGTCATTAAATTCGCTCAAAGGCATCCAAGGAAACATGAGTTCTTCTTTAATACAGATAGAAAGAGAATGTCAGTCATTCATGAGTATGAGGGCGAAGATTGGATATTTGCTAAAGGTGGAGCTGGCGGATTCAAGACGCTTGTAAAATGGAAAGTCGAAGGGGGTAAAGTGGTACCTATTGCTGAAGGCGATTTCGACTATGCGGCTGCCGCTAACAAGGATATGGCAGGCAAGGCGATGAGAGTTATTGCATTATGTGCCAGGAAGGTTACGCCAGAAGATGATATTACTGATATGGAATCGATGGAGAACGATCTAATCTTCTTAGGTATGGTAGGAATAATGGATCCACCTCGTGCTGAAGTTTATGATGCAATATTACGTTGTCAAAAAGCAGGTATAGAAGTAAAGATGATTACAGGCGACCAGCAACTTACTGCTCAATCAATAGGCGAGGACCTCAATATTACCAAACCCCATATTGATCCAATAGGTGGTGACAGACTAGAGACGTTTGATGATAGCGCCATGAGAGATATTGTTGGGGGGACTGCAATCTTTAGTAGAGTCACACCTGAACAAAAGATGAGGATTGTCACAGCTCTCCAAGACGAAGGTGAAGTTGTTGCAATGACGGGTGACGGAGTCAATGACGCTCCCGCTCTATCTAGGGCTAATATTGGAATCTCAATGGGAATAGCAGGTACCGATGTAGCAAAAGACGCATCTGACATGGTATTACAGGACGATAATTTCGCTAACATAGTAAATGCTGTTGAAGAAGGACGTAAAATCTATGCAAATATTCGGAATTTCGTCCGCTATCAGGTATCAACAAATGTTGCTGCTGTAGCATTGCTTCTATTTGCTACTGTAATTTTCCAGTGGCCATTACCTTTGACAGCAACTCAAATTTTGGTGATTAATATCCTCATGGATGGCCCTCCCGCGGTAGCATTAGGTGTAGAAAGAAAACATGCTAATGTGATGGATCGACCCCCTCGGCCAGTTGATGAGGCCCTACCAAACCTGCTCGATTTATTGTTGATATTCTACCTTGGAGCGATAATGGTTTTAGGTACCATGATAGTTTACTTCTTGGCCTTAGAAAACGGAACAGAAGCTTACGCACAAACAATGTGTTTCAGTGTATTCATCTTCTTCCAATTGTTCAACGTAATGAATTGTAGAAGTAATGAACACAGTGTATTCAAACTTGGACTATTCTCCAATCGTGCAATTTACCTTGCAATTCTATTTTCTGTTGCATTACTTCTCGTAGCCGTACAAGGGGCAGAATGGACGATACCACTTACATCATTCCAAATTGGAGAGTTGCTCTCAACAACTGCGTTAGAAGCGAATGATTGGATAATAGTGGTACTAGTGGCCAGCACAGTACTAATGGTAGAAGAATTCAGGAAATTGCTTAGGACAGCTGGGGTGTTCAGGGTGAGAACCAATAAGCGCGCTTAAACGCTAATTCAATAACAATTAGTTTGAGGGCTCACCATGGCAGACGGAGAGAGTATAGATTGGCAACAATCTCTTTCCGACAAACTATCTGAAGAAACATGGCCTATTGAATTTCAAGAGATAGTTAAGAAATTATCAGATTCAGAACCATTATCTCTTGATGACGGAATATTCCTTTTTGAGTCAAAGGACTTAGACACTATAGGATATTTAGCTAATATAGTAAAAACTGCAAGATTTGGTAATCGGGCATTTTTCAATGTCAATGTCCATATCAATCAAACTAACATTTGCACATTAGCATGTAAGTTCTGTGCTTTCAGAAGAGGTAGGAGGGCTGATGATGCATACCAAATGGAGATCGAAGAATATATTGATGACTTGAGAAATTATTCTAGTTTTGTTGATGAAGTACATTCAGTTGGAGGTTTGCATCCTGAATGGGATGTAGAGTACTATTGTGAGTTGTTTGAAAGAGTTAGACGCGAATTCCCTAAGATTCACATTAAAGCATTAACAGCAGTTGAAATTAAGCATGTTGCCAAGTTATCTAACCTATCGATTCATCAGACACTTTCTCGTTTGAAACAATCTGGTTTAGGTTCATTGCCAGGTGGTGGTGCAGAAATATTAGATGATTCTGTGAGGGAAATAATTTGTAGAGGCAAGGAATCTTCAGATGAATATCTTTCAATCCACGAAACTGCACATAAAGTAGGACTTCCTACTAATTGCACAATGCTCTTTGGAACAATTGAATCGATTAAACATCGTATAATTCACATGATTAAACTTCGAGATTTACAATCAAAAACACAAGGGTTCCAATGTTTCGTCCCATATCCATTCTTACCAGACGATTCAAGATTGCCTGAAGCACAATTAGCAACTGGTTCTGAAATACTGAGAGTTATTGCGATTTCTAGGTTAATGTTGTGTAATATACCTCACATAAAGGCATACAGGATGAATCTAGGCGATAAGATTGCGGAACTAGCTTTACAGTACGGGGCAGACGATATTGATGGGACAGTACAAAAGGAGTCAATAATGCACTTGGCGGGATCGACAACACCGCTAGATCTCGATAAAATGCAGTTGGCGAAACTAGTTTCGAATGCAGGATCTATACCGGTTCAAAGAAATACAACATACACATCATTCGAAGAGTATACCGCTCCTGAACTTCCAAGCATGCGTAGATTGCGTATGGCAACAGGTGATTAAATGTCTTGGCAAAAAACAATCGGTAGAGTCTCATTCATCAACTGCGAGCCACTATTTTACGGACTAGAAAATACATGGAAAGTCCTTCCGGCCCCACCAGCATGGCTAACTGGGCATCTATTGAGGAGAGATTGCATTCTTGCACCTATTCCTGCAGCCGATTATGCCAAAAACGCAGACAAATTAGTACTAGTTCCAGATTTGGCAATTTCTAGCAGAGGTGAAGTCGGAAGTGTCCTGTTATTTGGTAAAACAAAAATGGAAGAAATGTCATCCATTGCACTTCCTTCCGATTCTGCAACTTCCGTAGCATTGTTGAAATATCTAATTCAAAATAAGGGCTATGAGCCTGATTTTGTTGAGATGGGGCCAGATTTACACGGAATGTTGGACGCATGTGATGGTTGCTTATTGATTGGCGACAGAGCTCTAGAATCAGCAAGAGACTATCCTGAATTGGTAAAATTAGATCTTGGATTAGAATGGAAAAATGTCAGTGGACACCCAATGGTCTTCGGGGTTTTTGCTGCAAGAAGAGATTCCGACTTATCTCAAGTTAAGGATGCATATGATGCCCTGATTGAGCGTTTAGTAGATTTTGAAACCGATTTGAGTGTTAGATCCGAAGTCATAAAATCGAGTTGTATAAAATCATCACAAAATAGTGATAGGCTTGAGAGATATTTCGGGGAAGTAATTAATCGAATAGATGCAGATGATTTCAACGGATTGAAAGCGTTTCTAAAGAATGCTTGTGGTATGAGAGAAGAAATAAAGATGGCTTGGTAATCAATCATCTCCTGTGAAATCATTCAGTAAATTACCTTGCAACTCGTTTTCGTCAATAACTGGTTCTACTGCTTTACTGGAACCCTCTTTGACTTCTTTATTGGAAGATTGTTCAGAATTTTTCTTCTTAGCCTTTCTTTTAACTGGTTTTCTGTTTTTCTTTTCTGGTTTAGGCTCGGAAACTTGAACCTTCACTTTACGCGTTTTAATTTTCTGTTGAGTTTTCATTTCAATGGGTGCTACATCTTTTACAGATTCAGAATTTTCATCCTTCGCAACAAGACGTTTCCTTTTGGTCTTAGTAATCGGCCCCTCTTTATTGAGTTGGCTAGTTGTAATACGCTTCTTTTTGACCAATGGTGAATTATGTTCTGTTGTAGTATACATCTTACGTTTTTTCGGTGGAGGTGTCCTTTTACGAGTAGTTATGTCTTCTAAATCATAGTCATCTAAGTCCTCTTCGATTTCAGAAATATCATCTTCTTCATAGAAATCTTCTGGTTCCTCCTCTTCACCAATATCTTCAACTTCGACATCATCATCTAAATCGAACTCTATTCTATTCGATCTTCTTACCAATACCGTTACAGAACCTATCGCTATTCCGAGGTACAAGATGAAAGCGAATGGATTTAATGCCAAATCCAATACAATTTCAGTAAACCCTGGGTTCTTTACCGAAACTTGATTCATCGTTACAGTTGCAATATTATCTTCATCATTCCACCACAATGGAATCTCACTACTCTCAACGCCATCTCCTTCGAAAGTCAGAGATATGGGGTGCGCGGGAGCTAGCCATGCAATAGAACCGTCTGTAGGCAGAGGTTGTTCCATCAAACTAATGTCTAACGGTAGGCTGACCAGGGTTGAATAATTGAATGTAGTAGTGATTAATATCGTTATTTGAGTTGTCGAATCACCATCTCTTATGAGTTCCATTCCATCGAGTACAGCACAAGAAACAGTACCATCTCCAAGTTCTCCATTTGACAGTTCAATCGATTCTCGCCACTTGTCTATGATATCGCCATGATCCATATTTAGACACATTGCGTTTTCGAATAGTTCTACTTCGCTGGCACTGATTGCATTGTCCTTTGCCACAGCGTTTCTACTCAAATTTCTAATATGGCTTGAATCCTCTGTCGGCAATGTAATTTGATCTGAAACAGTAAACTGTTCACCAACAAATATCTCAATATTTCTTATTTTATCTAAATCAGGATATCTGGAACAAGGAGTGCCGGCAGGTGCGTCACATCCCATGTCGTCGTCCCAATCATCGATAATCCCATCACCATCATCATCAGGATCTAAATCGTCGGGCACTAAGTCTCCGTCTAAATCGACACCTGGCTGATTGAAACCATTTGGAATTAATTCGCGCAAGTATACCGCAATTTCCCCGGTTCCCCCAGCTACAAACAATGATTGTATCCTTCCATAGTCATTTTCTGTGAACGCAACATCTTCCACTTTATGGAAAAATGCGGTATTTGTAAGGGGAGAAAAAGAATTGTAATCGTAAGATACCAATCCTCTAAAATCATCGCTTTCGACGGACAAATGCATTCGATTTCCTATCTTTGGGAAGATGATTTGCTTAGCGCCTTCGATATTTTCTGTGTACTTTTCAGCCCCACCAAAGACCTTTGATACTAATTTACCGTTTTCCCCCAGTAATACAACATCACTACCGTCTGGTGAAAAATGGCAATCGATAATTCCCTCCGAATATGTCTTGTAATTGCTTTGCAACTCTCCTTGAAGATTCCATACTGCCCATCTTCCAGATTCGTCTCCTGTAACTATATACTGGCCATCAGAACGGTAATCAATACAAGTAACATCGACTACATGAACGTCTAATAACGAATTTTTAAGATACAGACTAGGGACATGATATTGCTCAATATCACCATTGCCATCATTACCTTGTGCAGCTAAAATCTTACCATCAATACTCCACGATAAATCTCTAAATCGGTCATCAGCCAAAACACTGCTTTCCAAAACTTCCATTGAATTTATGTCGATCAATTTTATTGATTCTTTTAATGTAACTGTCGAGCGTTTATTGATAGCCAATAAACTCCCATTAGGATTAAATTCCATTGCCGCAATATCTTCACCAAAGGTAAAATCGCCTATTGGTTCCAAGGTTGTCGTATTAAACAGAATTATTTCCTCGCCGTGGTATGAAGCAAGAATAGTCCCATTCGGATTAATCGCGATTAGTTCTCCGCCCTCACCTTCGTTCGAAGACCACGTTGAATCGAGGTATGTTAGGCCTGAAGGTGTAGCTTGTGCCAAGGGGCAAATTACGATAATTGCAATAGTAAAAAACCCAACAAGTTTGGTTTTCACTATGCTCTCCTCAGGTCCTGTAATCCTACCCGTCTTGAAAGCCTAACGGAGAAAATACAGAAAAAACCACATTTTCCAACAGTATTAGAATGCTCCAGAAATATACTATCATTCAAAAACCCATGGCCAATCCATTGGTTATGTCGGAGGATGCGAACATGAAGTCATGTTGTGACTCCGAACCTAAAGAAATCGAAGTTTCAGAATTTAATTGGTCTGATAAAGAGGTATGGGGTACATCTGCTTACAACACAATGTGGTGTTTGATAGGTTGTTCCATTGGCGATCTTGGTACTATTGCGGCATTCCAATTCATATTCACCGATTCCGGTTGGTCTACAATGAGCATAATGATGTTAGCAATGTTTAACGGAATTACTACCTCAATAATTCTTGAAACGATAATTCTCTCTAAACAAATGATTCTAAGTGAGGCCTTTAAAGTCGCCATCGGAATGTCATTAATTTCCATGATAGGGATGGAGGCTGCAATGAATTTAGTTGATTTCCTCCTAACTGGTGGTGCCATGCTCACATGGTGGGTAATACCAATCATGCTTTTTGCAGGTTTTGTAACACCATGGCCTTACAATTATTGGAGATTAAAGAAACACGGCAAAGCATGCCATTGAAAAGGTGAACTCGATGAAAGAAAAATTACCCACTGACGATAATGGAAATAGTATTGTGAGAATCGGCCATTCGCCAGATCCAGACGATGCATTCATGTTTCACGCTATGACTACTAATTCATTCCCTACTCCAGGGTATAATTTTGTTCATGAATTACAAGATATAGAAACACTAAACCATAGGGCGATGAATAAGGAACTTGAAGTTTCAGCAGTAAGTATACATGCATTTCCAGAGATTGCAGAAGATTACGCTTTGATGAATTGTGGAGCATCAATGGGAGAAGGATACGGGCCGATGATTGTTGCCAAGAAAGGTGTAACTGAAGATGAAGCTAAATCCAACCCTATCGCAGTCCCTGGTCTGAAAACAAGCGCGTACCTTGGCATCAAAATGTGTTGGGGTGACTTGACATACGAAGTAGTGGCATTCGATGAAATAATTCCAAAAATCCTTGATGGAAGCTATAAATCTGGCCTGATTATCCATGAAGGCCAATTAACTTATGTCGAACATGACTTGGATGTCTTAGTAGACTTAGGAATTTGGTGGAATGAAAAGACAGACGGATTACCAATGCCTCTCGGAGGAAATGTTGTTCGAAGAGACCTCGGGCAAGAAATGATGGAAGATATCACAAACTACACGAAAATGAGTATCGAACATTCGATTGCTAACCCTGATGTTGCCCTAGAGTTCGCTAAAAAATGGGGGAGAGGGATCGATGATGAAACCAACAAGAAATTCGTTACTATGTATGTGAATGACAGAACTATAGATTACAAACCAGAAGGCAGGGAATCTATCCGTTTATTCCTTAAAGAAGGTCAGAAAATTGGACTTATTGATGCGAATTTTGATGTGGACAACTTGAAATTCATAGGTGCTCCAGAGGACTGATGTTGATGAGCGTGGCAGACAGAGTACCTGGCGTATCGGAATACGGATCGGTAGATCCGGCTCCCCCGTCTATTGAATCAAACATCTACACTTTGAAGGACATATTGTTGGACGAGGATAGCAAGATGTTTTTGCGTATGAGGTCTGTATTTTCCCTTAGGAATAATCGTTCCAGCGATGCTGTATTGGCTCTATGCGAGGGTTTCAAAGCAAGTAGTGCTTTATTGCGTCATGAATTAGCTTACGTCTTGGGACAAATGCAAGATAAGTTAGCAGTACCTACGCTTATCGAGGTCCTGAGTGATGAATCGGAACACGTCATGGTTCGCCACGAGGCTGCAGAAGCACTGGGAGCTATTGGCGACAGAAGTGCAAGACCAACTCTAGAGAGATTTTTATCCGATCCATTACCAGAAGTTTCGGAATCATGTGAAGTAGCATTAGATTTACTAGCATTGTGCGATTCTAAAGAAAATATCGATTGGTAATACATCAAATTGAAAGACTAAGCACTCTAGGACAGCACGAGGGAGCACAATGCCACACGAACACATAGAACTTGCCCAAACTCCGAATGGTGAACTTGGACCAAGATGTAAAACGTGTGGCATAAGAATGACCTTCGGCGAAGCAATGGTTGTTGACAAGAATTATTTTTGCTGGGAATGTTATGTCCAAGTAACCGGCGCAGACACAGCAACTACGCCGATTCAAAGAGAAACCAGATTTTGGAAAGAGTGAAGGTTCAATAGCCCCCGCAATAGTGTGGGAATGGGAGGAGTTTGTATTTCCGGCTGGGCTAGATTCGCACATCGATTCACCCAGTACTATAGGACTGCAGATTTATGGACGCCTCCTAGATTAAGAACACGCGAATGGATGTTCATTCCTTTCGGCGGAGGCACTCCTATTCGTCACAAATCATTCTCTGATATGAATGGTGTACGCCGATTTATCTGTGAGCGTCCACAACATTCTTGCTTTTACTCAACTGCTTATTGGAGAAAGCCACATGAGCTCAAAATGGCAGATAAAGATTGGAGAGGTGCAGATTTAATTTTTGATTTAGACGGGGACCATTTGCCAGGAGTTACAGACAAAGATTTTCCTGCTATGATTGAAGTCATACAGGAACAAGCTTGGTCTCTTTGGAATGACTTCCTTGAGCCTGATTTTGGTTTCAATAAAGAATATCTTCAAGTCACATTTTCTGGACACAGAGGATTCCATCTGCATTACAGAGATCCCAAATTTTTCCATTTAGATTCAGAGGCTAGGCGGGAACTCGTTAGTCACATTAGGGGTGAAGGGGTCGAAGTTAGCGACCTAATCGAGAGATCTAGGCACCCTAAAGCAACAGGTTGGGCAAAAAGAGTATCGAAGGGAATTGAATCTGTTGTCGGTAAATTGGATGAAGTACACGCAGGTGATACCAAAAAACTTCGTTTGATGACTGCAGGTTTACAAAATATGATGGACAGAGAGGGAATCAAAGGATTGCGCGGCAAATCAAGTATTGAGAAACTAGCAGAATTAATGCAAACTGAAAGCCGTCGTCAAAGAGTAATGAATGGTCGCCTGACGGCTCTGAATAACCATGCGCTACTATTTCAAAATTTGATTAAGGCTGATTCAAGCGTTGTTTTGGGTAGTGCAGGTGAAACTGACGAAGTTGTGACTATTGATACTAGAAGACAAATCCGTTGGCCTGGTTCGCTACATGGAAAAAGTGGTATGCGAGTTACAGAATTTCCCCTTTCACGTTTGGATCCTGAATCTAGTAATCCGTTTGATTGTCTAAGTGAAGGAATCGCACTTTCAAGAGATGAAAAGGTCAAGGTAGAATTAATCGTAGATGACGCAATTGCCCGTTTCGATAGTCGAATAATTGATGGGTCATCTGGCGATGTAATCGAAATTCATGAAGCAGGTGCAACATTCCTTGTATTGAAGGGATGGGCTCGTTTAGTAAAATAGGTTTAGATACCATACTACGTATGGTCTAACAATGGGAATGTTCAAGGGCAGATTACTTCCCACCCAACTTGAGGTGCAGTAATGGGGCTGGGTAAAAAGAAGAAAGACGGCAAGGATTTACCTGCTCCTCCGGGGTTACCACCCTTGCCAATGCCACCTGCACCAGGCATGCCATTACCTCCTGCTCCATTACCAGCAACACCATTGCCCCCTGCTCCATTACCAGCAACGCCATTGCCCCCTGCTCCATTACCGGCCGCACCATTGCCGCCAGCTCCTAACATGCCACTTCCTGCTACACCAGCAGTTCCTGAACAACAAGCACCTACTGCAAAACCTGCAATTGAAGCTCTCCCTCCGAGTGCGGCACCTGAACCCGAAGTAGAAGTGGAGGAAACCGAATCATACTCTGGCCTTTATGCAAAGAAAAGTGGTAAACCTCTACAGCAAGTTTACGGCCACATAGATAGAATTAGCCAAGGGGAAATCGGTAGTCTTCTCGAAAGATACTCAGATAGGTTCGGTCATGAACTAGACAGAGATATCATCGTAATGCGTAAAGATGATCGAAATGAAAAAATCGCAGAAATCAGAGATTCACCGACAGTTCAGTTACTAAATCAGGAAGAAGAAGAGGAAAGCCACCTTGATGGAGAAACTCTTGTTGAGTTGAATAGCCAACTAAAGACTGTAGAAGGAGAACTTCGAAGGCTAAAGCCTGAATATCAAGCTGCGAAGCAGGACGGCGATAGAGAGTTACTTCGTGAGTTGCGCCCATCGCTAGAGCAATTAATGTCAGAGAGGAAATTGATCAAAGCAGTAATTGCAGGTGAGGCAGATCTGGATGAATTGTTATCTTCCGGTGAACAGGAAGATGACGATGACGATGAAGGCGATTATGAAGAAGAAGAAACATATGTCGCTGAACCTGATTATGAAGAAGATGAGGATGATGACGAAGATGATGAAGAAGATTTGTTCATTGATTTCGTATCAATAATCGATACATTCCTTGGCGAATTGCCAGAAGAACAAGTTACAGCATTCACTAAATCTGCTGGTTTTGACACTTACAGAACAGTTGCTTCAGACCCCGAGTCTGCTGATGATGAGGACAGAGCCGAATTCTTCTCAGTTGTTGATACATTACTAGGCGGAATGCCTGATGACGCAGTTATCGAATTTACTCAGAGTGAAAATTTTGAAATTTACCGAGCTATCGGAGCAATATACAGTTGAGGCGAGAATAATGGGACTACTTGACAAAGTTGACAATATCGATGAAGAAAAGCCGGCAAAGGCGAAAGCAGCAAAAGCTGTCGCTAAGGCAAAACCAAAAGCAGCCAAGGCAGTTGCTAAGCCAAAACCAGCAAAGGCAGCAAAACCAGCAAAGGCAGCAAAACCAGCAAAGGCTGCTAAGGCAAAGAAAGCACCGAAGGAAGAAAAGTTACGACCTACCGGTTTACCTGAAGGTTATGAATTGGCAGGAGGAATGCCCAGGTACATTGGTTGGTTGATTAACGTCGCTTGGAATTTCGGTGTACTAATCGGTACTATCTCAATTTTTATGTTTGGAGATCCAGACATGACACTTCCATTCCTTTTGGCTGGTATAATGATTATTGCAAACTGGCTAGTAATACCGATTTGGACTGGTAGGAACATTGGAGAATTCGTTTCACGAACAAAATATATCAACTCCGCAGGAAATAAACCAATTTTCCTTCATGCTATCCTAAACAACAGCTTAGGATACATGTTTTTGATAGGATTTATATTCATTGCTGTAAACTTTCAAGAAGCTTCTAACTCAACTGGTATGACATATATCGGTGTTGGCGCTGTCTTTATTGTATTGTGGATTGTAAATTTCTTCTTCAAGAAAAACTCAGATTATTCCCAAGGCCTATTCGACCTTGCGTTTAGTTCCTATCTTGTAAAGCACGTCGCATCTGGTGACGAAACAGGATGGCTTGCCAGATTTGAATCACTCGGAGACTTTGGAGACAAATGGGCTCAACGTTCTGCTGAAAGACAAGAGAAATCTAAGCAAAAGGCAGAAGAAAAAGCAGCAGCAAGAGCGGCTGAAGCAGAAGAGTCGGAGGAAGATTCATCCGAATCTGAAGAAGAATCAGAGGACTGAATATGGATCGCCGTCAGGCGACCTGGGGTGGCTATGCCATACTAATTCTAGTAACAACGACATTATTGATTTCAATCTTAGTCCCCTACGGCTATTTTTCAGTATTTTTTTCTGTTCTAATTATAATATACCAAGTATTGCTTAGAATAATATTCACTGGACCATCAAAAAGAAGTGCACCATTCAATGATAAAGAATGGAAAATAGTTCGTTCTAATAACCAAGGAATCGATATTTACGGATTCATAAACTATCAAGATAATCCGTCGGACATGGTTGTCTTTATCCATGGGTGGCAATCTTCAAGTGAGAAATATACTGAAAGAATGCAAATATTTCGTGATAGGGGATTCCATACGATGGCCGTTGACATGAGAGGTCATGGAATGGCGCCTGATGCATTAGAATGGACAGCAGGTAAAGTAATTCAAGACATTAAAATAATTCTAGAGGAAGTAGATCAAAAACTAGTAAAGAAAGTGCACTTTTATGGACATAGTCTTGGCGGATTTATTTGCATAGGAATGCATAATGATAGGCATTCAGGCTGGTGGAAAGATAATTACGGCACATTGATTTTAGAATCACCGATGGTTGCTTATTCTAAAATTTTAGAACAAATGTCTAATCGAATTTCATTTATGCTACCGCTGTTGAAACGGTGGACAGTAAGAGGATTTAACAAGATACATCCCGAACTAGGAGGGGAATTGGAATGGAAAGATGTTGACATTCCGTATTGGGGATCCCCTAGAGTTCCAATCTTACTTTTACAGGCAGAAAATGACACTAAGCTAGGTAGATTTCATTATGACCTATTGCTAAAACAAGACCTCGATATCGAGGCTTATCTTGTTCAAAGTCTACCTCATAGTAGAAATAGAGTAAATCAGGAGAGAGATGAGATTATTGTGAAGTGGATCGAAAGTAGAATGGTTTGATCATTCCTCTTCTCCCGCTACTGCTTGTTCTCTTGCAAGTTCCCTCATGTCTTCATGCTCATCTAATTCGTCAACTATTTCCTCACCAAGTAGTGTTTCAATTGCATCTTCCATGGTGACAATTCCTGCTGTTCCACCAAATTCATCTATTACTGCAAGAATTTGAACTTTTGATTTCAAGAAAGTCTCAAGAGCTAAATCAACACTATCATCCATACCTATTGTGAGCAGGGGTTTCTTAAATTCTAGAAGTGTTTTATCCCATTCATCCATCGATGCTGCCATCAAAATATCCGACCTCAGTACGAAACCAGAAAGTTTGTCTATAGATTCCTCATAAACGGGCATTCTACCAAATCTCAGTATTTTTGTATCGTCGAGAACTTGTCTTATATTCCAATCATGATTGAAGGCTAATGTTACAGTTCTTGGAGTCATTATGTCTTTTACCGGCATCTCACGAAGAGCAAGCAAATTGTGAATGACGGTTTCCTCATCTTCTTCAAGTTCCCCTTCTTCCTCTCCTATATCTGCTAAGACATGGATTTCGTCTCTAGTTACTGACGCAGTTTCCTCCTTTGGTAATAGGCGCTTGAATAACAATAATGGTACGAAGAATGGTGTAAGCATTTTAGTCATACCAGCTAGAATATATCCTGCTGGTTGAGATAATTTCTTCCAATATGCTGCACCAATTGTTTTTGGAATAATCTCAGACAGGAATAGAACCGCTAATGTGAGTATTATAGATGCGATTGTAAGACTATCGTCGCCCCATATACTAGCAACTTCTGCACCAACGCCAGCAGCACCCATCGTATGTGCTATAGTATTCAGTGTTAGTATAGCAGTCAAAGGTTTGACAGAGTCGTCTTCTTTCAGTTTAGCCCATCTTTTACCATTGCGTTCGCCGGATTTACTCATGATGCTAACATGAGATGTGGACATTGAAAGAAGCACTGCTTCAAGCATTGAACATAGGAAGGATACACCCAAGGCTAAGGATGCATAAATGATCAGCATTGTGTATTCTGCCATGGGGTTCAACGAACTCCTCGGGCAATCGGCCCGTCTTGCCGTGGAAAGCATAGTTCTTGAGTCTTCGCTAGGCTCTCAGGCATAGCACTCATGTAGTTCATTGCATCCGAAGGGTCAGGTGACACCCTTGAATGGAGAGCATGTGCTAATCTGCGTTGCTTGGCCATATGCTAATGGCCCGCTGCATTTGGGGCATGTTGCAGGATGTTATCTCCCACCCGACATACAAGCCAGGTTTGAGCGCGCAAGAGGAAATAGGGTACTGATGGTTTCTGGTTCTGATGAGCACGGCACACCTATCACAGTAACAGCTGAAACATTAGGAATTACCCCGCAAGAAGTTGTTGATAAATATCATGAAATTAATACCAGGGCCCTCTTAGACCTAGGTTGTAGTTGGGAGCCAAACATTGACCCTAGAGGTGTCGATTTCGGCGGCTCTCTATTCAATAGGACCAGCGATCCTGACCATTACAAAATAGTGTCCCAGAATTTCCTTTCCTTACTTGAGGCTGGACTATTTGAAAGAAAGGTAATGCAGCAGTATTACGAAATTAGAGCAGATGGAGGAAGATTCCTACCTGATCGCTACGTAGAAGGAGAATGTCCAACCTGTGGCTATGATGAAGCACGTGGTGACCAATGTGATGAATGTGGAGTTACATATGAGGCTCATGAATTAAAGAATCCTAAATCGAAAATGAATCCTGAGGCCAAAATAGAAATTAGGGATACAGAGCACTTGTTTTATCGCCTAGATTTGTTTCAAGAAGCGCTCGAAGAACACGCATTGGAAAGACAGTCTGTATGGAAGCCCAATGTTCGTGCCATGACAAAACAATGGCTTGATATGGGCCTGAGGCCAAGGGCTGTGACTAGAGATTTAGATTGGGGGATTCCTTTGCCTATGGAAGGTGAAGATTGGGACGGCAAGTGCATTTATGTGTGGTTTGAAGCGGTTCAAGGGTACTATTCATGCGCTAAATTATGGTCCGAACGATATGCAAATTCAGAAGATTGGGAAAAATGGTGGAAAGTTTCCAGTGACGGAACTAAACCAAGACACCTGTATTTCCTTGGAAAGGACAATATTCCTTTCCACACTGTGATTTGGCCCGCCTTGATCATGGGATTAAATCACGCCAATAGCGGGCTTGACCATACAGTAAAACCTAGCCTACCGTCTCCCGGACAACTACATTTGGAAGATAACGTCCCTGCTATGGAATACCTAATGCTAGCAGGCGGTCAATTCTCAAAATCGCGTCGACATGCAGTATGGTTGCCTTCATTCTTAGAAAGATTTGACCCTGATACTTTACGCTACTATCTCTCAATAAATATGCCAGAAAACCATGATACTGATTTCAACTGGCCAGATTTCGTAGAGAAAATAAATTCAGAGTTGATTGCTGCCTATGGCAACTTTGTCCATCGAGTGCTAACATTAGGGGCAAGGTTACCTTCGAATAGAAAATTACCGACCTTTGAAAATCTAAGTTATTGTCAGGAAGAAATGGGTAAATTGCAGGAGATTCATGCTCAAGTAACGTCAAGTTTGGAAAGACACCGATTCAAAGAAGCATTACGAAGTGTGATGTCAGCTGCACAACTTGGCAATCAGATGTTACAAGGAGCAACTCCATGGAAATTCCTGAATGATTTAGACGGAGATGGTGCTGAAGAGTCTATGGCAAAACTCTCTTTTGGTTGGAGATTATCTCGATATCTAGCGATTTTGACTAATCCATTCTTACCATTTAGCGCCCAACGTTTGTGGTCGGCACTTGGCGAATCAGGAGAGGTATCGCTTGCAAGTTGGGACTCAGCAATCGATTGGTTACAAGAATACAAATGGAATGATGCAGAGGCCAAACCATTATTCCAGCGTTTAGATTTAGATGAAATCATCTCTCAAGAAAAATCGTTGGCCGAGAGTGATTCACCAAACCCTACTGCCCCAGGACATGGCGTAAAGGGTGGGAAAAAGAAGAACAAGGAAGTGAAAGAAATGCCAGAAGGAACAACATATCTAAATTTTGAAACATTTATGGAAGTTGAATTGAAAGTCGGGAAGATTACAGAGGTATCTGATCACGATAACGCTGACAAATTGTATGTTGTTTCAATCGATGACGGTACAGACGAGGGCAGAACTATCTGTGCTGGATTAAAGGAATATTATACTGCAGATGAAATGACTGGTAAATCTGTTGTTTTTGTGGCTAACCTAAAACCGCGTAAACTCAGGGGAGTAATAAGCGAAGGAATGATTTTAGCGGCTGATGATGGCAACGGGGGCGTCAAATTAGTAACATTAGATGGCGAAATCACACCGGGTTCACAGGTAAGATGATCACAGACGTTCTCTAACTTCATCCATCACCTTACGTGAAAGTATTCTAGATTCTTCCTGAATTTTGGGTGCCATCTTTCTTATTTCTTGTGCGGCATCATCTGGTAAACCTCCTAGGTTGATGTCAACATTAAACAAAGCGCCTTTACATGCCGCACTAGCGAGTAAACCAGCCACGCCAACGTCTGAGACGGCATTTCCATTTCCTGTAGCTGCTAATTTTGGTAAGATTCGTAATAATTCTAGTGCTAATTGAGCAGTTTCAAATGGTTTTTCCGTAGCAGTAATTGTAGCATCTTTGATTGCAGTACGTCTGGCTACCTTTTCTTCATCGGTATCTTTCGGTAACCTATATGACAACATTACTTCATCAAACGCGTCACTATCTTCATCGGCTAATTCTCCCGATCTAGTCATTATCTTAACAGATAATAACATGGCTTCTTCTGATATTTCCCAACCGTCGCTCCATTTTTCTTTACCTATTGTCAAATCACATACCATTATTGTGAGAGCTGATGCTTGACCAAGAGCAATTGCTGCGGCTGTACCACCTCCTGGAGTTGGTGAAGAAGATGCCAGTGCTGATTGGAACTCTCTAACAGTCATTTCCATCCAAGGAGTTTTCATTGTGCCACCTCCTTTTCCAAAGCCCATTCTATTATTCTATCATGTGGATTGAATGGTGAAAGGAAGTCAAGTCCAAGTCCTTCAATAGCAGCAGATACCAATAAATCCTCATTGCTGCAACCTTCAGCAGCATACCATTTTCCTGATTCAATCATTGCAGACAGGGGCACTAAACCTACCAATTCAGAACCACAGGTTTCGACACCGTGATCATTTACTATTGATTTTACAGCCTCGTAGGCAATATGCATTGGAGTGACAGAAACATCCCGAAGATTCATCGAGACTTGTGAAATACCATGAGTTTCTAAAGAAAGACCCATGCCTTGCACCATTGGTAACATTCCGGGTATTCGAGTTTTCCTACCATCATCTTGCTTAAGCAACCTTCCTGTAGTCCTAACTAGTGAGCCTGCGAATTTGGCTGTTTTTGCATCCTTTTCTGCAACGTTAACATTGTAAGCGACTAAAATTTTCCTTGCGCCGATGACCACTGCTCCAAACTTCGCTACATCTTCATTCCATTCTCTGGGGCCATAGTCAGGAAGAAGAGGCCCTCCATTTTCCAAACGATCCTTGAAACCTTCATATTGGCCCTTTCTGAGATCAGAAAGTAGTTCACGTTCAGGTGATGATGATGCAGCACCATACAAGAAAGTAGGCAGTGACAATTCATTTGACACGCGTAATGCCAGTTCCCTTGCCAAATCTGCACACTCTTCCATCGTTACTCCCTGTAAAGGCACAAATGGACAAACATCCACAGCGCCGATTCGAGGATGTTCACCTTCATGCAGCCTCATATCGATATGTTCGTATGCGGCTTTAATGACCTCAAATGCTGCATCTGAAACAGCTTTGGGATCACCAGCGATAGTCAAGACTGTTCGATTGTAGTCTTTATCAGGTTCAACGCCCAATACACTCGCACCTTCTATTACGCTACCTGCGTTGGATATTGCATCGATAATGAGTTGGTTTCTGCCCTCTGAAAAATTTGGAACGCATTCGACTATTCTTTTGGACATGAGATAACTGCCAATGTAGACAACTGATGAACATTTTCACCATACTAGCCATACAATGCATCAGGAGAGGAAGAAATTCCGTTTGTCTCACGCTTCTTTTTGATTCTTTCAACAGCAAATTGCAAGTCTTCTTGTTTTACCTTTGAGCGACCGTCGCGTATTGCTATCATCCCGGATTCGACAGTAGTAGCCTTTAGGTCAGCGCCACTGAAACCGTCTGTTTGCTCAACTATTTTTGCAATATTTATTCGAGTAGTAGACATTTTGCTAAGATGGATGCCAAGTATTGTCTTGCGTCCAACCTCGTCTGGCAATGGGATCTCTATTACACGGTCAAATCTACCCGGACGTAGAAGTGCATCATCCAAAATATCTGGACGATTTGTTGCTGCAATGATTTTTACATCTTCTAAAGCATCAAAACCGTCTAGTTCAGCTAATAATTGCATTAGCGTTCTTTGAACTTCACGGTCACCACTGGTTGCGGAATCAAGTCTCTTCGCACCTATTGCATCAATCTCGTCTAGGAAAATGATAGCCGGCGATTTGTCCTTGGCTAATGAAAATAGTTCACGTACCATTCTACCTCCTTCTCCAATGTATTTCTGAGCGAGTTCAGAACCGACCATTCTAATGAATGATGCTTTTGTTTGACTTGCAACAGCCTTAGCAAGCATAGTTTTCCCACACCCTGGTGGGCCAACTAATAGAATCCCCTTTGGCGGTTGAATTCCAACTTTTCTGAATAGTTCAGGCTTTTCAAGTGGAAGTTCAATCGCCTCCCTAACTTGCAAGATTTGTTCGTCCAACCCTCCTACGGTTTCATATGAAACATTAGGAGTCTCGACCATTTCAGCTCCAGAAACCATTGGATCCCAAGCATCGTGTAGAATCTCAACTACTGAAAGAGTATCTTGATTTAGTGCAACTCTTGTTCCTGGGCGTAATTTATCACGGCTGAGCCTTTGATTTATTGACACCTGAAATACAGTACCGTTTGAAGAACGTACGATGGCTCTTTCATCATCAAGAACATCTTGTAAGTGTCCAACGATTAAGGGGGGGTTCTTCAGAATTCTTACTTCTTCCTCTAATCGGTTTGCTCTTTTCTTTACTTTAGATAGATCATTTTCCAACTGAATACGCTCAGAAATTAATCTTTGGGCTTCGTCTTTTAGACGAGTATAATCCTGTTCTAGGATTTTAAGGTCCTTATCCTCTTTCCCAAGGAGAGTGTTCGAACTCTTGTCGACCTCAGTGCCCATGTAATGTCCTGACGGCTGCCCTTATTCAATTATCCGCGTCGAATGTTTCATTTCCTCCACTTACGAAGGCTTGAAGAATTACCGACTTAACAAAGAAACAGGTGGGGTAATGGCGGACTGTGAACTGTGCGGGGCAATGAAGGTTAGTACAAGGTCTGTGATTATGGGCAGAGCAGAAGTTCAAGCGTGCAAACGCTGTACAGAAAAGCTTGGCCTAGAAGAAAAGAAAACCGCTCCTGGTTTGGCCAAATTAAACTCTAAAGCCACATCTGGTGGTTATGGCGGCATCGGTAAAAAAGGCAAAGACATAATGCTAAGAGGCGAAAAAGAACTTGCTTCTGATTTTTCTAAGAGAATTATTGATGCTCGCAATAAACGCGGATGGGATAAACGTGAACTTGCTAGAAGAATGGCTGAAAAAGTCAATATCATCAATAATGTTGAATCTGGAAAGAGACCGACAGATGCAGTAATTCGAAAATTAGAGAGGACTCTTGACATTAGTTTGATGGTGGACTCTTCTCCTGATGAAAATCGACATGTCAATACTGGCCAAGCAAGAGGGTTAACACTGGGAGATTTCTTGCTAGGTGGAAAGGAATGAAGCCTAATTCCGAAGTCCCTGTGCATGCGATATGGCTTGCACAAGATGATCCTAAGAAAAATACAGCAGTACGCTTGTCGAAACGAGGAGATTTGAAATTGCACGATAGATTCAATCGATTACCTAGGCGCGGGATTATACTAGAGCCGCTATGTGGTAAAGTATTGGGGCCAGAAGACCACTCTCTGCTATTGGAAGATGGCGGTTCGTTAGTTGGTTTGGATTGTTCATGGGCCCAGATAGAAGATTCTGTAAGCCAAGTTATGAAACGTACGAAGTTGAAGGGGAGAATGCTCCCTCTATTGCTAGCAGCAAACCCTGTTAATTGGGG
>Ga0208277_1000406_pt1 | contig 25630 bp, 21 predicted proteins | sample ETNtaG_5_FD_185782 | JGI IMG/M metagenome (GOLD analysis project Ga0208277, IMG submission 185782) | Marine microbial and viral communities from oxygen minimum zone, Eastern Pacific Ocean - ETNP201406SV205 (SPAdes) (version 2) | ecosystem: Environmental > Aquatic > Marine > Oceanic ...
GTGAGAAAGGACAATACCAATCTGAATCAGGTCAATCTGAGTGTTTAATGGCAAGTCCTGGTAATTTTGTACCATCAACAGGTGCACAAAAACAATTCCCTTGTTCACCTGGTAGTTATCAACCATCTTCTGGTAGTTCTAATTGTGAAATGGCTTCTGAAGATCATTTTGTTGATACAGAAGGTGCAACTGAACAAAAACCATGTTCTTCAGGAGATGTTCAACCAAATTCAGGTGCTTTGAAATGTTTTGAAGGACCAAAAACATTTACCGACTATCTTTCAATCCTACTTATTCCTTTGTTGATTGTTGCTTCTGCTTTATTTTACAAATATAGAAAGAAGCCTGATGGCACTACTAGTAAGAAAGCTAGAGATGACACATGGGGAGAAAAAACAATAGATTATGTTCCCAAGACCATTGGAAGGAAGAAGAGATAATAGTTCAAATATTACTTATTATTAGGTGCTAATAATATGCGCGACTACCACGGAGCAAGAATCGATCTTCGGAGTGATACAGTTACTAGACCTGTTCAGGCTATGAGAGATGCCATGTCAATTGCAGAAGTAGGCGATGATGTACTTGGAGACGATCCTACAGTGATTGCGTTACAGAAACGCCTCTCAAGTATGCTAGGAAAAGAAGCAGCATTATTTGTTCCTTCGGGAACTATGTCAAATGCAATAGCAATCAAAACGCATACAAAGCCCGGTGATGAAATAATTGCCCATGAAAAAAGTCATATTTACCGGTATGAAGGAGGAGGATATGCCATGTTATCAGGTTGTTCTGTAGCTCTTATCAGTGGCGAGCATGGCATCATGTCTCCTAAATCAATCAAGAAAGCAATTAGAAAAGTAGAAGGAAGTCAAGCTCATTATCCAAATGGATCATTAGTTTGTGTTGAAAACCCTCCTATGTATGGTGGTACATTTTATTCTCAACAAGATTTAGATGAGATTTGTGATATTGCACATGATAATAATTGTAAAGTACATTTGGATGGAGCTAGAATATTTAATGCAGCCATAGCAAGTGGAACAGATATTAAACAAATGGTTAAGAAATTTGATACTATATCGATATGTCTTTCCAAGGGTTTAGGTGCACCAATTGGTTCAGTATTAGTTGGTGATAGAAACACAATAAATGAAGCACATAGGTGGAGGAAAATGTTTGGAGGAGGAATGCGACAGGTGGGTATTTTAGCAGCAGCGGGACTTTATGCTCTTGAGAATAATATTGATAGAATTAAAGAAGATCATTCACGTGCAAAATATTTGGCGGAAAAAATAAATTCAATGGAAAATTATTCTGTAAATTTAGATATCACCAAGACTAATATAATTTTTATAAAATGCAATGAGAATAGTGATAAAATTGTTAAAAAATTATCAAATTCAGGTATCGATGTAACCTCTATTGATGATTCTACTGTTCGTGCAGTAATACATTTACATATCACAGATGAAGATATAGAAAATACCATTTCTGCATTTTCTAATGCACAATAAGAGGGAAGTATTCAATATCCATCTTCTCCTCATTGTAACAATGAGGGCCACCATATCCTTCTTGTTGATGGCTTTTATACTAGTTCCAATTGTATCCGTTGCAACAGATTCGAAGAATATAGAGACATGGGAAAACGCAAGATATAAGCAAGATGCAGGTACAGTTGGAGGGGCCTCAGTATCTTTGTCTAATGATTCATCGGGAGGCAATATAATGATGAATATTGAAGATTTTCCAACCATTGTTGAGACTTACACGGCAACCTGGTGTGAAAATTGTGTGATGGTTGAGCAAACAAGAGACCAAGCAATAGGCAATAATAGTGCAACCATAATACATTACCATAGACATTATTATGAAACTGAAGATCCATTTGGAGATAATAGCACAGAAAATCGATGGGAATTAAATTATGGAACGTCTTCAACAAATATTCTCGGGGCATCAAGATTAGCTCCTACAACTGTTATTGATGGTGAACGTATGCACCCCGGACACCGTCCAAAATCCAATACTCTAAAGGATGATTTCACCACTTCTATCTCTGTAGGTTCAACAGCACCTCTTTATGGAAATATTAGTTTATCATTTACCAAAAATAATGCCAATGGTGATGTTGAAAATTCTTCTTTATTTTCTTGGTCTACATCGAACTTAATATTCAATTGCGTTGATGATTGTACAAATACTGTTTCAACAACAGCATGGTTGTTATTTGTTGAAGATGTAGCATATTTCCCAGAAGGATCTAATGATTTAGAATACTATCATCATATCCTGCATCATGTAATATTGCTCGATGGATTAGATGGGTCAATGGAGTACACATACCCTTCTACTTGGGATGGTGATGATATGACTGCAATATTAATTGTAGATTGGGTAGAAGAAGAAAATGAAGACAATTTCTTTCCAGGGCCATCTATGATTTTAACCATATTTTGCTTCTTAATTTCTTCACTGGTTTACTCAAAAAATAAGTAATTAAGGCGTTTATAATCGAAACTATTAGTTGGGTTCAATAACCCCCTCCTTCATGGCGTATGCTCGGTGATGTGATGTTGTTAAGAGAGAATTACTCTGTGACTAACGAACTAGTCTCTGAAGGTAACCTTCCCGGGTGGTTAAAAGAACACATTAGATGGCAGGCTATTAGTCCAAAATCTATACCCGAAGAGAGGAAAAATAAGATAATGATAATATATCCTTCTGAAGAATCTAGAACACAGTCTTTATCCGAATTAAGTCTTGAAGGATTTGCTTTTGATCGGAAATTACATCATACGATAAATTCACTACAAATATCATTATTGGCGGATTTAAGATTTCCAAGGTTACTAACTGTAAAAGAAGAATTTAATATCATTTTACACGAAGAGTGTAGACAAGCAGCTAAAAAATTACTATTCCCTACAATTAATCCCATTCCTGAGATGGAATGGGGTAGAGGAAAAACATCTGCACTGGCGACTTTACATGAATATTTATCAAATGAAAATTCTGCAGAAATGTGGAAAGGACCAGGAATTAATTCTTTCAGAAAAATATTACAAAATCTTGAACAAAAAACTGGAAGAACACATCCAGATCTAGCTATTAAAAGAATTATTGATAAGTTATCGACTTCAGAAAAACCATTCTCTTTAATTGATATTGAAGGGATTATAATGATCAATCATCCCCCAGGGATGCCAAAATCCCATCAAGAAATGTTATTATCCATCTCCGATCATTGTCCAATTCATCAGTTATTATACTCTGGAAACTTTAGGTTGGGCCATCATGGTTTTTCACTAATTGATAAACATCCAATAAATTCTACTGATGATTTACCACAATGGCTTCCTCTGCATGAAATAGTAAAAGGAAAGAAAACCCCCAATGTATCAAGATATATTCTTCAAAGAGAAGACCATTCTTTCAATTCTGCAATATCTTTAGCACAGCAATTTCTCGAAAATGAATCTAAAAAAACTGTTATAATAGTCGATCCTTCTTTAGATTCCAATACTTCTAGATGGAAAAGATTAGTTGAAAATATTGGCTTGACTATGAAAGACAATAATAAATTAATAACTAGCAATTCCTATTGCCATTGGCTCAAACAACTAATTACATTAGGCCACGGTTCAAACAGTTTCTCTTTAGAATCCTTAAGGACTATAGCACTTCAAGAAATATTATCCCCTTTTGAATCAGATCTAAATCACCCCATTAATCCTGAAATCAAATCGATTCCTGATTTACAATTATTGACTGATTTGGCTAGAGGAGAACATGTTTTGGGAGGGCCAGGTGCTCTTGGAAGATGGCTAGAATCTCTATCTAGGCCACCAAACTCTGACATTGATGAAATTAAGAAAGAATCAACACAATGGTGGTTATTGAATCTTGCTAAATCCTTGCAACCGTTACTTAGAGAGGAAGATATTTCCGTTTTGAAGGAAAAAAACCTAATTACGGGATGCTATTCAAAAACTATCTTACCACTAGTTAAATCAAGTATAGGTGGCGATGAGTGGCTAGTAAATCGACTCAAATCAGCAAATAATTCAACAACTTTTCAATACATGGATAATAATTCTATAGGAACTCCTCTTGCCATCCAAACGCTCCTAAAATACCATCAAGAATTAAGAAATATGCAATTGAATTTGAAACATGAATATCCAAAGAGTGGGCCTGGGTGGGTTGAAGAATATCTTACTCTTATGAATTCTATTTCTCTACCAGATAATCAATTGAAAAGTAATTCCAGATTAAGAATATTAACTCCAAATCAAGCTATTGGTTGCACTGCAGATTTAATTATTCTAGCAAATTTGTCTAGTTCATCGTGGGATATGAGGGTTTCAAAGATGCCATTCATGGGTGAAGAAGAAAGGCACCGATTGAATCTACTTAGGCCAGATGGCCCAATTAGAAAGGCTAGACATTTCCTAAAACACTTATTATTCGCAGGTGAAAAAACTATAATTCTTGATCCAAGTTTAGATGATTCATCCCCTCCTACAGCACCAATTAGAGAATGGCTTTTATCGAATGAAAATATAGAAGAATTCATTGTAAAATTAAATCCTATTAGTCCACGAGATATTCGTCAGTTAGATGGTAAAAGATTGATTAAAGGGATTAAAGCACAACACCCTCCAATCAACCCAACTTCAATATCTATTCCTCTTGATATTCAATTACAACGTGAGCGAGAAAGAAGACAGCCAGATATAGTAGATGATAAACAATACTTGGCTAATGAATCGAGAAAATATATATTTTCTTTAGATTATTCTGATTTATCTAGAAAGACTCCTAGTGGAAAAACTATTCCTAGAAATTTTTCCTCTTGGCCAGTAATAGGAGGTATTACTGAGGATGGAAAAAGAACTCCTACTATAGATCCTAGGCCATTTACTCCAATACCAACTGGAGTTGACGTCAACGACTCTCGACATGGTCATGCAACTGGAGCTGGACAAAAAGTAACAATATGGTCAGCTAGTAGGTTACATGATTGGCTGAAATGCCCAAGAAGTGGTTGGCTCAATAGGGGACTTAGAGCCGAGCAAGAAGAACTCCAATCTGAAGATTTAGATGCACGAACTCATGGCAACCTTCTCCATTTTGTCCATCATGATATTTTATGTCATATATTGAATATGGAAATAGGTGAAGAGTTTGATAGCATTAATAATAAAAGAGAAAATACCAGTATTGGAAATTCACATTTGTCGAAGAATGAGGTTATGAAAGTAGCATTAGAATCATTGGACTCAAGAGCACCTTGGTTAGATCGAACGGATGCCGTTTCTACTCACCGCTTACAAGTTCTTACTGGAATGAATAGGGACGAGTATAATGATTGGCTTGCGAATCCTATTCCTATAGAACCAAAAGGGAGAATCGGAACAATAGTGGAGGCTGAATTTAGTATATCAGATGTAATGCCAATAGGTATTGAATGGGACATTAATGATTATGATAATGCAGGAATCGAGATTGACCTCCCTTCGGAAATTACTAGTCCTGAAATGCAAAAACTACCTCCAATAATTGTAAGGGGTCAAATAGACAGAGTTGATCAAGTACCTTTTGACAAAAGTGGAAAAGTGTGGTTGAATAAAGAGGGAAGAAAAAGCATAGCTCCTCTAAAATTAATTGATAGCGATTGGAAACCAAGAAGATTGATAATTATTAGAGATTTGAAGACTTCTGAATCCACACTACCCAAAAAAAGACATAATATCGGACTTCTGGAAGAATTACAATTAGCCATTTATGCTAGAGCATGGGAAATTGCACACCCCGGAGATCTCGTAGTAGGTGTTGGAATCTCTCTATTTAGTCACAATACTACGCACAATCTAGAGATTTCTAATTCCTTTCAACACATCAACCAATTAGATATAGGTGTTATTTCAAGAATAACAGAAGACTTATACAGATTTCCAAATGAAAATAATAATCCTAGTAGCGATCAATTTAGGGCTTGGTTAACTCATAGATTGTCTGTTTCACTGGGAGTTGCTAATAATGCCACATTAGGTAAAGTACACCCAACTCCTTCAAAAAAAGTTTGTAGTTATTGCCCAGTAAAACAAATTTGTGACGTTAAGATGGAGGATGAATTTTGATGCGTTTGAATACAGCCCAACGTTTAGCATTAAATCTTGATTCACACATCGTGGTCGATGCAGGAGCAGGAACTGGCAAGACAAGTACTATAATTGACCGAGTAATAGAACATTATCTAACAGAAGATCAACGTGCAACTAGGATTTTACCGATGCCAGAACGCCCATCAAAATTAGAAGGAGGTTTGCTAATGTCTCCTTCTTCAGAGACTATAGACTTACGTAAATGGGGGGGATTGCTTCCCGGTGAAGTTGTTTTACTTACATTTACCAATAGAGCATCAGATGAAATGCGCGATAGATTAAGAAAACGTATCTCCAAACTAAAACCAGGGCCAATAAGTGATGATGGGATAAGTAGAACAGATCCTAGAATTCGCCATCAAGGATTTAATGAACAACTTTTGACACTTCTAGAAGATGCTCCAATTGGAACTATAGACTCATTTTTTAATCAATTAATATCTCCTTATAGAGGCTATCTTGGAGATTTTAATAGTAAAGATATAATTTCTGATACAAATCGTATACTTTTAGTTGAATCTGCAATTAATACTCTATGGAGACTCCCAAATTCATTCAATTTAATTGGTGATGCTGTAGACGCAGGAATACCTTCAGAGATAGCCACACAAGTTCTAGATGCTAGAGATAATATTTCCAGACATTACTCAAGTAGAAGAAGTGCAACAAACGTCCTGAGAAGTTTAGTTTACAAATCGGTATTTATTGAGGAAAGTACAAGATTAATGACCAATAAAAGTGGTAAAATTGATCAAGAATCACTTAAGAAAAGAATAACTCTATCCATAGATCAAGAAGAGTTAACAAATTTCTCAAGAGAAGTGTGTACTCTGATAACAAAATATTGTGATTTTATCAAAGAAAATATTACTGCCCTAGCTCCAGAAGGAGTATTTTCTGATACCAGAATAGCTTCCCTTGATTCTCTATGCGAATCACAACCTCTTGTTGACAAATGGGAACAACTAGTATGGCTTGGACATTTGTTACTTTGTATCACTTCGGATGCATCAATTATGAGTGATAAACCATCTATCTTTCCAAATTCTAAGTTGCCTTCGGATACATGGGAAAGTGGAATTAGAAGTTATTCTGAAATTAAAGATAAAACAACAAAAGAATCAGTTAAAATTGGTCTGAAAACAATGTCCTCCCAAATTAAAGATCTATGGTATACAAAAATCGGGAAACTTATTTTGCATTTCACTCAAGTTACATTAATGCTTGACGATTCTAATCCTCCTATGACTTCTGAAGATTGGAAAAGCCCTTTACAAAAACTTCAATTCCCTCTTCCTAATAGGTTATCAAATGATTCAAAAATCAATAAATTTAATTTCACATTAGAGGCGGAAGTAGATAATCTAGATAATTTAAAATTAGTACATGACGGCTTTTTAGGAATCTTGAAAAAGTTGAAGAAAAATGAAGAAACACATGACTATGAAGATGTTCAAAGATTAGCAGGAGATTTACTTCTTGCTAATTGCCCCAGTGTTTGCCGTACTTTTTATCCACAATCAATCCAAGATGCATTAAATTCACTAAATACAGAAACATGGCGTGATGATCATATAATTCAAGCATTTTCTATATTAGAAAAATTGGAGAATAATCCAAATATGGCTGGTAATTATTTAGAAAATCTATCTACAATTCGTATTGATTTAACTCAACGATTTGATCTGTTGAAACAAATCAGACGACGTTATCGTGCCTTTATTATCGATGAAGCACAAGACAATTCCCCATTACAATGGAGGCTCCTTTCCAGATTATGGGGAGAGAGGGCCACTCAAGATGGCGACCCTGAAGTACCAAATACTCCATGGCAGCCAACTATTTGTTATGTTGGGGATGTAAAACAAAGTATCTATGCATTCCGTCAAGCAGAAGTTACAGGATTCTTAGAATATTCGAGAATTTTAAGAGATATAAATAAACATGAATTTTCTAGTATAAAGGAACTAACCCGTAAACCACCGCTACGTAAGTTAAACTCTAGTAGAGATCCTAGAAATTCCTATATTTTGAATGTTACAAAGGCAATTGAAGTAACCGAAGATGGAGGTCGAAATCTAATACCATGGATACCATTTGATCTGTCCGATACACATCTCCCAATACCTTCTTCCCAAGAGGTAGAATATAGAAAACAAGGACTAATTAGATTACAAATAAACTACCGTACCGACGGAGGCCTGCTAAATGTAATGAATGAATGGTGGAAAGACGTCTTCAATGATAAACACAGACATTTTCCTAATGGAAACTTCTATGCACAATCACAGCCACTATTTCCAAGTAAAGATAAAATTAATTCCTCGGGTTCATTAGAATGGATATGTCCTTTGGGAACAGGAGGGGAAACAAACCCTTCTACAGACTTACGAAAATCACTTGATCCATTTGGTCCAGGAAAACTAGACTCTATTGAACGACAGAGTATGATGATATCATTACGAATAAAAAATTTAATTGAAGGAAAATCAATCAGAATTCTATCATCTGAAGGAGAATGGATAGAATTACCGGCGGAAGAACCCGTAGATCCTAGTGACATAATGATACTACTGCCAAGTAGAAGTAAAATCAGAGATGTCATCATTCGTCATTTGCATAATCTGGGAATCCCCGCCCAAGCAGATCGTGAAGGGAGATTACTTGATCGTCCGGCAGTTCATACGATAGAGGGATTATTACAATTCATCGCACGGCCATTTTCACGACACCATGCATCTTGGGTGGCAAGATCAACTTTGATAGGATTTGATGATGCTAAATTACAACAGTATCTCTTCTACGCTGGAAAAGAAGAGAACCTACTAATTAGATTGAGGGATTTTGCAATCAACGAGAGACAAAAGGAATTAATTCAAAGGTGGATAGATCTTTCATCGACAGGACGTATAGTGGATTTATTAGAAGAAACAGTAGATAGATCAGACATTTTAATGGCATTTACAGATACAGTTTCTCGCCAAGACATAGAACAATTCATAGACATTGTTAGAAGTTTATCTAGAGAAGTTGGGGGGGATTCAATTGTTTTAGCAGATAAAATACGTGATTTAAGAGAAAGTGGTGGCAATTCTCTAGAAGCCGTCACAATCCCGCCAAGTGATGCAGTTAGAGTTATGACTATACACGGCTCAAAAGGGCTGCAGTCGAAAGTAATCATTCTTGCCGATTTATTTTCTGGACGTCAAACTAATATGACGATGGATGATAGAAATAGATTGATCGTAACTCCTGAATTGTTTGCGGGTAATCCAAAACCATGGTCTAACGAAAAATCACCTTCTTCGGCATTATGGAAACATGTTAGGAAGATACACCAGGCTCGTAAAAGTGCTGAATCACGCAGACTTCTTTATGTCGGAGCAACAAGAGCACAACACAAACTAATTGTAGTCGGATCAACAAAAGGTACAAACTGGGTAAATGGAGAGGGGATTAAATTCCCTTGGAATTATTCAGAATCATTACCTCAACTCGGTGAAATGTGGATAGAATCGTTACGTCAAGGTTCAGCCAATAGGAATGAACAAGATTCACCATGGCTCGATCCATCAGATGTTGTTTCAGATGAAATTATTATTAGAACTCGTGGCCATCGTATATTTAATCCATCTTCATTAATATCTAGAGGATTTTTAAGTAATTCTAAGGCATTAAAAGGATTGACAATGTTACACCATCCAGACTGTTTTATATCTGAAACAAACTCTTCTCATTTAACTAAAACTCCTTTGACTAGAATTGAGAATTTAGATAATGCTGCTAAAAAATCTATATCACAAGAAACAATATCTTTTTCTTCTCCGCGAACAGACTCATTTGCAAGATTAAAGATAGCACCAAGTAGAATCCCAATTATAGAGAAATGTCCAAGAAGACACTGGTACGAAACAATAGGCGGCTTATCTCCCAAGCCAATAATTCCCACAATTTCAATAAATTCATCAAATAGCCTTCCAAAAGGAATTGACGCTGCTCTTTTCGGAACGATAGTACATAGAATAATGGAGATTGGCATAGGCAATCCTGGGCCTAAAGGCGAACATCCAACAACACCATTACCTGAATCATGGATAAAAAGAGAAACTGATTCAATAGACAGTCTTGAGATACATAATACTGTTTTTGATGAGTTATTACCTTTAGAAGCAGATCGAGAAAGTACAACTGAATTAGTCAATTTAATGATTAATAGAATAAAATCAGGAGCTCTTGGAAAACTATCGAGGGGTGAAATTTTTGATGGCCATAGAGTTGAAGGATTAAGGACTGAAATGCCATTTAATATTACTAAAAAGATAAATCTAGACAATTTAATTCGTAGTCGTTGGACTCCTGATGGATATGAACCATTATCCAAAATTGAATTTGCTAATATTGAGATGAGTGGTCTAATAGATCTTGTACTATGTACTGTTGCTCATGGAGAATCAACTATCCGGCCCGTCGATTTGAAGACAGAAGAGGCAATAAAATTAGTAGATGGGAAAACTGATGGTTTGATTGAAGCATTAGGAGAAAGTACTACTGAACCAAAATGTCAGGCGGAAATAGATATATTATTGGAACATAGAATGCAACAAGCTCTTTATTACACAGCACTCAAAAATCTTGAAAATGAAAGATCTAAATCCGGATATCCTTCAAGAAAAGTTCTTTCACCTGCAATTTTGATTGGCGTTACAGGAAGATTAGTAGTATATCCGGAGAAAATGTTAGAAAATGCATTAAATGATTTAGAAGAAAATTTGGCATTAGCAGCCGAAATGTCATTAGGTTCTAACATTACACTTTCCAAATTCCCCCAATTAGAAGCAAGCAAATCTGAGATATGCAATAAATGCCCCTTCAATCAAGGAGAATTACCAATTTGTGGACCTTTAAATTAACTAATTAAACGAAGAATACATTTGCAAGGTAGGTGACAGAGTACCATGCCTCTTGACCTTGATGCACTGATGAAGCGTAGTGATGAATTATGGGAAGAGTCAATCTTACCCAGTTTGAAAAATTTTATCGAGATAGAAGCATTATCTCCTGCTTTTGAGCCAAATTGGGCTGAAAAGGGAGAACTAGATGCAACAATTAATTTATTTTGCTCATGGCTAGATGGCCAAGATATTTCAGGAATGTCATATGAAGTACACAAAATAGCAGATACAACCCCTGTTCTTTTAGTTAATGTAGAAGGAACAGGCCCAGGAGAAGTAATTTTTTATTCTCACTTAGATAAGCAACCCTCCAAACCAGAATTATGGTCTGAAGGTTTGCATCCTTTAAAGGGAGTTCGAAGAGATCCATGGTTATTTGGTAGAGGTGCATTAGATGATGGTTATGGGGGCTATCTTTGTGTTACTGCATTAAAGATGTTACAAGAATTTAAAATTCCTCACCCAACTTGTAAATTTCTAATCGAAACGTGTGAGGAATCAGGGTCCTTTGATCTCCCTCCTTATCTTGAGAAATTAAATGATCAACTTGGAAATCCTGATTTAGTTGTAGTATTGGATAGTGGAGGTCCTGATTATGATCATATTTGGACAACTGAAGCATTAAGGGGATTGGTATCGGGCACACTTTCTGTAAAGGTATCTCATGAGGGAGTACATTCAGGAATGTCAGGAGGGACTATCCCTTCATCATTTAGAATACAAAGAATTTTACTAGATAGAATTGAAGATTCAGATACCGGAGAGGTTCTAATCCCCGAGATGCATACTACAATAACAAATACAATCCGTGAGCAAGCAGCAGCCCTTGCAGAAGTTATTGGCAATTCAATATGGGAAAGTTTACCTGTTTTGGATACATTAATTTCACAATCTGGATCTGTTGAAGAAAGTTTACTTGATGTGAATTGGAGGCCTGCATTGAGTATTATAGGTGCTGATGGAATTCCCTCGGTACAAAATGCAGGTAATGTATTACGAACAAATACTGACTTGAAATTAAGTTTCAGGATACCTCCTGGAATAAGTGCAAATGTTGTTGAGAAAATAATCAAACAAAAATTAGAGGAAAATCCTCCTTTTGGTGCACAAGTTAACTTCTCTCTTGATCCCTCTGCCGATGGTTTTCACGCACCTCCTTTGGAAGGAGCATTACTTCAGTCATTACATGATTCTTCTATGCATATAACGGGACTACCTCCATTGGCAACATGGGTTGGCGGAACAATTCCTTTTATGGCCATGATGCAGCATAAATATCCAGAAACTAAATTTCTCTGTACGGGTACTGGCGGCCCTGGTAATAATGCACATGGTCCGGATGAAAAATTGCACATTCCATCCTCAAAAAGACTAACGGCCGTTCTTTCAGCAACAATCGCCGCAATATCAAGTTGAAATTGTATTTTTTGACGCATAAAGGAAGTTAATTCCGCCGATGTTAAATCAGATGTGGCTGTGGAACATATCGAGATAGACATGAACGAAGGCGAAAATGGAATCGGTTTTCCAGAACCAAACGCTCCATCTTCATTAAATTTAGAAGAGGATTTGAGAGTAGCAAACGATCGATTAGAAAAATTATATATTGCATATAATGAATCATCAAAGCTTAATGAAGAATTACAGGCAATCATCGAAGTCTTAGAAAAAGAAGCTGTAAATAGCGAAATTGAAAAAGAAGGAATTCAAGCACTTCTAGATGAGAAAGATGAACGTTTGAGGGCAATGGAATTAGAACGCGCTAAGGCAAATAAAACAATAGAACATCTAGAACCAAAATTAGAAAAAACAGAAGAAATGTATTCTAGAGAAAAGGCAAGATTAGGACGTGTTTTTGAAGTAGCAGAAGAATTAGATGAGGCGCTACAAACAGCAACTACTGAAATGTCTGCAAGAGATGATTGGTATGTTCAGCATATGCAATTGTTCGAAAATCTCAATGAAGCTATTCAAACTAGGTATGAGATGATAGACAGTGCGATTCAAGCAATGGCTGAATTCCGTCAAAAGCAAGACACATTCAAAGACCGTATGAATGAAGCACTTGATGCTGTTAAAGAACAAGCTGCAGAAGAAACTTCAGAAAAAGATGACGAAACAGAATGAATAATTCATTCCGGTTTTGTTCCATCTGCCAAACGGATGCATTTGGCCGGCAATCCTGCCCACACTTCTCCTGCTGGTACATTAGTCCATTTTGGTACAACAGCTCTTGAGGCTATAACGGCACCTTCTCCAATTGTACAACCTGGTTGAATAATTGATTCTGTACCGATAAGTGCATCATTTCCAATAACTACAGGAGCCATTACCAATTCTCCTTTTTCAGTTAGATGGGCATTAATGACCGCTTTTCCACCAATTACTACTCTTTCTCCAATAGTAACTGATCCGCAATCATTAACATTTGGGGAGTTTATCTGTGCTCCTCTTCCAATTTTTGCCCCAGAAAGTCGGTAATATGTATTGCCAATGAAAGAAGGCACAAGATTAGGTAAGAAAAATAAAGCCGCTTTGTGAAAAATCATCGACCAAGCCCATTGTATTGTAACAAATGACTGTAAAGGATATCTTCCAGGTTCCAGTCTTGGCCTCAATATCCCTGCTATTAAACCACTAAATATCACCAAACTGATTCCCCATGTCATTACAAATAATCCAAGAGAAACTCCAATGCCAATCAACTCAATGAGATAACTTTCAGGATTTGCTGTAGAAATTTCATATCCATAATTGAATAAAGCTAAAGCTGGGACTGCAGTAATTCCAATTATAGCAGCAAATATTGGTATTACTAGTGCCGTTAAAAAATTTTGAACAAGGATAAATGACTTCATTGATACACCTATGTAAGTTCGTGAGAGTATTCAAAGAAGATGTTTCGGGATAAAATGGCAGCTTTCGCCAATATTTTGTCATTAATATCTAATCTAATGCTTACGGCAGTATCAAGACTGGATGTCCTACGCATCAATTATGGCTATAGCATCTGGCTTACTTGGTGGTGGTAAAAAAGCCATTAAAATCCATCATTTGGTAAAAGCTCCAGAAAATACTCCTCATTCAATTTCAAGAAGAGAATCTTGGGATGCAGATAAACCAGCTATAGTTTACAAAACTCCTGAGAATCTACCAGACGGAACTCCTTGTACGGCCGCTACAGTCATCCTTAGAACCAAGGGTTGTGTATGGTGGTGGAAATCAGGTTGTACATTCTGTGGATACTTTAACGATGTAAGAGATGATGTCACTTCTGCAAATCTTTTTGCTCAATGGGAGGAAGCAAAACGTCAAACAAATAATTTTGATGGCTGTAAAATGATTAAAGTTTACACCTCTGGGACCTTTTTTGAAGATCAAGAAATTCCAGTTGATTTTCAAGAATCTGTTTTACTTGAAACTCATGAAAGAAAAATGCACTTAGTTGTAGAGGCTCAAGCACAGTTATGCTATCCCGAAAAAATCGCTTGGTTAGCCGAAAAACATCCAGGTTGCACAATTGCCCTAGGTCTTGAAGCATATGATGATACAGTATTAAGATTTCATGTAAATAAAGGATTTTCCACAAAACAATGGCATAAGGCAGTTGATTTACTTAGAGAACATGATCTGAGAGTTAAGACATATCTTATTTTTAAACCACCTTTCATGTCAGAAGGTGATGCATTAAGTCATACAACAAAATGGGTAAAACAAGTAGCACCACTATCCGATGAGGTTTCAATTAATCCTATGAACATTCAAAGAAGCACAATAGTAGATCGTTTATTTAGAAATAGAGAATTTAGACCTCCTTGGCTTTGGTCTTTAGTGGATATGATTGAAAAAACTCATGCAGAAATTTCACAATTGGATTGCCGTACTATTGTACATCCAACCGCTGGAGGTAGGATAAGAGGGGCTCATAATTGCGGTTCTTGTGATGAAGATATCGTTGCAGCGATAGAAAGATATTCTGTGTCTGGTAGTTTAGAAGAGTTTTCAGGTATCGATTGCACTTGTAAAAAAGTATGGAATATGGAAATATATAGTGATAATAATCTTCCAATCTCTCTTGGTTCTGGAGTAGATCGCAGATCTTCTCGAACTGACACAGTTCGTGCTCCATGAGCCAAAGCAACCTCATCTTTTTCCTAATGCTTAAGGGGCAATCTTCGGTGGTCAAGCATGTCCTACGCGGTGGGATGTATGTGGTGTCGATATGTCTAATGACGGTTCAGGTAAAATAGGTCAATTTCTGCAAGGCGAGAAGGAACCTTCTTCTTCATGGGTAATATTAGTAATTGGAATAGCAACAGCTCTAATTTTCTTAGTAATATATAATATATTATATCCCGGACAAGACCTACCCGTCCTCTCCTCTCTTTTACCTATGTTTGAGGGCGTATTTGATTCAGGAATTTGGTTCTTCGTATTGGGTGCTATGATTGGTGCTTTTGCTATTTTAGGAACAATTCTTACAGAGGCAACTATTGAGTGAGGTTTTAGCATGGATACAATATTATCAACTTTAGTAATTTTCTGGACACTCATGATTCTTTCATACATCTTAATCCAAAAAGGACTTGGTGTATTGGGGGAAATCACTCGTAGTATGACAATGTTCATGCTAGAAAAGGCATTAGGCCCGGGAGCAGATCTTGTTGAAGGAAGAAAAGGTTCTGGGGCAAAGGCCTGGATTATCCAAGGGATGATTTGGTTATTTGCTTCTGCAACTCTGACTTTCATAGGGCTTTGGCTTGGGCATGATCCAAATGCTTTGCATAGCTTGGAAGCCTGGGGATATAATGCTCTTTCATCGGAGCTATTCTATGCAGGTAAATTTGCAGCATTATTTGGTGCAATCGGGATGTTTATTATTGGCTCAGGCCTACATATACTACCTTCATTATTAGAGGTTGATTTAGCAAGTGAAAAGAATGCTGTCCTAACTTCATTTGCATGGACATTATCAGTAATAATTTTAATAATTGGTTCTCAAAGTAATGAAATCTTTGGCTTGAATATTATCTTAATTGGGACAGTAGTAAATTTAATTGTAGCCACTGCTATTACTGCTAATCAACTATTAACTAAAGCAAACTCAGATGTTACATTAGCAACACCAGGTTGGTTAATTATTTTCGGCTTAATCGGTACTCCAATTGCTATTATCTCCATATTTGTGAGCGGTGCTTACAATGAAGGAATTGGTCAATGGTTAGCATATCATTTGTTTGGGGCAACCTTCTGGTTTTCATCAATTGCCGGAATATCTCTTTATTCAGCTAGTTTTGGTTCTGGAAATGCACTATGGTCGAGGACTGTTGCAGGTGTAGTTATATTTGGAACATTATTTACAATAAATCCACTTGGAGATGTACATCCAGTAATGGCCATAGATATGCTTGGATTACCATCTGCAGAATTAGCTATTACACAACAAGACAATATCATCGGGTCATTTTTAATGGCATTAGCCGCTATTCCAATAATAGCATTATCTTCTAACATTTTGATCACACTTCGTGGTACTGATGCCTTTGTAGAAAATCCTGACTTAGCAGGAATTCCAGAGATAAATTTCGGTGCTTGGATGTTACTTCCGCTAGGCATAGGCTCATTATTTGTACAAACTGATTATCTAAGTGGAACAAATGAGCTTACTGGAATTTCCAACATACTTCATTTAATGGTTATTTGGACAGTTTTTGTTCCACTTACTCTAGGTGCCGCATTACAAGTATTACCATCAGCCAGTGGAAGATATCCTCTTTCTCAGAATAGAGCCAGAATGGCATTTTGGATGCTATCCGGTGGAGCAGTATTGGGACTAGTCTTTACACTGATATCTGATGTCACAGATATTGCATTAGCAGAAGCACTTGTAGAAGACCCTAGTTCCTTATCTCATACTATGAGAAAAGCTGGTTCAGTAGTCTTTTATGGTACTGTTTTGGGAGCAATATTCCATGCTAATAATATTGTCAGCGGACTATATAGGGGCGAGACGGTAAAATCACAAGTAGCTTTGTCTGAGACAACATTTGCGCCCACCTCATATCCATTGACAGCAACTACTTCTATTCGTAAGATTTTAGCAAGTGGAGCAGTATTGGATACTGAAGTAGTACCTACATTCGAAAGTAATGAAACTGGAAAACCTACTCCACTTCATACGGAAGAAGAATAATGTCTATTTTACGGTCATAATATGCGTATTGGATTAGTTGGAAAACCGAATGTTGGCAAATCTACATCATTTTCTGCTTTGACTGAAAAACCCGTAGAAATAGCAAATTATCCTTTTACTACTATTGACCCAAATGTCGGAATAGCTTGGTTACCTTTACCTGATCCTTGTGCATGTTCTCAGTTGAGATCAAAAAAGGAAAAGGAAGGAAAATTGGATATTGAAATTAATGATGAGCGAAAAGGAAGTATTTGTTCTCCGAATTCTGGATCTTGTGTCGGCTTTAATAGGCTTGTACCAATCACTCTTATTGATGTTGCCGGACTTGTACCTGGTGCACACGAAGGAAGAGGGCGAGGGAATCAATTTCTATCAGATTTGGCTAGATGTGACGCATTAATACAAATTGTAGATGCATCGGGTTCAACAGATATTGAAGGCAACCCAATTGGCACTGGTGGATCAACACCTTTAGAAGAATATCATTTTTTACTCAAAGAATTGGATGCTTGGATAACTGGAATAATTAGCTCAGGCTGGCAACGTGGTGCAAGGAGAGTTCAATCGGAGGGTGAAAAAGCAATTTCTCTATATCTTTTAGATCAGTTATCCGGTATTGGAGCGAAAGAAATCCATATTATGTCAGGAGTAGCGGCCGTGCATGAAAAATTTCCAAACGCCGGAGTTCCTTGGGGATGGGGCAAGGAAGAACTGACTACTATTGCTTCAACAATTAGATCAGAACTTTTTCCTATATCGGTGGCAGCTAATAAAGCAGATTCCACATCTAAAGAATCTTGGTTAGAGATTCAAGAAGTAGTAAAAACAAATGGAGGAATAGTAGTTCCAACTAGTGCTGAGGCTGAACTTGCTCTAAGACGGGCTTCTCGTTCTGGATTGATAGATCATGTCCCTGGTGAGTCAGATTTTGAAATAACTAAAATTGGAGAGGAAAAATTATCTAATCCTCAAAGAAAGGGATTAATATCAATTGGCAATACTCTTAATTCTTGGGAAGGAAGAGGATTAATTGGGTTATTATCGGAAGTAGTTTTTGGAATACTGGACCGTAAAGTTGCATACCCTGTCCAAGATGAATCACATTGGATTGATGGTGAAGGGAATATTCTTCCAGATGCAATATTGGTCCCTGAAGGAACTACTGCAAAAGGACTAGCATATGCAGTACATTCTGATCTTGGAGATGGATTCATTCGAGCAGTTGATGCTCGCACTTCAAGAGTAATAGGTGCAGACTATGAAATAAGAAATGGGGACATTATTCGGATACATGCAAAAAACTAATTTTTCTATTTTACAAATTTACCAGATTTCGATCTACTAAGTGAGGTCAATCCTCCACCGCCGAGAAATATTAGTCCACAAATTGCTTGTGAACCTATTTCTGCTGTAAATGCAATAAAATCAAAATCTTCGACAAAAGAAAAGATAATTAGTAGGATGGTTAATACGGCTATTACTATAATTTTATATTTTCCTTGGGTTTCTTCTAGATTATCTTCGTCACCCCACCATTTTGTATGTCCTATAAAATCACCAAATAACTTAGATTGTAAAGTTTCAAATGCATCATCCATTTTCATTTTCTTAGTTTCAATCTTTTCACTATTGTCCCAGTGTTCCAATTCACCTTTATTTACTGCATATTGTACAAATTCATCTTCATCTTTACCTAAATCTACAATCCAGTATTGTTTTGCGCCCTTAAGAAGAATCAATAATTCATTTATCTCTTTCGAACTTATTCTATTCTTATTCCCATCAATATCGTATCTAATATCTGATTCACTTGAATCATTATCATTGGACATTTCTTTAGAATTAATTACTTCTAATGGAGAAAAATAATCCTTGTGTCTGTTGCAATATCCAACACTTCTAAATTCTAGTGCATTGCAATTTACTGCAGCGCACTTTCGCTTCTCCACAGTTTTTGAGATACTGAATCAACTTTCAAATTATTGCCGGATATTATTTAATCTATAACAATTCTACTATTTTTGTGAGCAGAGAGTTAGAGGATGCTGAAATTCTTTCTGTTGTTAATGAAGAAGATTTGGTGGTGGGTCAAAGACGTCGTGATGAAATTCACAATCTAAATTTATTTCATCGTTCAATACATGTTTTAATTTTTAATTCGAAAGGAGAAATCTTTCTTCAGCAAAGAGGTTTACTAAAGCAAGAAAATCCTGGACTTTGGTCCTCTTCGGTAGCTGGACATGTTGATGCCGGGGAGTCATATGATGTTGCATGCCTCCGCGAGATTGAAGAAGAAGTTGGGATAAAAATAAATTATGCCCCTGAAAAATTATTCAAATTACAAGCTTCTAAGATAACTGCAAACGAATTTAGCTGGATTTACTATTTAGAAACTGATCAAGTCCTAACTCCTAATTTATCAGAGATAGAAAAAGGAAAATGGTATTCAAAAGATTCTCTAGAGAATTTTATCAATAATCACCCAGATGAAGTTGCAGATTTATTTATCCATATATGGAAAAAATATTGTAATTTGTAGTATACTAGTCGATTATCTCTATTACAGGCTCTATTATTACTGTATACGATATGACTGTCCATATAATTTCATAGTCTTCATCAGAATCTACAATATCTCCAATTATTGGTGCTGGAGGTGAACTAATATCAGCGGTTATTGTTGCAGCCCAAGTTCCTCTACCAAATCCATTATCTGTCCACTGATTACGTATTTCTTGTTCAGTAGTTTCACTTTGTGTAATATCGTCTCCTGTATAATTCGATGTCACATCCCATCTCATTGTTATTCCAGAATTACCTCCATTACAAGATCCTTGTTCGCTCTGATCTTCAAAATCTCCTTGCTCAACACTACTTACATCACTTATTACATCCATGCCATCCGTAAATCCTGGTCCTGGATCATCATTATCCATGCAAGAAATTGACAACTCAACATAACCAATATTTATTTCACTCACTACGTCAAAGAATGTATCATATGATTCTTCATCTGCTAGATTAATTGTTTCCGATAAAGTCTCTGTTGTTTCTTCAAACGATATCATCCATTCTCCCTTTATTCCATTTGCTCCCCCTACCATATCATCATCGATCAATGACGGCATTACAGCAAAATAAGAAGGAAAAGCAATCATGAAAACGATACTCCACATCAACATAGTTCTCTTCCGAGAAGTATTAACTAAATCTTCAAAGTCCATTGTATTACATTAACCGGTCAGGTCATTCGCATTTCAATTCCTCTGTTGCCAGTGCAAAAATTATCAAAAATCAGATTTTTTAGTCCATTTTGTAATATCTATTCCTTCCTTTTTCAATTGGGATTTAGATTTGTAAAATTCTGGTTGAAAATATCCAATCATAGATCTTTCTCCAAAACTCCATTTCCAAGGACATCTATCAAATTTTGAAACCCATTGATTAAGAATCTTAATCCATTTTTCACCATCAATCTCACTCGGTATTTCGAAAGATACCTTAGTTATTTTTCCAGCTGAACCAGGAGTATGGGACCATACTCTCATCGAAAGGCCCTTTGCCTCTCCATCTTCTACAACTATTCCTAATACTCTTGCCATTTTACTTATGGGCATTACTATTGCCCATCTACTGACCATTTTAGATTCTTCAATTCTACGCATTTCCCAACTATTATATTCGCCAATTTCTCTAATCGCTCTTATTGCATCAGTAGGTGTTACACTGACTGGTATCTCTATCAATCGGCTCGACATCATCAAGAATCCCTCTAGGCCCTCGCCCATAGCGTCTACGCGTATCGTTAATTATCGCTTTTACTTATCCGAAGAGAGAACCGAGACCTTCGAAACCACCGGCTTCTTCCTCAGGTTCTTCTTCTGCAGCTGCGGCAGGGGCTTCAGCAGCATCTCCGCCACCAGAGGCAGCAGGTGCAGCAGCAGAAGCAGCAGGTGCAGCTATAGCAGTAGCCATAGCTTCACCAATATCAACAGATCCAAGAGATGCAACTAGAGCCTTTATACGGCCCTTATCAGCATCTACGCCAGCAGCAGTTAATACTCCGCTAACACTTTTTTCGTCAATTTCCTTTTCAGCAGAGTGCAGTAACATTGCAGCATATACATATTCCATTTTTTTCACCTTTTTTTTAACCGAAGAGATCGCCAAGTCCATCGAACCCAGCTCCCCCTTCTTCCTCTTCTTCCTCTTCAGTAGCAGGAGTTCCTGCATCTGACTCAGTCGTCTCAGAGGCTACGACAACAGCATTTGAAGCAGCAGCACCTAGTGCTGTTGTTAATCCTTCATCAAGTGCTGAGGAATCTAATTGGCTCGCAAGAGCCATCATACGTGCATTAGCACGCATCACAAATAATTCTGCAGTTTTATCATTCACAATACCAGCTTCAACTGCCACTGATAATGATTCACTGCTAGCTTTCGCCAGTAATACTGGAGTAGTTGCTGTAGAGAACCAATGTGCATTGCAAGCCAAGTTGAATGCACGTGAAGTTGCTACAGAGATATCATCCTTTAGGCCATCTAAGTCAAGATCTAGCTCATCTGCAGGTAATAATAATCCTTCTTCAATAGCCCCAATTAAGATTAAACCAATTTCAATAGGGTTTATTCCAAGCTTTGCTAGCATCATACCCAAATCAGCAGACATTGGTTCTCCAGCAGATACAACTTTAGTTTCCTTTGGTATTGCTATCTTACCTTTGTCTATTTTTGCAGGAATTCCTACAGCATTAAATTCTCCTACCAGAGGTCCTGGTGCAAATTCTGTTGGTCCTGCTGGGACAATGATATCAATAGGTGCTAATTCACCTTCTTTTGCAGCACGTCCTTGGCGTGTTTTCTTTAATTCATCAAATAATTGATACGCATTTAGGGAATCACTGTGTACAATACAAGGTTGTGCAGCACCTTCAAACAGAACATCCAATTCTTCAACAGATCGGCCAGATTGTGTCCAAGCCAGTCTCATCAATGTCTTTTTTGCCATAGTCATATTAACTACACCTTTTAATGAACTTCTCATATCTAACATATTCTTTGCAGGTACTCCTCCAATATCTATGATACCAACTACGCCCGGGCTACTAATAATTTCTTTAAGTTCAGCAACTCTACCTTCTTTCCAAGATGCTACTTTAGGAATCATGAATTAGCAACCTCCACTTTTATTGAAGGACCCATCGAGGTCTTAATGTAGCAAGATCTGATATTTTTGTCACCACGATCTAATCTTCCAATCACTCTCTTCCATATGGCTAAAGCATTAGCAGTTAATTCTTCATTTGATTGTGTTCGAGTACCTATTGCGGTATGAAACGTTATTTTATCTCTAGAGCGAACTACTGCAGTGTCCTTCAAACCACCTGCTATCATGGCAGGATCTACTGGAGGAGGTACAGGCCGAGGCATCTTTCCACGAGGTCCTAAAACTACCCCCAGAAATCTACCTACTGATCCCATGTGTGGTATTTCTGATAAAAAGAAATCATACCTATTGGCCATTTTTCTAGCTGCTTGACGCTTTCCACCTAGATCTTCGATTGTAGATGGATCGATAATTTCTAATCCAGCCGCTCTAGCTTTTGTTGCCATTTCTCCTCCGGCAAACATTGCAATCTTTGGCTCTTTACCTCTTCCAGATGGAAGTCTGACTTCCTCTTGTATTCTATTGGATGGATTCTTCAAATCAATATCTTTCAAAGTAAATGACATTTCTAAAGATTCTACGAAATTTCTCTCTGGAGCACCATCAAGTGCTTTTTGAATTGCTGTTTGTAAATTGTTTTCCATTCTCTCACCTCTGCGGTCAACGAGGTTTCCCTCTACCGCAATTCGTGTTTGATTCAACTAAAATGCTCGCTAAATCTCCCCTCACTCATTGCATTTAATGCTTCTTTTGGTCTCATTCCTTCTACACTAACTCTCATAGATACACATGTTCCCATTACTTCACGACATCTTGCGTAAAGAGTGGAACCAGTTAAACGATCTTTTTGTTTCTCTGCTATCTGCTTAACTTGATCCATTGTCAAGTTCTCAGTAGATGCTTCCCAAGACCCGTTACACTTCTTAACGCCAAGTGTTTGATTCACCACATGTGGTGTTTCATTTCTGTCTGACATTTGTGTAACCTCCTGTATTTGTGTCTCGCCGACCTACTTACCCTATTTGAGATTGATGTTTAATCAATTTAGCCATTTCCTCGCTTATTCGACTCTTTGTGTTACTCTAACTTGGTCTGCTCTTACTGTCAGTGCAACTGGTACAGCAGCTTCGAATAACTCAACTGTCACTTCTTCTTTTGACTCAGTAACACGTATCACACGTGCATTTTGACCTCTAAATGCTCCTCCAACAATTTCACATAGACTACCTTCTTCTATTCCTGATGTAGCAGCCTTAGGCTCTAGGTAAGGCAATACATCTTCAAGTGGAGATTCTCCTGGTAACACCTTTCTACAGTTCTTTAGAGGAGTAACTCCTATTCCTACTCTTCCAATTAGTTTTTCAACATGATGTAATGCAGACGCCTCAACAAAAATATATCCTCTCATGAAATGAGGGTTTAGTACACCAAATATTTCATCTTGAATATCTTGCAGTGATCCAGTCCCCGAAAGTCTCGCTCTAATTTCTTTGGCAACATTTTGTTCCTGTCCTATTGAAGTTTTTAGGATGTAAAGATAAGATGCAACATCTCCATACATTTCAGTTAATTTCGGAGTTGAATATTCTTTTTCTTTGATTCTTCCAGGATCTACCCATTCACAATTTTTGTATAATGTACTAGGTACAACATCATTGGTATCACATATGCAAAGTATTGGTGTGACATCATTTAGTCTATTTCCATATTCTAATCCACGAGCTTCACCAGTACGTACAAATTCAAATTTATCTCTTGAGATTCCTGTACATTCTTCAACTCTTTTCGCTACAGCATCAAGATCATCAGGATTTCCTAATCCATAAATTCCATCCCATGCACCAGGAAAGTCAGAAACTCCATCAGCTCTTTGCATTAAGAGTACTTTTTCTTCATTTCTTAGATAAACTGTGAATGACTCAGACATATTTTACACCTCATGCTCCTGTTAACCAATCAAAAAATACTGGAAAAACATTATTCATCATAGCTTGGACAACGAATCCAAACAATCCTAATATGAACATACCTATGCCACAAACAATCATAGTTTGTCTAAATTGAGCCTTTGTTGGCTTACGTGCCATCTTCAAAATTCTTGCATATGAGCCAGTTTGAAGGCTCCTAACTCGGCTTTCAATATCGTCCTGAACATCTTGGACTTTCTCCTCGAATTTACTAACTTTGGAATTCTCGACACTCATCGTTCTCCCTCAAATCGGCCAAGCGTCCAACCAATTCCATTTAAGGGCGACGGGAAGGTACGTCCATAAATAACTGTAGATTATTGAAATTAAGAGATGAATTCCACAGTCCTACTTCTTAGATTTCTCATTTGAGTATGCATCGAAGCACCATGTATTTGTTCACTCTTTACTCCAGTTAAAACTAATAAAACTCTAATGTTATTGCCCAATGATTCATCTGTCGTCACTCCCCAGATAATTTTTGCATAAGTATTTATTTTCTTTCTAATTATATCTGCACATTTTTCTGCTTCTCCAAGAGTCAATCCAGGCCCTCCTACGACATTAATTAGTGCACCTCTGGCATCTGAAATATCCATGTCCAGAAGTGGATTTTCAATCGCCTCATTTGTAGCAATTTCTGCAGTCTCACCTTCACCAAGGCCAATCACCCCAATTCCTCCGCCATTACTGAGGACTGATTTCAAGTCTTGGAAATCAAGATTAACTATTCCTTCCCTAGATATCATTTCAGAAACCCCAGATATACTTCGAACCAATAACTCATCAGCTACACGGAAAGCTGCATCTAATGGTAATTGTTTGACAGTATCAATTTCTAACAATCTTTCATTTGGCAACACTATAACAGTATCAGCAGTTTCCTTCAACCTCTCTAGGCCCCAATCTGCATTTTGTTTTCTCAAAGATCCTTCTGATAAGAACGGATAACTGACTACTGCAATTGTCAATGCTCCTGCTTGTTTGGCAAGTCGGGATATTACAGGGGCGGATCCTGTTCCAGATCCGCCCCCCAATCCTGCGGTTATAAACGCAAGATCACAGCCTTCAACTTCAGCCTTCAATATTCTTTCAGACTCATATGCTGCTTGTTCTCCCTTTTCTGGATCGCCACCTGCCCCCCTGCCACGGGCTGTGCGACCAATTAGAATTTTATT
>Ga0208277_1000407_pt1 | contig 25609 bp, 11 predicted proteins | sample ETNtaG_5_FD_185782 | JGI IMG/M metagenome (GOLD analysis project Ga0208277, IMG submission 185782) | Marine microbial and viral communities from oxygen minimum zone, Eastern Pacific Ocean - ETNP201406SV205 (SPAdes) (version 2) | ecosystem: Environmental > Aquatic > Marine > Oceanic ...
AAGGACGCAGAGTTTCAACTTCAAAGCTAGAAGTAATTGCAGTAAGGCCCGTATTGCCGACCTGGTCGGTCCAAGTATCTCTTAGCGAAATAGTGTTACTCGGAACTTCCCTATTGCTGGTTGGAGTGAATGTTCCTCTCCAGGTAATACCCCCGTCGCTGGAGCTCATATTCGAGAGTGTGCCTGTTGCATTGTCAAGGTTGATGTCGCTTGAACTGGAGAAGGAAGAAGAAGTAACCGGCTCGGGAAAAACCAGAGTTAGTGTCGCGTTTTGGCCATACAAGATCAACGATGGTCTAGATAGAGTTAAGGTGGGTGTCCCATTTTCGACAGGGAATATATCGTCAACCATATAGTTCGGACTTGTTGCCGCAGTGCCTGTATTATTGTCGACGTCTCTATAACCAGTTCCCAGCGAAAGTGTGTTAGTCCAATCTTGCACATCTGGAAAGGTCGGAGTGAAGGTTGCAGTCCAGGTCCTGTTGTCGCTTGAAGTCATTGTCGCGAGAGTGCCAGATGGAGTCCCATTATCCAGGTTTGGAACTGTGATATCGTCAGCACTGGAGAAGTCAAGAACCGGCTCAGTGAAAGTCAGAGTTACGTCCGAGGTTTCACCGTCCTTCATATGTATATCAGAGAAAGTGAAGGTGGCAGAAGGAGCCAAAGTATCGACCTCATAGTTTGTAGTGCTCGCCGCGGGACCTTCATTACCAGCTAGGTCAGTATATCTATTTGCAATCAGCGAAAGGGTGTTGGTCGCATCTTCGGTATTTGAACTCGGGGTGAAGGTTCCATTCCAGGTAATACCGTTCCCACTACTCATTGTCGAAAGCGAACCACTGCCAACTGTGATATCGTTAGAATTGTGGAAGGTACTGGACCAAATAATCTCTGAGAAAACAAGCTGAACTGCTGCGGTTTGTCCAACTAAAAGTAATTCATCACGGGTTCCTACACTAGTTAAAGTGAAGGAGTCCACTGTTGGATGAATGGTATCTACCATGTAGCTAGGGTTGTATGCCACAGAATTGTGTGTGAGAATAGCATTGTTTCCGGCTGGATCACTGATCGTGCCGCTATTCAAGGCAAGAGTATTAGCATTGAAGCTGATGCCGTCCGCGTCATTCTCTGCAGCCAGGCCTGCCTGAATGGTGTATCTGAATACCATTGAGCTTCCGCTGAGTGAATAATATGCCGCGGTCCTGTTGGTGCTGCCAATAACCATTGTCTGTTGAGGCGAACCTGTTTTATTGACATTTTCACTGAAAGTGGTTGTCACGTTTACTATGTCTCCGGCATTCACAAAGTTGTTTTGAGCATCAGACGCACTGGTTATCGCCACGCTGCTTACAGAAGGAGGTGTTGTATCCACCTTATAGCTAGAGTTAGACGACACAGAACTGTGTGTGATGGTCGCATTATTGCCGGCATCATCTTTAATCGTGCCACTATTCAAAGCAAGCGCATTAGATCCAATACTGATGCCGTTGGTATCAGTATCTCCATCTTGAATCGTGTATTGAAACACCAGCGCTGTACTTCCGCTGCCAGAAGCATACGTTGCTGTCCGGCTATCACTACCAATAGCGAGTGTCAGTTGAGGTGAACCCGTTACAGGCACATCTTCACTAAAAGTGACTGTTACTGATACATTGTCTCCAGCATTCACAAAGTTATTCTGAGCACCCACTGCACCAGTTATCGCCACGCTGCTCACCGTAGGAGCCCGAGTATCAACTACATAGTTTGAAGTTGTCGCCGAAGCGCCAGCATTGCCGGCGGGGTCTGTATAACTAGTTGCCAGAGAAAGGGTGTTGGTCGTATCTTCCCTATTAGAGGTCGGCGTGAATGTCTCAGACCATGTGATGTTGTCGCTGCTGGTCATTGTCGCAAGAGTACCATTGGGGGCAGTGATATCGGCAGAACTGGCAAAGGAAATAACCGCTTCTGAGAATTCCAGATCTACATCTGCTGTTTCACCGACCAATAGTACTGAATCATCGATAGTGAAGGCGTTAACTGTCGGTGCAGTAGTGTCCACTTTATAGCTAGAGTTGTGAGTCACGGCATTGTGTGTGAGAGTGCCATTGTTACCTGCCGGATCCCTGATCGTGCCGCTATTCAAGGCAAGTGCATTAGACCCGATACTGATACCATCGCTGTCAGTCTCTCCAGCCTGGATCGTATATTGGAATACCAGCGCTGTACTTCCGCTACCTGAAGCAAACCCAGCCGTCTGGGTTGCGCTACCAACAACCAGGGTCAGTTGAGGAGTTCCCGATACAGGCACATTTTCACTGAAAGTGGCTGTCACAGATACTACATCGCCAGCATTCACAAAGTTGTTCAGAACACCAGATGCACCTGTTATGGCCACGCTGTCTATAGTTGGAGGTGTTGTGTCGCCAGTTACTGCGAAGTTGCTTGTTGCACTACTAGTGTTGCCTGCAAGATCAGTTTCCTTGACGTTGAACTGGTAGGTGGTACCGTTGGCAACCGTGGCAGTATAGCTCCAGTTGGTTCCAGAAACTGTTGCATTATCAAGCTCTGTAGTGCTGTTGTATACCTTCACGACCGAACCGGATTCGTTGGTCCCTGAAAGAACAAGTGCAGTATCATCTGTAGTGTTACCATTAGACAGCGCTCCTTGTATCGTCCCCACGTCATCGGTTGCTGCACTGAAGTTTGCCGTAGGTGCAGTTGTGTCACCGGTTATTGTGAAGTTGCTTGTTGCATTACTGATGTTGCCTGCAAGATCAGTTTCCCTGGCGTTGAACTGATAGGTGGTACCGTTTGCCACCGTGGCATCATAGCTCCAACTGTTTGCGATAACAGTTGCTGTTCCGAGTTCAGTGTTGCCGTTATATATCTTCACACTTGACCCGGATTCGTTAGTCCCATAGCATCGAAGTTCAGTGTCATCCGTAGTGTTACCACTAGACAGCGTTCCCGTTACAGTTCCTACATTATCAGTTGATGCACCCCATGAAGCTGTCGGCGCTGTTGTGTCAACCTTATAACTGGAGTTGGCCGACACCGAATTGTGTGTGAGTGTGGCATTGTTAGCGGCAGCATCTTTAATCGTGCCACTATTCAAGGCAAGAGCATTAGCACCAATGCTGATACCATCTGTGTCAGTCTCTCCCGCCTGGATCGTGTATTGGAACACCAGAGTAGTACTACCGCTGCCTGAAGCATACCCCGCCGTCCGGGTTGCACTACCAACAACCAGGGTCAGTTGAGGTGTGCCTGTTTTAGAAACATTTTCACTGAAAGTGACTGTCACAGATACTACATCACCAGCATTCACAAAGTTGTTCAGAACACCAGACGCACCTGTTATCGCCACACTGCTTATGGTCGGAGCGAGAGTGTCAACATCATAGTTTGCAGTATTCGCCGAGGGGCCAGCATTGCCGACGGGGTCGGTATAACTAGTTGCCAGCGAAAGGATGTTGGTCGCATCTTCTGTATTGACGGCAGGCGTGAAGGTTCCAGCCCAGGTGATGTTGTCACTGCTGGTCATAGTTGTAAGCGCCCCATTGTTAACCGTGATGTCGTCAGCACTGGAGAAGGAAATAACCGCGTCTGAGAAAACCAGCGTTACTGTCGCGTTATCACCAATCTTGAGTGCTGAATCAGATAGAGTGAATGAGCTTACAGTCGGTGCCCGAGTCTCAACCGCATAGTTCGAAGTGGTCTCCGCAGGACCAGGATTACCAGCGAGGTCGGTATAACTAGTGGCCAGCGAAAGCGCATTGCTCGCATCTTCAGTATTGGTGCTCGGTGTGAAGGTCCCAGACCAGGTTATGTTGTTTCCGCTGCTCATTGTCGCAAGGGTACCATTTGGAGCAGTAATGTCTGCGTCACTCGAGAAGGAAGCAACGGCTTCTGAGAAAACCAGATCTACATCCGCCGTTTCACCGACCAAGAGTAATGAATCATCGATAGTGAAGGAGCTCACTGTAGGTGCCGTGGTATCTACCTTGTAGCTAGAGTTCGCCGACACTGTGTTGTGTGTGAGTGTGGCATCATTTCCCGTCGGATCTCTGATTGTGCCCCCATTCAAGGCAAGTGCATTAGCTCCGATGCTGATTCCATCGCTGTCAGTCTCTCCAGCTTGAATCGTGTATTGGAACACTAGTGTTGTACTTCCCGTGCCTGACGTATATGAAGCAATACGGTTATAGCTACCAACGACCAGGGTAAGTTGAGGTGTACCATTTACAGACGCATTTTCAGTGAAAGTGGCTGTTACCGATACATTGTCTCCAGCATTCACAAAGTTGTTCTGAGCACCGGACGCACTTGTTATGCCCACGTTGCTTACACTCAGAGGTATGGTGTCTCCGGTTACTGCGAAGTTGCTAGTTGCATTACTGATGTTGCCTGCAAGATCAGTTTCCCTGACATTGAACTGATAGGTGGTACCGTTGGCCAACGTGGCAGTATAGCTCCAGCTAGTTCCAGATACAGTTGCTGATCCGAGTTCAGAACTGCCGTTGTATACCTTTACGCTCGAACCGGATTCGTTGCTCCCTGAAAGAGCAAGGGAAGTATCATCGGTAGCGTCTCCACTAGACAGCGTTCCTTGTATTGCACCGACGTCATCGGTTGCTGAAGTGAAGTTCGCTGTCGGTGCGGTGGTGTCAACCTTATAACTTGAGTTAGCCGACACTGCATTGTGTGTGAGTGTACTATTGTTACCAGCGGCATCCCTTATTGTGCCGCTATTCAAGGCAAGTGCATTAGCTCCAATGCTGATACCATCTGAGTCAGTGTCTCCTGCTTGAATCGTGTATTGGAACACCAGCGTAGTGCTTCCGCTGCCTGAAGCATACGCCGCCGTACGATTCGTACTACCAATAACCAGGGTCAGTTGAGGTGTACCAGTTTTAGAAACATTTTCACTGAAAGTGACTGTCACTGATACTACGTCTCCGGTATTCAGCAAGTCGTTCTGAACACCTGAAGCACTTGTTATTGCTACACTGTTCACCGAAGGTGCAGAGGATTCGACCGTAACGCTGTTACTCGAGGCGCTTGAAAGGTTGCCTGCGACGTCCACTGCATAAACTTTGTAGATGCCGTCTCCGAGACCAGTGGCTGCCAGGCTTGTGAGAATGGAGGCATAGCTGATAGTAACACTGTTCCACTGGTTGTCCGCAGCCCCTGTGATACTGGCAAGATCACTGACCGAGACGTTAGTGTTGACAAGATATGCAGTGCCAGCCTCTGTAATCTGTACTGTGGCACTACCAGTATTTGTAATGGTTCCGCTAGAGACAAAGGCAGCAGGTGCTGTAGTGTCGATCGTAACGCTATTACTTGAAGCACTTGAGAGGTTGCCTGCATCGTCTACTGCATAAACTTTGTAGATGCCGTCACCAAGTCCAGTGGCCGAGAGGTTAGTGTTGGTAGAGGAAGAGCTGATAGCAACGCTGTTCCACTGGTTGTCCGCAGCCCCTGTGATACTGGCAAGATTAATGACTGTGACAGTATTGTTGACCAGGTATGCTGTACCAGTCTCTGTGCTCTGTACTACGGCATTGCCGGAATTAGTAATGGTAGCGGTGGTTACACTGGCAGTCGGTGCCGTAGTGTCAGCATCTGAACCTGTATAACTTGTATCTACAGTAAAAGCTGTCATTGCAAGAGTATTGACTAAAGCAGAATCTGTATGTTTAAGAGTAATAGTACAGTTCGAATATGTTCCATTACTTAGAGTATTTAAAGTAATTTTATTGTTGCCAGAGTTTGCAGAGGAAGCACTTGAAGAACAGGCACCTCCATATGAAACATTTCCATACATATTTGTATAAAACGTATAATCTGGTGTGGTGTCTGATGTTATAGTAGGGACCGCAGTTACTTCTTTAAGTTCTAAAGTAAAAGTATCTGCTTCATCGGTATAACCTTCATCACAGGAAATGACGATGATGCTTAAAATTATGAAAAAAAAATTGATTAAAAAATTTTTCATTTTTCTAAGACACTTTAATCCGGGGTGTTTTTTCTAAGTCAAGTATTCACCACTTTTAGTGATTTGAAGGTGATGAATTATATATAATCTATTGCTATTGATGGTACTGGCGGAAAGAGAGGAACTATCAACATTCAGAATTGAAAACTCTCATAGCTAAAAAACAGGGTGAAGTTGAAAAAAATAAATGCGATATAATAAATTTAGACAACTTGCACATATTTCATTATATGTCCTATATTTTGGTCTGTTTTTGCAAAATAATGAGACAAAAAAAGTTCTTTTTTTTGGTTCCCCAATTTCATCATAAAACCGCTAAAACCTTATACTAGTATACCAAAAAAAGTCGTAACTTTCTCCAATTAAAAAAATTTGCAATGAATGAAGTATAATTGAACTCTATACTTATATTTTAGGCCAAATATTAGTTCAAAATTTGTAGAAAGTGCTGGTTCGTACAAGCCCAATTAGATGTGCTATATTCACGCCATAAGGATAAGAATATTCTATGATTGGAGCGAAAGTAGAACGAGTGGAGTTTTTGAGGGAATAATTTTTTGAGTGAATATCGCTTCAATAGCTGATGTATGGCGGAGGGAGAGGGATTCGAACCCCCGAAGACGTTGCCGCCTTAACGGATTTCAAGTCCGTCGGTTTCAACCACTCACCCATCCCTCCGCAATGTTCAATTATCAAATATTTGCAAGGACTTCTCAAGCTTGAATTATAAATATAGTGAGTTAAAATAATGACGCTTGAGTAACAATTTATTTTTCACCCCTATAAGTGCAGTATGTAAATCATAAAGCTGCTGATATTATTAATTAAGAAAATGCTCAAACACTTCGAGGGTTTCGTCTAACATTTTTTGAGGATTGAATCTAATTTCCGCATCACGACGTGCTACTTCACCCAGACGCTTGTATAGTTCGGGATCTCCTAAAATATTACGTAATTCGTTTGTAAGTGCTTCTTTTGTTAGGTTCTTTGTCAATATTCCATTTTCATTATGGAGAATTATTTCTGGAAGACATCCTGTTGGGAATGCCACTACTGGAGTCCCCACTGAAAAAAATTCAACTGCGACTCTGCAGATTACTTCAGAATCCACAGAACTTACTACCCCTACATCTGCAAATTCCATCAAAGCCAGGATGTCATCACGTTCTGGAATTAGACGGACATTTGATTCAAGATTAAGACTGCTGATATCATTCCGAAGTGACTTCATTTCAGGCTCATTATCGGATGTATCACGATATGCTATGAGTAGCACCAAATCTTGAAAATCTTGTAATAGTTGACTTAAAACCTGAAGTAGAATGCGCTGTCCCTTGACTGGACGGATACGTCCCACAACTGCCAGTACTTTAGCTTTTTCGGAAATTTTAAATTCAGTGCGAAAATCTTGTTTCGGCTGTAGAGGCAATTTTGGGCAGGTGATAGGATAATAAATTGTTTTTATCTTATCCGATAAAATATTTGAGCTATTTAGTAATCGTTCTGAAACTATTTTACCTGGGGTAATGTGAAAATCAGTACATTCTTTGAGCATTTTATGATTCAGCCAATTCTGTCGCAAAAGTCTTGTTGTACCACGGGTACGTATAATCGGGAGATGATTTCCCGGATTGAGTAAACGTAAAGCCCGGATGGCAAAAATAAATAATGGAAATCCTTCAGAACGGTGCGGGTTTATAAGTTCAATGTTTTCTTCAAGCAGAAACTTTTTGAGATTTCGGTATGCCTTAAACAGTCTAAATGGATTATTACTGTTCAGATCAATGTGTGTTACTAGATTTAATTTATTTTCTTTCAGTCTCTTTTCATTGAGTGAGCCTGGACACGTTAGCACAAAAACAGTATGTCCCGCATCTTGGAGTAGATTTGAGATAGTGCTGGCGTAAGCGGCCTCAGCGTTCCACCAGTGAATGTTGCTGGCAATTAGAATTTTCATTAAATATTTGTGTTTCCTGGAACAAGTGGGAAGAGGATTAAGGGTTTTGCAGAAGCAGGAAAATTTTGCCTTTTCTTATTGGCCGCGTAATTGTTTAGCGACTTCTATTTCTGAATTTTCAACTAGTTCAGAAAGTTCATCTACTGAAATCATCATACTTTTTCGGTCAGGCATTATTGCATAAAGATATTTCATAAATTCAGGTATCATTGTCAAATATTTTTGGTTTTGTTCTAATTTTATCTGGCGGACTAAAAATTGTTCCAACTGTTCCTGAGACATGTTTCGCATTACATTTAAAAATGCAGTTGAACACTCTTCTAATTCCTTACTAATATCAGTAGGATAAAAAAATTGGAATTGTTTCCTTGCAGCTGCTATTCTTACAAAAACGAGCATCACCAGACATACTACAATTCCGTCTATCCAGTGAACTCCCCAAACTCCCATGAAACCAAGCAAAAAATATACAGCTCCTGTGATTGAGCCAAGCAACTGAAGCGTGATGCGGATTTTTTCAACAGCAAGATATTTGAAGTTATAACGTTTTTCTTGAACAAAGAAGCCAACTCCGTCTGTAAATTGCGGGGCGACCATGACAATTTCTTCAGCGGAAGCAAGTTGGTTCTCCAACTCCATTTCCAGCTTTTTCCTTTTTTCAAGGGCACGCTCATTGATAACTTCCTGCATTACTTGACGGCGCGATGCACGCAATCTTTCACATAATTTCTCGATATGTTCATTCGGATTTGCTTCATCCCCTGCCATTGGGTCCGATTTAAACTCTGACCTATCGACAAGATAATCGATCATCTCGTCAAACAATTTCTGCATGTCGGTGGGGATCGTGCTGCTACCGGTTTCCTCTTCTGCAGCGTGAGAACGTGCCTCAAGATCCATTTCATCGTGAACTAAAATAGAAAATATTTCTGAGGTGCTTGATTCACTACTTGGATTTAATTCTATCATTCGGATGAAAGTATTTGCGAAAATTGAAGTATAGGTGGAAAATCTTTTTTCCTTATATTCAATATCAGGTTTTTGCAGGCTGTAATAACCATCGAGAATTGCCTTAATCATCATGCGCAGAAAAGTGTCATAATCCTGATTATTAACACTTTGGGTGACGAGCCCATTCCAGCTCAAAGCGGCGAATTTATCTCCGCTTGTCCCTGATTCTAGCCACAACTCAGTAGCATCAACAAAATAGGGTACTTTCTCTGGTGTTCCTGCTTTTTCCCAAAGATATGAAGAAGATTCAACAGCAGCGACCTCTGGGTCCATTTGTTTCTGGAAGATTACCATCACATCTCTGGCAATCTGTCCAGCAAAATTCTCAGGAATCTCTTCCCCTGCTGAAACCTCTGTTTCTTCTGCCATTATCAGTTTTCTCGCAGTTAATACTCAGTCTTATACTGTTTTACGCCAGTCTTTTCTCTGAAGAATTTCTTTCTGAATGAGATTTAAAAATGTATCAATAGCAAGCGTTTGCCGCTCTTTACTTCCATAGCGCTGCCAAGTTACAGTTTTATTAGCCTGCTCGTTTTCTCCCACAATCAATAGATTTGGAATTTTTGTAATTGCAGCGGATCTAATTTTTTTGCTAAATGAATCATGAGAATCATCAATTTCAGTCCTTATAAAAGAACTGTACATATTTTCATTCAGACTATTAGCGTATTCATTGAATGCAGATGCTACTGGAATTACGCGAACCTGCAACGGAGCTAGCCATGTTGGGAAAGCCCCTCCGTAATGTTCAATCAAGAAAGCAACAAACCGTTCATGGGTTCCCAGTGGCGCTCGATGAATTATGATAGGTGTATGCTCCTCATTGTCACTTGCAATATAACTCAAACCGAAACGCTTCCCAATAACTAAGTCAAGTTGATTGGTAGATGCAGTTTCTTCACGGCCTACCACATTAGTAACTTGAAAATCTATTTTCGGTCCATAAAAAGCAGCTTCTCCCCGAACAGCCTCATATGGAATTCCCACTTCATCCATAGCTTCTGTTACCAGCTTTTCAGCTTTTTTCCAAAGTTCTGGTTCATCGACAAACTTTCCGGCATTTTCTTCAGCAAGAGATAGGCGCATCCAGAAATCCCTTAAACCAAAGAGCTTATAGTAATCCTTGTGAAGATTCATTACCTTTATAAACTCTTCTTTTGCCTGTTCTGGGGTACAATAAATATGGGCATCATTCATGGTCATACACCTTACACGCAGTAATCCAGCAAGTTCCCCAGATTGCTCATAACGGTAACAAGTTCCATATTCTGCCAAACGTAAAGGTAAATCGCGGTAACTTCTAGGCTCTGCCTTAAAAATCATGTGATGATGTGGACAGTTCATTGGCTTGAGAAACAAGCGTTCGCCTTCCATTTCCATTGGCGGAAACATGCTTTCTTCATAATAAGGAAGATGTCCAGATGTATGCAACAATTCTTCTCTGGTAATGTGCGGAGTTGAAACCCTTTTGTACCCTCCAAGAAATTCCGTTTCCTTAGCTAGTTTTTCCAACTCTTCTCGAATCACAGTTCCTTTTGGTAGCCATAGTGGCAGTCCTTTACCTACTTCATCACTGATAGTATAATAGTTTTGTTTTCTATTCAGTTTTCTATGATCTCTCTCCATCGCCAGACGCTTTTTTTCCTGATATTTATTTAGTTCGTCAACTGTCTCAAAAGCAAGTCCGTAGACTCTCTGCATCATGTTGTTTTTTTCAGAACCTTTCCAATAGGCTCCTGCAAGAGTCTCTAGGGTAAAGCAATTTTTCGGAATGTCGCTTGTTTTCTTCACATGAGGCCCTTCGCACAAGTCCCAGAATGGGCCATTATGATACAGGCTGAGTGGTTCATTGTTTAATGAAAGATCTTCGACCTGTTCAATTTTATATGATTGATTATCTTTGCTGAGACGTTTAATTATCTCGGTCTGATCTAGCTCTTCACGCTCGAAAACTTGTCCTGTTTTGATTATGTGACGCATACGCTTTTCCAGCTTTGGTAAATCTTCCGCGCTCAAAGGTTCATCTAAATCAAAATCGTAATAAAATCCGGAATCTATAGGAGGACCAAACCCAAGTTTTGCATTAGGTCGGATTTCTAGCACCGCCTGTGCTAAAATATGGGCTAGAGAATGCCGAATCTTGTATAGATTAGAGTTTGTGTTTTGTTCTTTCATCCTTTTAATAGTTCTGTAATATAGAATTTAAATTTTTTAAATACACATCAAACGAGTTTAGGATGCATGAGTTTCTTCAGTCGAATTTGACCAGGATATGTTCGGTACAATAATTTCTTGATCTTGAACTAAACCGGGATGTTCCTCCAAGACAAATTCTAGCGCTGCTTTTACATTTTTTAGTGGTATAATGTTCAACCCATCCTTAATTTCATCCGAAATTTCGAAAAAGTCTTTTTCGTTTTCCTCTGGGATCAGGACAGTCTCAATAAGTCCCCTTTTTGCAGCCAGGAGTTTTTCTTTAAGACCACCAATTTCAGTAATATGTCCCCTCAATGTTATTTCACCTGTCATTGCCACACTATTCTTGAGTGGAATTTTAGTAAATGTACTTATAATAGCCATCATTAAAGGTAATCCTGCAGAAGGACCGTCTTTCGGGGTCGCACCTTCGGGCAGGTGAACATGTAAATCTGTTTTAGCAAAAATGTCTGTATCGATTCCTAAATAATCCGCATTGCTGCGAACGTAAGAAAAAGCGGCTTTGGCGGATTCCTGCATCACATCACCCAATTTCCCCGTCAAAACAACTTTACCTGAACCTGGCATTAAAACGACTTCAATTAGTAGCATCTCTCCGCCCATTGGGGTGACACCCAATCCCATCGAAACACCAATCTGATTTTTCTCCTCTCGCTGATCGTGTTCAAATTTTGGTACCCCAAGCATTTCATGTACCAGTTTAGGTGTAACTATAGTGGTTTTCATGCCTTTGGTCCGTACCAGACGTGTTACAAATTTTCTACATATTTTACCTATTTCACGTTCTAGATTTCGTACTCCTGCCTCCCGGGTATAACCTTGCGTAATTTTCTCAATTGCAGATTTTCGAAAACGCAGTTGTTTCTCATCCAAGCCGTGAAATTTTCTCTGACGCGGGGTTAGAAACTGGTTGGCAATATGCTGTTTTTCCAACTCTGAGTATCCTGATAAGTGAATAACCTCCATCCGATCCAATAATGGACCGGTAATATTTTGAATGGTATTAGCCGTGCAGATAAATAATACATCCGCCAAACTATATTCAACGTCAAGATAGTGATCGATGAATGTACTATTCTGTTCCGGATCAAGTACCTCAAGCATTGCCGCAGAAGGATCGCTGATGTTACTCTGATACAACTTATCAATCTCATCTATCAACAAAACCGGGTTATTACTCTTAGCTTTTTTTATAGACTGAATTATCTTTCCCGGCATTGCCCCAATGTAAGTACGACGATGTCCACGGATTTCAGCTTCATCTCTAACACCACCTAAACTGATGCGAACAAAATTACGTTCCAAAGCACGGGCTACTGATTTTGCAAGTGATGTTTTTCCAACTCCCGGAGGTCCTGTTAAACAAAGGATAGGACCTTTCAATTTCCCCTTGAGTGATGCTACAGCCAAATATTCTAAGATACGTTCTTTAACTTTTTCCAGACCATAATGGTCTTCATCGAGAATTTTCTCTGCCTTAATAAGATCAAAATTATCTTTGGTGCATACCTTCCATGGCATGGAAGTTAGCCATTCCAGATAATTGCGAACAACATTAGCTTCAGACGACATGGGTGACATCAACCGCAATTTTTTTAATTCTTTTTTTGCTTCAATCTCTATATCTTCTGGCATTTCAGCTTTTTTAATTTGTTCACTAATCTCATCTAATTCACCTTTTGGATCATCCATCTGACCCAATTCTTTTTGAATGTTGCGTAACTGATCTTGCAGGAAATCCTCTTTCTTGGTCTCACTGAACTGATCCGTGGCTTCCTTCTTCAACTTGTCTTCAAGTTGAATTATTTCCATCTCATCTTTCAAAACCTCAAGTATCTGTTGCAGACGAGTTTCTGGATTAAGAGTTTCCAAGAGTTGTTGTTTTTGTTCGCGCGGCAGTTCCATCATTGAAATTAAACGGTCACTGACTTGAATTGCATCTGCTGCATCAAACGATGCTAAAGCGTCTTTATTAATTTTTATTTTGCCCTGCTTTACATGTCTTTTAAACAACTCTCTCACTTCTTTCGCTAATTTATTTAATTTATTCTGATCAATATTAAAAGAACTTTCGTCGACAGGTTGAACTTGTACTAGGTACTCTTTTTCAGCTAACTTTGTAGCAAGCAATTGCCCTCTTATTCTTCCTTCAAATAGAGCTTTTACAGTACCGTTTGGCAAGCGCATTACCTGAAGAACATGTCCCAGCACGCCAATTCGAAACAGATCGCTTTCCTGTGGATTTTCAACATCAGATTCACGCTGAGTTACTACGAAAATTTCTCGGTCTCCTGCTATCGCACGATCCAGTGCATCCATTGATGCTTGACGTCCTACAAAAAATGGTACAGTTGCTCCCGGGAAAATTATCTCTTCCCTCATTGGCAGCAAAGGAACAATTATGGGTTTTAGTTGTTGTGGCATTTTATTTTTTTTCTTATAGGATTCAGTTGCTAGTTTCAGGTATTGTGTTTCTCAATATTTGTTTTTCTTGTAATTTGGTATTCTGTTTTTCAGGATTTGGAAAAGAGAGTGCCGAATAGAAAAACCAAATTTCTCCCAGAGCAAGTAACAGCAGAAGGACGAAAAAATTATTTACGTAGAGTGCCCCTGCAACACTTGCTCCAAAAAAATGACCTATAAATTGTGCAAAATTATAAAATCCCATCGCAGTACCTTTAGTATCCTCAGTCGTACTCCGTGTGACGAGTGAGGGTAAAATTGGTTCAAAAACGTTGAAACCCATGAAAAAGAAAAAGAGCGCAACCACGAACCACATTAGCTGGTCCTGCTCCTGTCCGATACCCATAGAAATTAATGATATAAATAAAAGTACAATTCCAAACAGCATGACTTCTCGGAAACGGTTCCAAACTTCTGCTAGGATTGCAGCCAAAATCATTGTAACGCCACCTGCCATCAACATCGGCAAGTATATCATCCACAGTTCAGAACGCTCATATCCGTGCTGAACTAAAATCATTGGAATAAGGAAAAAAGTAGAGGAGAGTCCAGCACCACAAACAAATCCACCCCAGCTAATTGTCCGAAGTGTAGGTTCATCCCAGACAATTTTTGACATAGCCCAAAAAGTATTATTTTTAGGAAGAATCGGTCTGGATTTTGGACTAGGAACGGTTGTTATTACTAAAAATAAACTTACCACTGACATAAGCGCAATCATAAAAAACATTCCATGTAATCCCAGCCACTCACCAAAAAAAGGAGCGGTCCCAAAGGCAAAAGCAAAAGCTATCCCGATACTTGCTCCCAGAGCTGCGTTTGCACGTGTACGTACTTCTATTCTTGTTAAATCTGCTATCAAGGCAAAGACGGTTGAACTTATAGCTCCTGTGCCTTGAAGAAATCGCGCCACAATCATCCAATGGATTGAATCCGCAAAAGCTGCAATAATATTGCCCGCAATAAACAAAGATAAACCAATCAAAATTACTTTTTTTCGCCCAACTTTGTCGCTCCACATTCCGAAAGGTAACTGTAGGAGACCCTGTGTCAATCCATAAGCCCCAAAAGCTACTCCTATCAAAAAAGGTGTTGCTCCTTTTAAATCCATGGCTAATAAGCTGAAAACTGGCAAAATCAGAAAAATGCCAAACATCCGAAAAAAGAGTATCCCACTCAAACTGTAAATGGTTCTTTTTTCAGGAATTGTAAAAATTGGTGTTTTTGTTGATTTGTGCATTTAGACAATTCATATAATGTTCCAGCTGGTATATCCTTTATTCAAGGTCATACAAAATTTAAATATTATAAATTATGACAATCTCCTTCTTCAAACTCAAGCTTAAGCGAAAGTATACAAATCGATTTTTTATTTCAGTAAAGTTGATTCATATGCATATTGGATTTAAAACTTTATAAAAGTGGTTCTGCACTTCTCGTTTATTTGTAAATTTATGAATTGAAACTTGATTAAAATCTTAACTTACCATAAATTTTAGTGAGTTAATATTTAAAGACAATCAAAGTTGGCTTTGCTGAATATAATTATCTATTAAAGGCAGTTCCTGTTTAAATCCTTCAGATTGGTGGCATTGCCACAGTTGTTCTCCCCTAAAATAATAAAGCAACTCTAGATTTCCCCAACATAAAAATGGCTTCCGGATCTTTTTAAATAAGACAAATGACTTCCGAAAATTTCTCCATCATCTTGGTGAATATACATGGGTTACTGTGGAGTCTATAAGTAATTTAGAATAGAAATTGAAGAAAAACTTCTTGTAGAGGAATATGAATTTGTTTTTGAAAATGTTACTAAAATAATTTTCTGAATCACAAAAGAGGAAGTCGAATATCTTTTTTGTCCTTTATTTTTCTCGATATTTTACATTAGTCCAGGTCATTGTCCATTGCTCTGAAATTTTCATAACATGTCTGTATCACTCCAAAATATCATCCAAAAAATTAAATCAGGTACAACTGTAGTTGAATTACAGGGACTATCCGGATCAAGTAAAGCTCTTGTACTTTCAATGCTCAGTTCACAAAGTACGTGGTTTGAAGAGAGAACAAAGCCACTGATAGTAGTTTGTGAATCATTTGATATTGCCGAAGTTCTTCTGAATGATCTTTACTATTATTCAGGTAGAAAAGGTATATATTTCTTCCCTTTCTGGGATGTGTTGCCCTATGACAATTTTTCACCACATAAAGGTCTAATTTCTCAGCGCTTTCAAACACTTGATGCTCTGCTAAAGGGTGAGGTTAGGATTTTAGTTACTACTCCAAACGGAATGATGCAACGTTTTATGCCGCGTGATTCGTTCCAAAAAAACACAATTATATTCAGTTCGGAAACTGTTGGACTTGAACTGAATCGACAGAAATTGCTATCCTCCGGATACAATCAGGTTGATGTAGTTGAAGATCATGGGGAATTCAGTACCCATGGTTTAATTATTGACGTATTTCCGCTCAATAGTCAAAAACCTGTGCGTATGGAGTTTTCAGAAAAGAACCGACTTTTGTACCTGAAACCATTCGATATTCAGACCCAGTGTACAACGGATGCAGAGCTAGATACACTCGAAATTTTGCCAGGAAATGAAATAATTTTTAATAAAGATACTATTAATTATGCCCATCAGAATTTACCTTCATTTAGGAAAGAATGTACTCTAGAATTTTTAAAACGTTTGAAAGAAAGTCTCCGTAAAAGTCAAAGCTTCCCTGGAATTGAATCATTATCACCGCTTTTTTACCCAAAACCTGAAACACTTTTTGATTACCTGCCTTCAGATTATCAGCTGGTTATTGATGAAGAAACCAATGTTAAGAAACGTGCGGAGAATTTTTTTCAGGAAGTTTTCATGGAATATGAACTCAGTTCTCAGCAAAACAAACTTACACTCTCTCCTGAATTATTATTCTTAACAAACAGAGAACTAGAGTTACGATTAGAAAATTCAGCTAAGTTATATTTGAATTCCAAAATTCAAAATGGGCAAGCTGATCGTCTTGTGTATCAACTTCAGTTTGTCAATAATCATTCCTTACGACAGGGATTTGAAAAAAACAAAGCAACATCTGCGGCAGGTCACATGGTAGCCCTGCTTCAGAGCTGGTATAAGTCGGGAGTACCAATTTTGCTGAGTGCCAGGAATCAAACACATGCAGATCATTTTCAGCAACTGCTGGAGGATTTAGGTGTGGAAACTTTTGTTGCTGGAGAGCAACTTTTGCCTGAGGCTTGTCCGTGGCTTGAATGGCTTGAGAACAGTTCTGCTGAAAAACTGAAAAAATCTATCCCTATCATAAGTGGAAAAGTTTCTGCAGGTTTTCGTAAACTTGATGCAGAGGGAGGGGTAAATTTTATTCTGCTTACAGAAGAAGAAGTTTTTGGTAAAAAAACTCGAAGTAGACGCTTGCAGAGAACACAGATTCAACAGGCTGCAGGAAGTTTGGATGATTTGCTTGAAGGTGACCATGTGGTTCATCTGGATTATGGAATTGGAAGATATCAGGGCTTGCAAAAAATTTCCGCAGGCGGTGCAAACAACGAATTTATGCAACTGACTTATGCACGTGATGAAAAAGTTTATGTCCCTGTAGGAAAATTTTACCTCGTGCAGAAATATGTAAATGCAGACGGAAATCCCCCAAAACTTAGTAAAATTGGAGAAAAATCCTGGAAAAAAACACGTACAAAAGTGGCACGTTCAGTAGAAGATATTGCAGGTGAACTTGCAGAAATTTACGCTGAAAGAAAAGCACGGAAAGGTTTTGCCTTCACCACAGACGATACTGAAATGCATAAATTTGAACTGCGCTTCCCCTTTGAAGAAACTCTGGATCAATTGGAGGTCATCAGTTCTGTCAAGGCGGACATGGAATCCGAAATGCCGATGGACCGTTTGGTCTGTGGTGATGTTGGTTTTGGCAAAACAGAAATTGCCATGCGTGGAGCTTTCAAAGCGGCCCAGCAAGAAAAACAGGTTGCTATCCTAGTGCCTACTACAATTCTTGCTCAACAGCATTACGAAACTTTCAGTCAACGTTTCGAAGGTACACCGTTTATCATTGAAGTCATCAGCCGTTTTCGCACAGATGCAGAACAAAAAGATATTCTCAAACGTCTCCATCAAGGAAAAATTGATGTCATTATCGGCACCCACCGTTTGCTTTCTAAAGATATCAAATTTAATGATTTGGGATTGTTGGTTGTGGATGAAGAGCAGCGTTTTGGTGTAAAGCACAAAGAAAAAATAAAACGTTTCAGGGCGGCAATCGATGTTCTCACACTTTCCGCAACTCCAATTCCGCGTACACTTCACATGTCACTAATGGGACTGCGTGATCTGAGTTTGGTAAACACTCCTCCTGCAGACCGTAGAGCAGTAAGGACTAGATTGTTGCCGGTCAATGATTATATTATTCAGGAAGCAGTCAGCCGTGAAATTCGCCGAGGAGGTCAGGTTTTCGTTGTGCATAACCGTATTGAGTCAATTTTTGAATACGGAAATTATCTTGAAAGTATCCTGCCCAACATTCGTATTGCTATTGGCCATGGTCAAATGAAAGAACAGCAACTGGAAAAAGTTATGCTGGATTTTATTGAAGGTCGCTTTGACGTCCTGCTCTCAACCACCATCATTGAGTCTGGACTAGATATTCCGAGAGCAAATACTATCATTATTAATAATGCCCATAACTTTGGTCTTTCCCAACTCTATCAATTACGGGGAAGGGTCGGACGCAGTAATGTACAGGCCTATGCGTATCTGCTAGTTCCGGCCGAAAAAATATTAAGCGGAGTTGCGCATGAGCGACTGCAGGTTCTGCAGGATCTCAATGATCTTGGCGCAGGTTTTAAAGTTGCTTCGAGGGATCTGGAAATAAGGGGTGCGGGCAATTTACTTGGTTCTGAACAATCCGGACAAATCGCCAGCGTTGGACTTGAACTATACACGCAGATGGTAGACAGGGCGGTTAAAAAACTTCAGCAATCTGAATCCGGCCTAGCGCCAGAAGATATTAATGTTCGTCTGGATCATATTGACCAGACAATTCCGGAAAGCTATATTAGAAGCACCAGCCAGCGTCTTTCACTTTACAAAGCATTGGGTACATTACCCACAAAGGAAGATCTCTGGGATTTCCGTAACGGAATTGAAAACCGTTTTGGCGCGCTTCCCGAATCAGTTGTGAATATTTTTCGGAATGCGGAAGTTAGACTCTGGGGACAGCTACATGGAGTTGAAACGATTGAACATGATAGTAACCGTTTGAGAATACAGGTAAAAGATGCCTCAAAACTCAACCATGAAAAATTAATAGAATGGCTCTGTGAACAGGAAACGGCGTTGAGCTATATTCCGGAAAACACACTCGATTATAAAAATGTGCCTCCTGAAATGACTGCAATTCTCAAAGGACTTAAAAAACTTGAGAAGGTATTTACTGTTTATGGTTGAACTTCTCGAAAATACCATCCATACATTATTTGTTATCCAGTGAGCATGTAAAGTATTTAATGATAAATGATTTTTTGCTTAAGCAAAATTTTGCGTTTAGTAAACACGGATTTATTTTTGATACTTTTACAAAATCTTCATAGCTGGCTATAAAATGTGTCAAAAGGGTAAGAAAATCGGGGATCCTTTTTGATTTTACGGTGAGCCTGTAGTAAATATTAGTCTATTTCGTGAGGTGGGGTAAGGAGATCAAGAGCAGTGACAAGGGAGGTCACTCTTAAAAGCTTGTCATCCTTGGCAATTATTTTCCGTCCCTGGAAAACGACGACCTCCCATGTTATCCTTTTGTGAACCAGCATCAATGCAATTTTTTCACCAATTATTGAAATTATAATTTAAGTTAGCTTCCAGATGCCTTTGCTTTAGCAAGTACGGAGAGCTCAGGCCTAACGAATTTGGTTACAATATGAGACTCAATTCATGTTTTGCTCAGCTAAAGGGGTCTATGGCGATGGTATAATTATTTTATTGGAGAAAAGATTTTTTAGAAGTTCCTTTAAGACTTTAAAAATCTACTGTATACTTCCATAAAGCGCTTCATGTCTGGCAACATCCTCAGGCTCATACGGAAAGTATGAGAAATTGGAGGACTCATTTGTCTTACAAGAATTTTGTTATCTTTCAAAAATTTACATGTCGTTGCCGGATCTTTAGATTCCACCAGCATAAAATTAGTTTTATTGGAATGATATTTAACCTGACGTTCATCAAAGAATTTTTCCAGCGCAGGTTTGCTTTTTTCTAGCAAATGCTTTACGATTCCCTGCCAATATTCTGGATGTTTTAATTGTTCTATCGCCACAATAACAGCAGCCATATTCACGTCATATGGACCGCGTATTTTTTGAAGATGTTTGATAAATTCAGGTCTAGAGATTACATATCCTAAACGTAGACTCGGCATGCAGAGTGCTTTTGAAAAAGTGCGGATTACAATTAAATTTGGATAACTCGATAAGAAGGGGACACTTGTTTCTCCTGAAAATTCGAAATATGCTTCATCAACAAGGGTAGGAATATCAGGAAATGATTTTAGTAAATCTTCTATTTGTTCCAGTGAAACGGATGAACCGGTTGGATTATTTGGATTGATGACCACAATTAAACGTGTCTTACCGTTCACTGAAGCTTTTAATTCTTGATGAGGAAACGTCAAATCTCTAGAAAATTGGGGGCCATCGATACAACAACCTAAAGTTCCTGCAATTTGTTGGAACATCGGAAAGCCCGGCAGAGCCATCTTAACTTCATCACCTTTTTCAAGTAAACAGCGTAAAATGACGTCAATTCCTTGATCGGATCCATTTGTCAATAGCAAATTTTTTGTTGGTACACCAACATATTCTCCCAACTGCTCTAGTAAATCTCCATAGATTGGATAAGTATGAATACGATATTTAAAGAATTCCGTCATTTTTTCTAAAACTTCTGGAGAAGGAGGGAGAGGCGGCTCGTTAAAGTCCATCAACACATATTCTTCCGGATTCCTATTTTCAAGAGGTGGATTATAAAATCCCATGTTGGAAATGGATTCCCTGACTTTTATACTTTGCTTTGAAATATCCACTGCAATATGATTCTTATTCACCAATTGAAAACATATGCTCCAGATCGTGCCTGGAATATGTATTGAAAGCAATCAAAGTTTCTGTTGCGGTTATACCCTCCAGTTCTCCAAATTTTCCAGCAATTGTATCTGCAATTTGCTCATTATTTTTTACTCGTACAACTGCAACCAAATCATAACGACCCGCCACAGAATAGACTTCCGAAACTTCCTGCATATTAACCAGTTTTTCAGAAATACCTTTTATTTGGTGGCGTTCAATATTTAAAAGCACCATTGCAGTAACCATGGTTTCCTCCTGTGTTTGAGATTTTTCATTTAAATAATGTGTTATTCTAACAAAGCTCAATTGTTTTCAAAAGGACTTTGTTAGTACACTGTTTAAGAGCATAATGATGGTTTCGAAAAAAAAGAGGCCTTGTAATTTAGAACGTGAGGGGAAATTTTATTAAATATATTATACTAATTTTATTAATGATATTTAAAATAAAAAGTGACTTTCGCAAGAAGAGTCTCTGGTTATATCAGTTATAAGACAAGTAATTTATTTGAATGTTGGATTTATTATTTAGATTAAAAAGAGACAAAACATGACTTTCATCTTCGAGAATTTAAGCTCTTTTGTAAGATAGTAAGGAGTTCTACTGCATCAAAAAGTTCAATGGAAAATCAATCTAATTCGCTTTTGCTGGCATCGTATTCAATATCTAGAGATAGATAGATCAATGCGCTTCAAGCCAGTTTTCACCTTTACCGATTTCCACAAGGAGTGGTACCTCAAGTCCAACAACATTTTCCATGGTCTGCTGAATAGTTTTGCAAAGTTCATCTAATTCTTCTTTCAATGTGTCAAAGACAAGTTCGTCATGCACAGTCAGGATCATTCTGGACTGCATTTGTTTTTCACAGATTTGTTTATCTACCGCAATCATGGCTAACTTGATTATTTCGGCAGCTGATCCTTGAATGGGTGTATTAATAGCTGCCCCTTCTGCCATTCTTTTCAAAAGACCCTTGCCGTTAATCTCTGGAAGATAGCGCCTTCTGCCGAACATCGTTTCTGTAAAACCCTCTTTACGTGCCTGTTCCAGAAAGCGTTCCTGCAAAGCATGAATAGTACTGTATTTTTCAAAATAACGTTCAATAAATTCTTTTGCTTCAGCTTTAGACGTTTTAGTAACAATTGAAAGTCTTTCCGCACCCATTCGATAAATCAGTCCAAAATTAACTTCTTTCGCTCTGGAACGCATTTCACGAGTCACTTCTTTCTCAGGAACTTTAAAAATTGCTGAAGCCGTCAACGCGTGAATATCTAGGTTGTTCCTGTATGCGTCAATGAAAGTTGGATCCTTAGAATAATGTGCCACAATGCGTAATTCGATCTGACTGTAATCCGCTGAAACAAGAGTTTTTTCTTTCCCGGAAGAAATGAAGGCACGACGAATTCTCCGACCTTCGCTGGAGCGGACAGGAATATTTTGAAGATTTGGATTTTCAGATGAAAGTCTACCTGTTGCGGTCCCGGTTTGTCGAAAAGTAGAGTGAATACAGCCGCTTGTTCGATGTATGTATGTCGGCAATTGATCAACGTATGTGTTTTTAAGTTTGTTAATTGTTCTGTAATCCAGAATAGCACGTGGCAATTCGTTTTCTGCAATTTTTTCCAAGGTTTCTTCGTCCGTTGACATCTGGTTACCCAACTTTATTTTTTTGGGTTTGATCTTGTAATGTTCATGCAGTTTTAGTTTTTCGAAAAGGATATTCTGAAGTTCAATCACGGAATTTGGATTAAATTCTTCCCCTGCCATTTCCATAATTTTTTGACGTAATTCAGTTAAACGTTCTTCAAATTCAAGCGCAATTTTTGATATCACTTCTACATCAAATCGTATACCCGATTGTTCCAGCTTAGCTAAAGTACCGACCAGCGGGATTTCTATATTCTGGAAGGCTGCCTCCATTCCGGTCTGCTTCATTTGTGCTACAAGCTGTCTGTGAAGGCGTAAAATTATTGAAGAGTTTTCACAATACTTAATGTATTCGTTTTGATCTCTCATTTCGTCTTCATCAAACATTGATAGCTGACTTTCTTTTTGCATAGTATCAGCAGCCTCTAGAGATTTTCTGCACAAATTTAGTTTTCTGCCAAGCAGATAATCAAGATCGTAGCGTCTTGCCAGAGGGTCTGTCATATGAGAAGCAAGCTTTACATCTGTACAGACTCCTTTTAACTCAACACCGAGAATAGCAAATAACTGCAAAGCTTTTTTCAGTCCATGAAAAATCTTTGGATTTGCAGTAGATTCAATCATTTTTTTGACTTCTGCAAACATCTCTTCCTGATTTTCACCGGATTTATAAAAATCAAGATAGATGCTCCGTTCTGTATTAGAGCAAAGTGCAAGTCCCTCAAGTTTTAAATCCAACTGATGATCCCCTTTGACATTCAAGGCAATTGCTAAATCATCACCAACGGTGACCCCTCGCAAATACTTTCGCAACTGTTCTGGAGTTTCAATTATTTCACAGGAAATATCTAGGATATTTAGCTCGCTTTCCCCATTTTGAACAAACTCTGGTTCCTGTTCTTCAAGCTCTGGAACCTCTAGTTTCTTGGCTGGGACTTCAGCTGATTCAGATGATTTCAGTTTATTTTTTTTTAGCAAACGATTTAGTAGAGTATTGAACTCTAGCTCCTCTAGCAAAGCGAACAATTTCGGATTATCATATAAATCCGTTTCTCTCAAATGAACTTTTTCAAGTTCAATCGGAAGCGGAACATGGCAGTCAATTGTAGCAAGTTTTCTAGAGAGGAGTGCGCTTGAGTGTCCGGAAATTAATTTTTCTTTAAGGCTTTTTCCATTAATTTTGTCAAGGTTTTCATAAATTGTTTCGATGTTTCCGTACTCTCCAATTAACTTCATGGCGGTTTTTTCACCAACTCCTCGTACACCTGGAATGTTGTCTGAGGAATCTCCCATAAGTCCCAGTATTTCAATTACCTGTTGAGGAGTGCAACCGAATTTTTCAATCACTCCCGGAATTCCAATTCTTTCGTTTCGGTGATTGAGCATCAACACTTTTTCAGTTATCAACTGCATAAAATCTTTGTCGCTGCTGACCATTACACCTTCTATTTCTGCTTCCTTGCAAAGCCTCATCAGTGTTCCAACAATATCGTCTGCTTCATACCCAGGCAATTTCAAATAAGGCAAATTAAGGGATTCTACTAGTCTTGGTAGATACGGTAGTTGTTCCACCAGATCTTCTGGCATTTTTTCCCGTGTCGCTTTATATTCAGGATACATTTTATGCCGGAAAGTTGGTTCAGATGAATCGGTAACAACTGCTAAATAATCAGGTTTTTCATCTTCAATAATCTTTATTAACTGCATCAGGAAAGTTCTAATTCCGCTAGTGTTTAAACCTTTTGAATTGATGAGGGGTGTCCGGATCATTGCAAAATAACCGCGGTACAGCACTGCCATTGAATCAACGGCGAAAAGTCTGGACATAATTAACTTATAATTTAGGAATAAGTGATTAATTATTTTGGTACAAAGTCACCATACGGGTTACTGTTTACTGAAAAGGCATTATTTGCACAAAGGGTGCATTTAGAAACGGGATGATTATTAGTTATTAAAATTTGTATTCAGCGAAAACAGTTATTTCTAAATATGTCACGCATACACTACCACATCGGCAATTATATTGTCGGAATAATTTTGCTGACACTTGTAGGAGTTAACACGATCCAAGCTCAAACCGGAGAGTTACGTAGACCGGGACAGGGAGTACGTAACTTAGGTATGGGCAATGCTGGTATTGGGTTAAGCTTTGACGAAAACGCACTGTTTTACAACCCGGCAGGACTGGCTGGTGTTGATACTATTCTGGTTGGGTTCCCATTTTTAATGGAAATTTCAGAAGATTCGGTCAGCATCATCAAGGAAATTTCTGAACTAAGCGGAGATTCAACAACTGCTGATATAGTTGCCTTACTATTGGGGAAACGGGTTCATTTCCGGAATTTAATTGATTTAAACCTGATTATGCCTTTTGGCGAGTTACTTACTTTTGGAGCCGCCAGCGGAATAGAAACACAGTTTGATTTTGGTGCTAGAAATCCTGTTTCTATAGAAATTGATTTCGGCTTTCGTCTGGATAGGATTCAAAATTTTGGTTTTGCTCTTCCGGTTGCGCGAGGTCGTTGGCTGGTGGGAGCAGGGGTTGAAACTATTGAGAGATGTGACATTCCTTTAACAACCGCTACTTTCGGCACCGTACTTAGTAATTCGAATATTAGCAGTTCTTTTGGAAGCTGTAAACTCTCTGATCTTAAACGTGCACAAACTTTTAATTTCGGTTTTCAAAAACGTCTTGAAACAGCTTCTGCCTTGAAAATGACCTGGGGATTCACAGCTAACAATTTAGGTGGTCTGAAATTCAAACGATCAGACAATGAAACCAGTCCTGAGGACCAAAATCCGGAATATAGTACGGGTATTTCGTGGCAACCTTCCTGGGGACCTTTGCGTTTACTCTATGCACTTGATATCCGTGATTTAACCATGAAACATGCTGATGACACCTATTGCCAGTCAAAAAAAGGAACTGATTGCATTTGGAAGCGTTTACATATAGGGACTGAAATTGGAATTTTCCCAATAGATTCTGGTGCGAGCACAATTGCAGTTCGGGCTGGATTCAATCAAGGTTATTTTACCTATGGATTTGAACTGAATCCGTTCATATTTTTTCGTGGACTGAACATTCAGTATGCGGTTTACAAGACTGAAACCGGAAACCAGATAGGTGATAGACCTGATAAACGTAGAGTTTTTCAACTTAATTTCGGATTTTAGTCATGAAAAAAT
>Ga0208277_1000408_pt1 | contig 25599 bp, 23 predicted proteins | sample ETNtaG_5_FD_185782 | JGI IMG/M metagenome (GOLD analysis project Ga0208277, IMG submission 185782) | Marine microbial and viral communities from oxygen minimum zone, Eastern Pacific Ocean - ETNP201406SV205 (SPAdes) (version 2) | ecosystem: Environmental > Aquatic > Marine > Oceanic ...
CCCGAATGCCTCGTGGAGCAGGGTCATCGCATCCCGGACCTCGTCATCGCTCACCCTGATGATCTCCGCCACATGGCTCTTGATGATCGGCCACGTGATCTCCCCCATGCTCGTTAGCAACCCGTCGCAGATAGTATCAGGTCCCGTTTGTGGTACGTATATCCCGGATTCCAATGACCTAGCAGCGTCATCTGCGCCTTCTGGCTCAGTCCCGAATATCAGGGCGTCTGGGAGGAGTGACCTAGTGGATATGCAGGTTCCCGACATCAATCCTCCACCTCCTATGGGCGATAGGACGGCATCCAGACTCTCGCACTCTTCGATCATCTCCTTCGCAGCGGTCCCTTGGCCAGCAATGACGTTCGGATTGTCAAATGGATGGATGAAGGTAGCCCCGGTACGTTCCAGGACCGAGCTCGCAGTCGCAACCCTTGCCTCCAGATTCGGCTCACAGAAAATCACCTCGGCACCATGGCTTCTGACCCCGCTGACCTTCACATTGGGGGCATTTTTCGGCATCACGATGAATGCCGGTACCCCTCTCTGCTTGGCCGCTAATGCAACCGCCTGCCCATGGTTGCCGCTGCTGTGCGTGCAAAGGCCAGGCCCTGCATCCTCGCCCAGCATCTTCACAGCATTGGTAGCTCCTCTGAATTTGAAAGCCCCTACGTGCTGGAGGTTCTCGCACTTCATGAAAACCCTCCTCCCGGCTATTTCATCAATCTCCGGTGAATTCACCACCGGGGTCCTCAATACAACGCCGTCCAACCTCTTCGAGGCGTCAATCACGTCAGAGAAGCGGATGCTGGCCATTCTGCTCGTGCTTCGCAGACAAGAGCAATACATCATTACTACGGCTCGACCCCGTCAATGTGTGGAAGAGAACTCGGACATTGAATCAAATGACCCTGAGTGGCTGCCTATCGCAATCGCTTCTGCACTGTTAATCCTCGACTCACTGGTGTTCGGATTCGCCCCCAGCGGGCCTTGGGATGATTCTAGCTTCACCACCGGCGTGATAGGGATGGCCGGACTGTCTATGGGCTATGTCGCATGGTATCGATACACGTTCAAGAGAAAGGGACTAATCCCCTGGTTCGATCAATGGGAGAATCCCGAGGAATCGGTCAGACTGGTGTTCGCAGCAGCCTTGGCCACTCTGGCATTGGCTTGGGTTTCGGGGAACCAACTACAGTCTTTCCTCCCCGAACCAACTGGTTTGGTCCTAACGCTTGTCGGCCTTCTACTCGCACTACAGTCGATTTACGTCTACCTCTTATTGGGTCCTCTCAAGGAAGATTGAACCTATCTCTGACCGGGTTTCCAAAACTGGAGGGGGAGAGGGGGCTCTCCCTGCATCGCTCGGAATGCAAGGTGGTCCGCCCGCTCGTTCCACCGATGTCCCCTGTGCGCAGGGACGTGCTCACCAACTAGGTCGACTATCCCCGAGACCTCATCCCACAAATCCCTGACCCTGCGAGCGAGTGCCTGATTCGCCTTCGCCGTCCACAATCCAGAGGCGATGTTGAGAGCGTAGTTCGAGTCTCCTCTGATGGTTGCAGACTCTACTTCTGATTCGCCTAGAATCCATCTCAGGGCGTGCGCAATTGCAGACAGCTCTGCGGTGTTGTTCGACCCTACTTCGGCTCCCAAATGACCCCCTTCGCCTTGGCTCGTAATCACTTCTCCGTTCAACTCGGTGAACAGGTATCCCTTGCCATTTCCAGACCCCCCGTCATCGACAATCACACATAGTCCCCAGCCAGCTCTGGTCTCTGAAGTCACATTGCGATTCTCGCTGCAAGAACCGTCTACGTAAATGTGAACGCTTCTGATTTCACTCATCTTCATTCTCCGATCAATGCGGAGTAACCATCCGAATCTAGAAGCTCACTAACGTCAACATCCGAATCGGTCTTGATTTTGCAGATCCACCCTTCCCCATATGGATCCTCATTTATCTTCTCGGGAGCATCCTCTAGGTATTCGTTTATCGCCGAGACCGTTCCTGCCACAGGAGCATAAATCTCGCTGACCGATTTCACAGATTCGACGCTAGCGAAGGACTCCATCACCTCGACGACCGAATCCACTTCTGGGAGTTCCACCCACACTACTTCAGTCAGGGCGTTCTGAGCAAAGTCGGTAATGCCGATACTGACCTCGTCACCCTCAACTCTTACCCACTCGTGTTCTTTGGTGTATCTCAAATCACTAGGTACGTCTCCCACACTATCGCCCAGCCATTCGTGTAGGGGGGACGGGGTCAAGGTTTCGCTTGCTACTCCTCACCGTGTTTAGACTCGAGATGCTCCATTTCCATCCTAGCCCATTTGGACCCAAGGTCTTGCATACTGGCTTCCTCCCTTTCCCTTTCGAGTCTTGAGCGCATTTCATCCTCGGGCTCCCTGCTAATCCAAGAGTCTGTCAACCAGTCCCCATGCGGACGCTTCCTGCCTCCAACCATCACCAGGAGAAAGATTCCAGTCACCCCGATCATCGCAACCGGCGCTGCCACCATCGCGTCTGAGAGGGAGAACATGCCTTCATCCAGAATCGATATCGAAGTCATTACCAACAGGGCGAGGATGAATCCCACGAGGACCCTTGTCAATCTGGATGCCGGCGACTCCATGTCACGACGAATCCGGCATTTCCAATCAACTTGACCGATGTTTCGCTCACAACTCTTGGATTAGCTTGTGAATCTTGTACGGCAGCAGAGATCTGTTGACCGGAGTCACCTCCAGTATCCTCGCATCATCTCTCCTTCTGATGTCCTGGAGAAGGGGGTGCCTGCTCTTCTTGTGCAGAGTGAGTAGAGTGGGCATGTCATGCTGAAGAGCCAGCCTAACCACATTGACGAAACCCTCGCTTTCAACGGTGAACTTACCAACCTCATCAATCACCAGGATCTCGCAATTCCCAATGCTGTCCATTATCGCGGGAACGCCCACTCTGTCGATTTCAGTGGGGTCAATCCCAAATCCGAGAATCCTGTTCCTGGAGTCAATCTCCCGATGAGCCATTACTCCCTTCTCACCCGTTAGGATGTTGACGCAGGCGTAACCAACCCTCTCTCCGTTCTCAATCACCGGCTCGCACCTCATTCCTCCTACGACATGCTCTGGCGGAGAAGGACCCCTGGTCCTCCTGAAACCGCTCCCCTCTTCAGAAATCATGTCTACAACCTTCTGCAGAACAGCAGATTTCCCAGAACGGGGCAGACCGGTGATGCCAATCTTTGGATTAATTCCCATGCGTCTCTCCTTTGTCAATTCCAAGTTGGGAACGTACCGCGTATGCAAACCAAGGATATTAATCCATTCTCAAAATGAGCGTTTTTTCCGGAACTAGGAAACCAAAATCCGCATTCCTCAATCAAGGTGACCCTCGTTCCTCATCAGGGTGAAGGGGGTTCCGTCCTCTGTAATCTCGAACGGAAGCATCTCAATCTCGTAGTTGTTCACGTTGTTGTTTGCTGCCCATGCCCTGGACCAAAGGTCAAGTTCCTCGGAGTTTAGTCGATCTGCTAAGAAACCCAATCCACCCTCAAGAGAACCGAATCTCTCACTAAGGCCGTCCTTGACTTCGTTCGGAAGATCAAGGAAGCTAACCGAGTTGCCCAAAACGCAACCCTCTGGAACTACAGCCCACACCAACCTCCTCTCAGCATGGGGGTTTACTACTGACTGGCAAACAATTCGGCTTTGCACAGACATATGGCTGGGACCCTTCCAGGCAGACTTAGTAGTCTCTGAACCAGACTCAAAGGCAGGATGCACAACAACTCCTTTCCCATCTATGAAATCGATGTGTGCAGCCCTGATGAAGGGAACCTCTCCGGACTTCCCAGACCAATCACAGATTTCCTTTTTCCAGACCGACCTCTCCACCTCCCCCACTCTGACCTTGATTGCTCTGCCGCCGGGATTCAGGCCGGTCCCCTCTTCGACCAACCTGGGCTTATCGGCTAGATTTCCAATTGCCATGATGGTCCTGCTTCTCGACGCTTCGTCTCTGGGCATCTTGGGAACCGCCCATGACGTGTCTGTCCATGATGACCAAGGGCCCCTCTCAAGCTCTAGGAAAGGCGCATCGGGAGCTAGGCCCCTTCCAGGTGCAATGTCATCGACCAATAGGGGCCCAAAACTAGTCAGAACATCAGTCTCTTCACCGACAGTGATTCCGATTACTGAAACTCCTTGTGACCCCCCAAAAAGAAGCCTCGAGTCTTCCGGAAACGACCAGACCGAATCCCATCCGTTAGATTCCACCAGGAGCTTTCTAAGGGGCAGACTGCTTTTTTCTCTGAGCACCGAACTCGGAACGACCAACCTAACCCTCCCTCCACTCTGAGAGATCTGCAGGGACCTCTCTATGTATAGTCTATACAGATTTACGTTACCCTTTATGGCTGAGAATCTGGTATTTCCGTCCGCCCCTTTGAATTCCCTTAGCTGGCTGGAGAGCTCCTTTCTCAGTGCGCTTCCGTCTGGATGCCCTCTGAACCTGTCCTTTATCCTAAGCCACGGTGGTCGAGAGATTAGCAGCATCGGTCTTTCATTCCAAGGCCATTCTCCCATTAGTGGGTCCATGCATCTGACGTTACTTTCGATGATCATCTCAGCCTCGCTAAGGCCAACCATGCCATCGTCCCCCTCACCCTCCAAGTCTACAAGGCCAAGCCTTGCAAGAACGATAACAACTCTCTTTCTGGCGCTGTTCACTGCAACCTCAGAGGTGTCTACCAACTGCAAACCCTCCAAAAGTCGCAGGGTGTCCTCCCTCCTCTCTGTAGGTGAATGGGTGGCTAGCCTTTCCGCATGGATTCGAAGCATCCGCTCCACAAACAACCCCGCCCCAACACAGGGGTCGGCAAATGGAATTGGGATTCCAGAATCTGTCAGGTTCTTCCCAGGATTTTCGCTTCCATCTATCACTCCCTCCTCATTGATATCTTCGTTGAACTGCTTAGCAAAACCTCTGAAGCTTGGAGGCAGAGCAGCTAGGGAAAGGGTTGCCGGAGGCTCCTTCTTCTTGCTATTTCCATGCTGCAATTCATCATGGAGGACCGCATCGACGAATCTCGCTGGAGGAGCATAAACGCCTCTGGGGGAGCGACCGTCCCTCTGTGCGTCGAACCTCGCAAGCAAGTGGTCGAGAACACTGCCTGGATTGCTGAGAAGACCTGCGGGAAGTGTCGGCCAATTGTTTGGAAGAGCCGCCGCAATTGGCTGTCTTTTTTTGGTGGCCTCCAACCAAGAATCTAGCCATATCTCAATCTGCTCGGTTCTTTCGGGACACTCGTGGTCGAGCCTAGCGTACCACCCTGAAGTCTCGCTTGTCATGAGGTAGACTATCCGACTCACTCTTCTTCTTTCAATGGTTGTATTACACAAGTCCAGACTTCTCATCCGTTGACGACAAATACATCTCTCTCAATCTCGATAATCTCTTTATTCTGAAGCAGCCAAGATATCGCCTCATCGATATCTTCTGAGTTGATTCCTGGCGACTCTAGAAGCTGGATAATTTCATCAAAGTGCAAACCTTCACCCCTTCCATTCGAGTCCTCGATTGCAATCAGAATCTTCTGACTGATGTATGCCAGCAATAGATCATCATCTGTGGTCAGGCTCCCAAGATCCACTAATGGCCCGGCCTCTGAATCGGACCCCTCAGTTCGACCTTTCTTGTTCGTTGGCTCATATACATCGAACAGATTCCTCTGATTGGGATCGGAAACTGCCGATCCGCTGATACTCTCCCTTCTCCTCTTCATCTGTTTCGACAGGTTCTCAATCCTGTGAAGGCGTTGTTCGTACCTCAGCCTCTCCCTTCCTAGGTGGGACTCCAATAAATCCAACTCTTCATTGGCCCTCTCGTCTAGCCACTTGGCCAGATCCCAGTTGGGATTCTTCCTCAGCATGGACTCCCACAGCAGGGACACCGACTCGGGTAGAGTTCTGATATCTATCTTCGGTCCGCCTTGACCTTCTTCCGGGTTGGTGTCCATACACGTGTTGTCCACTTGACCGTCTATCAATTATCTCCTCAGAAAAACCAGTTCTGCTGGGGGTTGGATTGATGAATGAAAAGGTCTTGCCGAAGCCATGGCGCCATATCGCTTGACCCTACTTCCGGGAGATGGGACGGGACGCGAAGTTATGGAAGAAGTCAAGCGAACCCTCTCCGTTTTCCAAGAATCCGGGGTGATATCTCTCGATATTACCGAGATTCCTTGTGGGGGGCAGCACTATCTCGATACAGGGGAAGAGTGGCCATCGGGGTCTTTCGAATTCTGCCGGGATGAGTCAGATGCTATCGTTGTGGGAGCGGTTGGATGGCCAGGCGCGACACTGCCAAATGGAGATATTGCAGGTGGGCAGGCACTATTGGGCCTCAGGTCCGCACTGGACCTCTATGCAAACGTGCGACCGGTCAAGCTATACAAGGGAGTGAAACACAAGGTTCACGGTACCTTCTCTGATGTGTGGAACCACGAATTGGTCGATATCGTGATGGTCCGAGAAAACACAGAGGGCCTTTACCACGCTCTTCTAAGAAGGTCCGGGCTGGCAGCGAGGGGCGACGAAAGAGACGACCCCCTGGTTATCGATAGCTTCCCCGGCTTGGAGGGAGAGGTAGGCTGGGACGTCAGACCAATTTCTCGCAAGGGTAGCGAGCGCGTCGTTCGATACTCATTCGAACTAGCGAAGCGACGCCAAGCCAGACTCGGCTCTACCCAGAAGGTAACTTGCGTGGACAAGAGCAACGTGACCAGAGGGTGCAGGCTCTTCCGAGAGGTCTTCCGAGAGGTCTCTTCTGAGTTTGAGGGCGTTGAGACCAACGAAGCCTTCATCGACGCATTCACTATGTGGCTTGTCAGAAATCCCGAGGAGCTCGATGTGGTGGTACTGCCCAATATGTTCGGTGACATAGCAACTGACCTAGCCTCCGTACTCCAGGGCGGGATGGGGATGGCAGCCAGTGCCAATATCGGTGATAACCACATGCTCTTCGAACCAGTACACGGATCCAGTCCGAAATATGCTGGTCAGAACAAAGTGAACCCAATTGCCTCAATCTCATCGGTGCAGCTGATGTTCGACTCGCTGGGATTGCGTCATGATGACGAGAAGGCCACGATGTGTGCCGATGTTCTAGAGCGTGCTATATCCGAACACATGTCAGAGGGGGGCCCGGTAACATATGACTTAGGCGGAAATGCCTCAACGACCGAAGTAGGCAAGGCGATTTCATCGAGATGCTCAGAAATACTACGCGAGATGTCGAGTTAGCCAGCCTAGGACTTACTGAGAAACTCGTTTATCTCATCTAGTGAGTCTCGTAGTGCAGCAGTATTGTCCCATTCAGATGGGACGCGGTTTGGATTGGAAACGATCTCCGAAAGAATGCCTTCGAACGCCCTCGAGACCTCGTCCACGATTGTGACAGTCGCCATCTTCGAACTCCTCGAGAGTGGATTTAGGTCAATAACTATCACTTCTTTGCCTAGGTTAACCAGAGCCTCGCACCTATCTCCATCCTCTAGAGGTACCAGAATCGAATCCGCACTTCCAATGCCCTCTTCGGTGCAGTGCGAGCGTGGCCCCTCCAACCCCTCTATTCTAAAGTCCGGAGAACCTCCGAGCAGTGACACATTCATCACCGATTCTGACCAGTTTCCTTCAAACCCCAACGGTGCGGCTTCATCCAAAACCAAAGCTCTCTGCTCCTCCATCAGTGATAGCAGACCAGCGACTCGCTCGGGTGTCCTGTAGTAGATGTTCACTTCGATGCGGCACCCGAGAGCAGCAGCCAACCTCAATGCCTTCTTTCCTGCTAGGAGAACAGTGTTGCCGTTGACCGAGATAACTGGATGATTGGCAGCCATCAGACGAGCCGCCGACTCTCTGATTGCCGAACCAGCAGATTCGGTGGTCACCTCTCCAAGCAGGTAGTCGAATGCCTCCCCCCTGCCATGTGCTATCATAGCGGAGTCCGCGAGAAGGCCCTTGAGGCTCCCCTCGACAATCTTCTGACGAGAAAGCAGGGAACGTTTCCTTGGGTGGCTATCGGGAATCTCAACCATCAGAACCCCTCAATCAGCATGGAAAAATCAAGTGTTCCGGAATTCATATTCACCTCACTCGAGGAGACCACATCTACTCCTGAAACACTAGCCCAAGTCGGCAAATCCTCTCTTTTGACCCCACCAGATCCTTCCAGTATACACCACTCCCTCAGCCCCTGGCTCTTCAACTCCTCATCGACACTACCACATTCTGATGGTCCCATGTTGTCTAGAAGTATCACAATCGGCTCTGTGCCATCCCTCGTTTTCTGACTTTCCGACCAAGCCCTTGCAGCAATAAGTGCCTGGTCAGAGTCCTGCACCTCCATTACAACAAACATCGCCTCAGTTTCCATTTCAATAGAGGATATTGCCGAAGATATGGATTCCAGAGCATCGATATCCGGGTTTCTTGCCATCATGTCGTTCTCCTTAATCATGAGCGCATCTCTTCTGCTAAGCCTATGCGTGAGTCCACCACCAACATGAACCGCCCATTTGTCCAACAAACCCCACGATGTCTTCCTCGTGCATGCGACTCCAATCCCAGCAGCCTCCCTCACCCACTCGGAAGTCAGGGTCGCAATGCCCGAAAGCCTCCCCAGGATGTTTAGAAGCACCCTCTCGCAGCTAAGCACGCTAGCAGAGGGTCCCCTAAGGGTCAGAACCCTCTCCCCCGAGGGGATAAAATCCCCATCGTTTACGACCCAATCGATACTGCAACTGGGGAAGAAGACCTCAACCAGAATGTCAATCGGGATTTTTCCGCAAACAGTCCCCTTTTCCTTGGAGAAAACCACCGAATCGACGACTCCACCCGTACCCACGTCCGATGCACGGTCGTCGGACAAGTGGGCTTTCAACCACCTATCGATTGATTCCCGGAAAAGAACGGTAGGAGACTCAGAGTGACCTGGTCGGATAAGCAGGTGAGACCTATCGTGCGGCAGCCTTTCCACGTGCTTTCGAATGGTGACTACTCCTTGAAGGGTACTAGTTTTCGATAGAAACTATTCCAGTGAGTCCAACCCCGACTCAGCGGCTGCCAAGCAAGCCAGTATGTCATCTACAGATGCTCTTGATCTCCCTAGTCCTTCGGAGGAAACAACTATTCTCAAACGGGCCTGATCCCCGTCCCTCCGCAATTCGACACTGAAATCCTCCGGGTCGTCTGGAGAAATTGCCGCTAGTAGGGCCTCCCCCCTAACCAATTCTCCCTCCCAGATAATGGATGCCTCTACCTCTCCCATCAGACTCCCCAGAACCGACTCCCTTGGGTCATCTCGTCGTCTTCAGAAAACGACTGAACAATCGTTCTGAGAAGGTAGTACATCACCATAGAAAGTATGGGGACCCCCCAATCGTCACCCAATTGATCAAACGTTGGACTATACTGTTGCCCGGACGTTATCGTCAGTACCACGTCAATAGTGGCTGCGAGGAACGTGTAAATCACAACAGCGAGACCAATCAGAAGAACGCTCCGTCCTGTGAACGTCCCCTCCTTCCACCTCAGAACCCCGAGTGCCAGCAAGAAGGATAGTGCCCCCCCAACAAACCACTGCAGGACATCGTCGAATAGCCCCACTAGGTGCTCGAACGTGGATGACCCTTCGGGGACCGGGTCATCCCATCCAGCCCATATGGTTGCAACAGCTAGGAATAGACTGACTATCGACATCCCCCATAGCAATGATGAGAAAAGCCCACCCGTTGCACTGTCCCTCATCTCCATCGCCACACGCTCCATCTGCGCCTCTAGCCCCAGACCCTTGCCCAATACCCACAGGCCTATCAGCAGAGGAAGAGATCCAATCAGCGCTATCCCATTCGGGAGAATCAGACCGAGCCCGATGATGATTAGGAAAATCGCAAGAGGAACGAGTAATCTTGAACGGAACCGGGGATCCTCAATCGCCTTCACAATGTAGTAGTAAGTCCCCTCGATTCCCTTTGATTGTCTGACTATTACCTTCTCCACTGTATCCACCCTAACTCTGGATGTCACTATCGGGAGGGAAGCTTCGTCATCCGCTCCGTCGGTCACTAGCACGGCTGCATCTGGTTGGAATTCCTGGATTACTTCGTCCAATTGGCTAGCAATGGCCCGATCGCTCCTAGGTCCAACACGAACGTCACCAGTGAGAATCGCTATCTCGACCTCATCACTAGAACCGGCTCCCTCGACTAACCTATCATGATGGTGCAGAGCTCCTAGAATCGCGTTGGTATCCGACTCCTCTGGATCGGCTATGCCCAGCCTAAGAGCAGCTGTCAGACACGATTTCCTCCCAACAACAGGACCCCTAATTCCAGATTTGACACCCAGATCGTTATCTCTGTCTATTGTGAGCACTAGCGTTCGTACCATCCCCCCGTCCCCTTTGGGGATGGTTGGCAAGCACCCACTTATGAGGAATTGGCAGAACTGCTGCCTGAGTCACCATCAGAACCAATGGACTCGTCCCTGTCGGAATTGAACCTCCTCCTTTGCTTGGCCCTGATATACTTCAACGGATGTGTCAGCCATTCCTGATCACACAAACGGTCCTCTCCGGTTTGAACCGGGCACCTTGCATTGGTCTTCAGAGCAGAGCACCCGTGAGGGGTATACTCCCTTTCGTATATCTGACCCACCTGGTAAGCAGTCGTGTCGGGATTGTAGTCCGGAGCATTTGCGAAGAAGTTGCAGGTCTGTTCCTGCTGTAGACCAATGGAACGGGAGAAGGCTGCAAGGAATACACGGCCAACGTGGTTGACATTCACCCCCTGGTTCAATTCCGAAACCGCGGATTCGAAGCAGGGAGGCCAATCATCCCTAATTGCCGCTGTCATCGGCATCTCTTCCTTAACACGCTCGGAAAGCAGCCCCACAATCCTCTCCACCGGATCGGCGAACTTCGCAGCGAACTCGTCATCCATCCTTTCCATCCGACCCTCGCAACTTTCCCTCAGACTCTCCCTGATCCTCTCTTTGATCAATCGTGAGGCCCTCCCGCGGCCTGTTTCTCCGGCACCAGAGTCCAGACACACCCAACCTTCCTTCAATGGCCTGTTTACCAACCTCCAGTACTTTCCAGAAATCTTCGGACTAAGTTCGATGAAATCCACCATGGGGATCCAGTAATCCTCCGAACCCTTTGAATCTACTCTGGTTACAATCCCAGAGAGGAAAGAGGAAGAAATCAATTCGAAGTTTTCAGAGTCCATACCCAGGAGCCTGTCAGCCCTGCTAGATTCCCCCTCAATCCATCTTGAAAGTAGCCGTTCGTCAAAAGAGGCGCAAACTATCAGCATTGCATGCAGGAAGGATAGCGCTTCAGTCATCCTCCCAACATCGGTCGAAATATCAATACTTGACGACGCTCCTTCTCCTTCCTGCTGAAGAACGGAGTCCACCAGTCTCAACATGCCCCTGACTCTGACGTCCTCCAACCAAGGAGCATCAATCAGGTCCTCGACGGTGATGCCATTTTCATCCAGCACCGACCTGATGTAAGCACTCCCTTGCGGGAGGAACGGATAGCGTGCCAGGAGCCCCTCGTCATCGATTTCCGGAGAGCCGATTGGCATAGGCACGTCTACCAGAGTTCCGCGAGGGTTCTTCAATACTTACCGAGCCCTTCCACTGGAGAGCATGACATACTCGCAAAGCCCCACCGACTTGGATCCGTCCATGCCTTCGTTGATTGATTTGCAAACAGATGTAAGGGAGTTTTTTGGCTGGAATGAGTCCGATGACTTAGACAGCGCACAGGCGATGATCCGCAGAGTAGAGAAATCCACTCAGGAAAAATGGGCCAGACACAATAGGTCGGTTTCACTATCAATACTATTCAGGAGGCTTGTATTAAGAAATGCTGATGTCGCAATTCTCGGAGCCGCGATTGAGCCTGAAGAGTTGATCAGCATACTATCTGAACCCACTCTGATTGTTGTTGCTGACGGTGCGGCTGGGGTGATTTCCGAGATCCCCGACTCACTATCCGAGAAGGCGTGGTCCAGGGTGGCGTTCATCGTAAGCGATGCTGATGGCGGGGAGGGGACTATCGAGGCAGTCCGACGGGCAATCCCATTTTTCTTACATGCACACGGGGACAATCGGAGGGACTGGTTTTCACTACTGGAATTTGCAGAAGAACGCGCAAATCCTCCAGAGCTAGTCCTTACCCATCAGACCACGGAAAACATCCCAGGAATGCACAATCCCGGAGGATTCACCGATGGGGACCGAGCCGCTTGCATACTTACGGCCCTTGGAGTCAGAAATAATCGAATCAAGATGCTTGGAACCAGGACGGATGTCGTCGGCAAGTGGTCAGGGAAGACGCAAGAGAAAATGAAAATAGAGAAACTAAAATGGATGAGGGAGATCCTCAGCATCCAAGGCCTATGGGAAGACTAGACTTCGAAACTACCGGCTTCCACAGAGGATCCATCCGGCTGAACGACGCCTGAGAACTCTTCCGACTCTCCTCGATTGTTTACCACCAACTTGAAACTCGTTTCTCCAGCATCGCCTTCGGTTTCGAAACCCCTGACATGGACGGAATAAGACCCAGTAGGGGGGGCGGTCTTCCACGAAATTGACCTGCTTCCAGATTTCGGGTCGAAATCGGCCATGTCGAATGCTCCCCCTCCCATTCCTTCAGGACTGAAGAAGGACACCTGGTCGCCGCTTGAATCAACAACGGATAGCCCCAAGTCTCCAGGACCCTCCCAATTTAGGTTGACAGAGACCCCATCTTGCACCGTACCAACCCTCCTTCGTAGGGCATCAACGTCTCTAGCTTCAGTGAAGTCCTCCGGGGTCTCCTCTTCCTGCGGCAAAATCAGTTCTGGGACCTCACCATCGGGTCCTGCGATTGCGAACTTAGCGACGAACTGCAAGTCATTGCTCTTCAACAACGAACCCTCGTAGAAGCGTTTGCTCTCACCAATGGTCTGACTGACTGTGAAATCTGTGGAATTCTTTCTGTGAATTCTCGATAGGAAGGGGACCCACGAGAAGATCCCCCTCGTGTGGATTTTGTAGTGCCTTACTCCAACTCTGTATACTCCTGGTGGAGGGGTTTTGGTCCAAACAATGTTCTCAACAGGGGACTTTGATGTGGGTTTGAAGTTCATGTCCACATCTAACTCCCCCCCACAACCAGAAGTCCTGTTGTCGTGGTAGATGTGCTCTCCCGATGGAGTGATTACGTGGAGGTCCAGATCATTCCAGTTGTCCCACATCAGACTGATTTGCACTGCTCCTCTCTTTGCACCCTCTCTTTCCAGCCTCTTCTCCAGAGCAGTAGCACCCTTTGTTGAGATTTCAGCCTCTTGGACACCAGGTCCGGTGGCCTCAGATCCGTCGCCCAGTGAGCCTGCAACAGTCGGGCTTCCAGACCTGTCCCTCCCCCTACCTCGACTTCTCCTCGAAACCGCACCTGCTAGTATTTCATCGGGGACGTTCCTCCTTGTCGATGGAAGGATGGTTCTCCTAGATTGAGAACGAATTATTCTGAATAAGCCGTTGAACGTGGCTAGTAGAATAAGCACGATGATAATGATGGATACAGCGTCCGCCACGTTACCGAACGTGAGCGGTGACTTTTCATAACATCGGTCGTAATCCTTTGTCGACCATCCGGACGCAGATTTTCCTCCGGTTGTTTCATAATGATGGTTAGTCTCCTCTACGAGGAGGGGAGCGGAAGCGATGGGAACACAAGACATCTCAAACCTTGCATCTTACACGCAGAGGGTCACTCATAGTGCTAGCAAGGCCACGATTCTAGTCGCCTTGCTATTCCTGTCGCCATTGTTGGCAGGCATCCCCGCATCACCTGCCGAAGACGTCTCAATGATGACTTCGGGCCGCTCTATAGATCCTGACGTTGCAGTGACCGATTTGCATGTAACCACACCCTCCGTTCTCGTCTCTGGGGTGCCCACACTCTCACCTGAGAACCACATTATCAGGGTCGGGATCTTCAATATGGGTGGAGAGGAAGCCGAGGGCAACGTCACCCTGAAGGTCGACGGGGTTTTAGTTGACAACAGAACTGTGACACTCAACCCCGGATCCGGGTCAAACCAGATTCTCTACTGGGACGCATCCTCCGTGATAGGATCGGGATTCCAAATCACCGCATCTTGGGAGGTCGACCCCTCATCCTCCGATTCAAACTCTAGCAATGATGTGATGTCTCTGAACAACGTCAACGTGGTTGCTGTGGAAGACGCCACAGACATTGCAGACTCCCTACCAGAAGATGGCACATCCCTAGCTAGAGCCATGTGGGTGGGTGCCATAACAGCGGTGAATACAGGGAACCAGCCGGTGGATGTAACGGCTCAACTAACCCTCACCCCCTCTCTTGGAGGCTCTAGTGTCTCCCTCACGTCTTCCACCGAGCAACTATTGCCCGGAAGCCTAGCAAGTCCACCCACTCCACAGAACATCACCGTATCCTTCGACGGCTCAAACCTAGAAGGAGACTACACACTGGGAGGCAGCCTTCTGATTTCCGGGGTCTCTCAGCAAACAATAACCATCGAGTCAAGGATCGTGAACTTCGTAGCGCTGAGAGCCTCTCTGCTTCCCGCCAACAATCGAAACGTTGACCCGGGCACCCAGACAGTCCTGAACTTCATCCTGCAGAACTCCGGCACGGTCAGCGATGACTTCGAGGTCCTCCAGTCGAACAACTCGGCACCATCCGATTACTGGGTCAACGCATCGGATACAATCTATCCCGCATCCTCTCCTCTGACTGTAGCAGCGGGCGATACAGAGGCCATCCAAGTCAACGTAGACGTCCCAGACGACGCTTCCAACGGAGATTCGGTGTTGGTTACAGTAACAATCCAAAGCCAAACCGCGGGATATGTCTTGGAGGCTACCACCATGGTAATGGCTGGAGGGACCTACTCGTCTGAGATATTCCAGAATCACAGCCACGAAGACGGTGCGAATTACGCAAACCTCACCCCGGGGGTTGATAGGACTCTCGAGTACACCCTAAAGAACACAGGAACAGCCCCTGCTCAGTACCAGATCGATGTGGGAGCAACAGAAGCAATCCCGTTCTGGAACATACACTCCCCGGTGACGATCACCGACGTTCTACTGCCTAACGAGACCCGCACAATCCCCGTCACGATCTCGACCCCACACCTAGAGATGCCAATCAACCCGTCTTGGAAGGTGTCATCGATAGAACAGGTCGACCTCATTGTTCAGGCTATACCCATGGAGGGAGGAGTCCCATCTACGAACCAGACCACTCTTCTGATCGACAGCATCGTCGAGTTGGAAATCATCGTCACCGGGGGTGCCAATGACATCACCGTGAACGATATCATAGGCGGGAACTTCAATCGCTGGATCGACTTTGAGGTCTCCATCGTGCACAACCTAGGTTCCAACGACACCCTGGCCCAAGTCTCCCTGTCCCCGATCGTAGGATCTGAATTCACGAATGGAATGTCATTCCAGCAGGACACCCCCCTGGGTGGTTCCAGCGCCGATGAGCTAACGAGGTGGACCGCGTCGGCAGCACCTTCCACAATGGAATTGGAGCCAGGGGAGATAGGACACGGGATTGTCGCACTTGCGTTCAACTCGAACCCGGTCGATTTCCCATACCCCTCAGCAGGAACGCTCACATTCTCATTCGAAGCCACGTCCGATTGGGGAACCTTCCCCGGAACTCTCTCTCGTAATGCATCCGCTTCCGTCACGGTGGATATTCACGAAATCCAGTCAGCAGAGCTGACATCTTCTGGTGTTGCCGTTGGCGACCCCGGTTCATCCATCTCCACCACCCTGATTCTGAAGAACACGGGCAACGACCCTGCAAACTTCACATTGGGTTACGTGTCAAAGCCAGGATGGACGATCTCCATCCCCCCAGCAGCCAACATGCTACAGTCCAAAACCAACCTTTTCCACGTCTACCAAAGCGGTGGACAATCCAATCAGGACCAGTTCGAAGTCACAGTCACGGCAACCCCTCCGCCTACGGCCAGTGCCGATGAGGTTCACGAAATCTGGGTCTATGCGAATTCTACCGATACCGGAGAACTGCTGGCGTACGCGCCCGCTTGGTTCCGGCTAACCGAGGTCGTCTCAGCCGAGTTCTACCCTCTCCAATCGACGGCTGTGATCGATTCCTCAGAGATGCCCGATCTCTCGGAGACCAACCGCGTGGGTCAGAAGACAATAATTACGGTTCTAAACAACACCGGTAATACCAACATCACATACGACCTATCCCTGTCCGTCTCAGATGGGGACAAACTCAGCGTCTGCTTCAACGAGGCAGGGGATTGTCAGATGAACACCACCCAGTTGGTACAGCCCGGCTCACAGGGAATCGTGAGGGTCTATGCGAAGGCAAGCGCACTCGCCAGGGCGGATGTGATCCAGAGTTTCAATGTGACAGCCCAATACAACGGCACTACGCTTTCCATCAGCGAATGGAGGGTGCAAGTAGCACCAGACCATCGAATCGACTTCATTGGAACTTCCGAATTCGAAGCTGCTCCGGGGAACACAGTGGAAATTGAGGTGACCATGATCAACAGAGGGAACCTGATGGAGACCCTCAATCTGACAGCAGACTTCGGGAACTCGAAGAACTGGACTTACGCCGTAAACGACTCCGAATTCACCATCGAGCCTGAAGACAGTCACAAGGTAATGCTGACAATCACACTCCCCGACCTGAATAACGGCGGGGATATCCTCGAGGCATACGTGTCCCACAACATCACACTCAGGGCCGTCAATATCACCGACCCATTCCCAACATGGCCATCTACCGTAACGGTCAACGGAACCCTGCAGAGCGTCCCACTTCTAGACAGGGTCGCCATGGGAGGGGGTGTTCCCGCAGGTTCGAAGTTAATTCGAATTGAGGTGCTCCCGGTGTTCGACGTGCAGTTGATTGAGTCACCGGAGAGGATTGCGATAGTTCCCGGTGTCGATCGGGATGTCCTATACGTGATGGAGAACAAGGGCAATGCCGAGATGCAATTTACGGTACAGTGGGTGACCGAGGACCTCGACAGCGGGCCCGAGGAGAGGTTCGGCGTAGCCAATAACATCGGCTCGACCAGCGTAACACTTGGAGTCGGCCAGACCAGCTCTTTCACTTTCACATTCAGTGCCTTGGGATCAGACCACTGGCAAGGCGAGACCGGGTCCTTCACCCTGATTCGTACTCCTTTGGGGATAGACGTGGACCCACAGCAGGACACGACGCAAATCATTGTGGTCCGGGCCCAGACCGACGACGAGTACCTGATCAACTCAGACTCGGCCGGCGACTTGGCATGCGTGGGCAATTCCGACCCGAACTGCCGCCAGATCGAGATCCCTTGGACAAACATCAACTCATGGGGGAACTCATCCGACGCAGAGAGGGTCTTCACGCTGGCCTTGAACGGCCAGAGGGACCCCTATGACTCCGCTGCTGACCCCCCTTATCGGCTGGTTTCATCGCAGGCTCATGAGAACTCCCACTGGGGGATGAGAATTGACTATGACGCCTCCGCTGACCAAGCCATGTGCATCCTGGCAGATACGGGCAATGGCATCAGCAGTTCTGCCGGGACCGATAGTACATGCGAGTCAGCTTGGGACCTAGTTCCGTCCACCCCGTATGACGGAGGGGCGTCAAGAGAGGGCCACGGGGGAACCATCGTCATCCAGCTCACGCTCCCTACCCCCGAGTTTGACTCCAATAACAACTGGCGAGGCCCCGCACCGGGCGATGGTTGGGACATCTACCTGCAACTTAGGAACCCTCAGGAGAGTACCAACATGCAATTCTCCACCGACCTCGTGGTCAAGGTCAGGATGGCGGTCTCAACCGACCCCAGGATCGATGACATCTCGATCAGGGGTGACGGAGAAGAGGGGGATCAGACATGGATCGATGTCATCGTGGAGAATAGTGGGACCGCAGGGATGCCATCCAATGTGAAGGTCATTCTAGAATGCTCCTCGACCCCATATGCGACGATCACCAACCCATATTCTACAGTGACATTGCCAGCTCTAGGGCCCGGCAATCGCACAACTGCATCGTGGCCCGTCCGGTTGAACCCCATCCCATGGTACTCATCATCGGAGAAGATGGAGTGCAAGGCATCCTTGGTATTCCCACCGGAAGTCATCCAGTATGGCGGAGTATTCGGGAACATTCCGGAGAACGACATCAAAGAATCCGACGTCGCGATAAATTCGTGGTCACCACCATCCGTCTCTCTGTCGGGAGTCTCCCTCCCATCCGCAATACTCGCCGCACTGGCCATCCTCTTCGTGGCACTCACCCTACTAAGACAGGGAATTGATGAGGCAGAGGGGCGACTCCATGCCTCTGCATACGCGGCGGCCATGGGCTTCGGCGTACTCTCGCTAACCGGGCTCTCCACATGGCTGACACTGATCTGCGCAATAGCCTCAGTAGCGTTCGCTGGTCTGGTGGCATGGCTGTCCTCGAGCGAGCTTCAGGCCATTCATGACGACAGGAAGAAGACTAGGATCGGGACGACGTCACTACTGGATGACCACGACAAGGAACAGAAAAACACCAGGAAGGAGCTACGGGCGATTATCTCCTGCGCCCCGTACGCATTCCTGCCGTTCGTACTGATAACCCCGTCACTCGCGATAGACATTTCCGCGGACTCACTAATCACGTTACTATCCTTCATGGCGATATCCCCGATCCTAGTCCACATCATCCTGCGGTTCCTCGATAGATCATACGACACGCTATACAGCCAACTAGCGGATATCGAACTGCGAGCGATCCGAATCAAGAAGATACTGGGAAGAGCCGGAAACAAGCCAGGAGGTGGAAACTGAGTTGGCCAGAGAACAAGCACCAGCCATCGGGGGCGCAGAGGCGACCCTGAAGAGGATCGACTACATCGAGGAAGAGGCGGAGAACATCCAGTTCGCAATATGGGCCAACAGGCCAATCAGCGCCAAGAAGATGCTGAGGACCCTGTCGAAGGAGGTAGACGAGGCAGAGGGACAAATCATGGACCTCTACAGGGCCCTTTCCTCGCTGGAAAGATCTCTGGAGGAACTCGAGCAGATGTCCGAGGGTGATCGCAATGCCTGGGACCTCACAATGCTGGGCCTTCAGCACCTCAGAGAGGGCAACTGGGGGGCTGCCGCAGACTGCGTGGAGGGAGCCGTTGCCTCCATGGGAAGGGACGGACTGGAGAGATCGCTGAACACACTCGGCAGGCACCTCAACGAGATGGGCGAGCTGAGCGACATAGAGGAGATAGCGCTCACACTGGTCAACCAGGGGAAGAAGTCACTAGACTCGGACATGTCATCCTCCGCCAAGGCCTTCGAGGACGCCATCAGCGCGCTCGGGCCCGTCGCGGTGAACGAGGCGACCAGCCCCTTCCTCGTGAACAGCTTCTTCCTCTCCATAGGGACGACTTGGCCGGAGGGCAAGGACCACGCCCTCATGGTAATCACCCTCGAGAACACAGGCGAGAACAACATCTCCACGATGAGGCTGGCCCCGCCCATCCCGTACGGGTGGTCGGCGACCCCGAAGATGTGCGAGATTCCCGAGATCCCCCCAGAGGGGTTCATAGAGATCGGGATCGAGATAAGGCCCTCGGGCTCGTTCCCCCAGACCGCGCTGCTCGGCAGCAGCCTGAACATCGCCACCGGCTACCATGCGGACTACGGCTCGCTGAAGGTCCAGACGAGGCTGGAGAACAGGACTCCCAATCTGATGGAGGGACTTCTCCTAGACCCGTGGATGCCAGACGGCTTCGAGACCCTCCGTCTACCGCTAGTCGAGAACCTCTCTCCGGGTGAGGTCGTCCATGTCCCAATCGAGGTCCTGAACCTCAGGGAAGCAGTTGGAATCGGAAGCTAGATTCGATATCCCGAACCCCGTATTACATTGTTTTTTACAGTAATATCATAAATGATTAGCAATCACAGGGGGGCACGGGTGAACACGCAATGAGCGAATACAACCAGACAGTAGAAAGAAACCAAGAGGAAGGCTCGATAGGTATCGGCGCGATGATCGTTTTCATCGCCCTTATCCTAGTTGCCGCAGTAGCCTCGACGATCATCATAAAGACCGCCGAGGAGCTACAGCAGAACGCCGAGTCGACCAGCGACGACACAAGGAAGGAGATTTCCGGAAAGATATCGATAATCAACATGATTGTCAACGGTAGCGACGGCACGGACATCAACAGCGTGATAGTGACGGCCAAGGTGGCATCAGGATCGACCGACGTGCTCGTCAACAACATCGACTTCATGGTCTCCTGCGGAGACACCGCCAGCTTCGGCATCGTTACAGGGAACCTGGGGACCGAGTCCCCATGGGGGCAGGTCATAGCAGGGACAGCCGGTACCAACGTCAAGGGGGCAGACGGAAATCTTGCCACTGCAGGTGACAACGGAGCCGGGACATGGTCCGAGCCAAATGCCGAGACCCTCGCAGGGGTGGCCTATGAGGCAGCAGACGAACTGACTGCCGGTACCGTGTTCAAGTTCGACATAGACCTCGACAAGAACTACCTAGGCACTGCCGCGGCAGGCCCATGTGCGTCCTTGGCTGGAGTCGGGGAGACCCTACAACTGAAGATGATCGTCGATGGAGGCGGTACTACCATCTCAGAGCTGAATATAGATTCAGTCGTTTCCGGAAAGGCGGTGGTCTGAATGGAGGAGGCTTATCACATGGATAGAGACAACGAGTCCGGCTCGATCGGTATCGGCGCGATGATCGTTTTCATCGCCCTGATCCTAGTGGCCGCAGTCGCCTCGACGATCATCATCAAGACAGCTGAGGAGCTACAGCAGAACGCGGAGAACACCAGCGACGACACAAGGAAGCAGATCTCCGGGAAGGTCTCCGTGGTAGACGTATTCGTCAAGACCGCTGCGGACCCCTTGACCACCGGTGCCAACACGGACGTGGCCACCATGGAGGTCATCTCTAGGATCTCGTCAGGTTCGATAGGGGTTGCCGATGGGGACATCGAGTACTCGATATCCTGCAGGGTGACTTTCACCGACGGTTCGAACACCTTCGCTGTGGTCGACTCGGGCACAGCAGACTTGAAGGGAGTCGGTGACACCACCGGCATCGCTGACGAGGACATGCTGCCTAGCGGGACCTACGTTATCGCAACCCTAGGCACCACCACGTGGGACGACATCGACACCAACGGAGACACCAACGGCGGAGCAAAGGACCTTGCAGACTACGCCGTAGGGGACGAGATAACCGTAATTGATGGATGGGACCAAGCAACTGGGATAGGCACCGGGACTGCCAACGATGACGCTTTCTTCTCTGGAGAGGAGCTCACCGCAGGAACCGTCTTCAAGTTCGAGATAGACCTTGCAGACACAAACGCCGACGACAGCGATACCACAATCGACGCCGACGACTTCGGTTTGAGGGAGGGCGACGCCGACCCTGGATGCGATGCTGAGGCAGGAACAGGACAGGAGCTGGACATGAGGATCGTAGTCAACGGCGGTGGGGAGACCCTCGCAACGCTGAAGATCGACTCCCTGACTCTCGGCTCATCGATGATGTGATCAGGAAAGCTATACGGAGAAAGAAAGGGTGATGGCAGAATGAGGTGCTCAGATGGGGATAATGGACAAGTTCCGTTCCTCCTCTGACAGCAATGCCGACCCCGGCATGGCCTCCCGTCTGGACAAGGCCGCTAGGCTGTCAGTGGAGCACGTGGACATACCCACGGAGTTCAGGCCGACCGACCTAGAGGCCTGGCTCTTCGCCCCGTCAGGGACCAGGGTGGGTGTGCTGGGAGATCCACAGGCGAGCCAGGGGCAGGACAAGATCCCCGAGCTCGTCGACATGGTCAAGGACAGGTTCGAGAGGCTGGAGACGGCCATGGACCTGATGGAGGCCAACATCAAGATGACCGCCCAGCAGACAGCCAAGATAGCCGCTGAGTCGGTGACTGTCTCCACCCCCACCGCTTCAGATGGAGGGGGTTCCCAGGACGTAATCCACACCGTTGGGGACGACGGCTCGGTGACGAGCCGGCCGGTCGAGGGCACTGCCTCCGGAGGAGGCCAAGTAGCAGGAGGACTGGCAGGGGGCCCGGGCCTCCTGGACCTCTACGAGGCACAGTCACTAGCAGTGAACCCATTCCTGAAGAACTCCGAGGAGGAGGCCCTGATGCACGGGCCAAGCGTTGATCCGACGAAGATAGCCGCCCTCCTGCTTGACCGCTTGAGCGGGACGGACGCCCTCGTCTTCCTGGGCGCAGCCTCAAAGTCGGGAGTCATCACGCCAACCGAGGGCAAGGCGCTCAGTGCCATCGTCTCTCTAGCAGAACCCGGAGCGGCATCCGAAGGAACGCCATCCGTCGATAACAGGACCCTGCTGACATTCGCTGCGATGATCGAGGCTTGGAGGGCCCAGGGGACTCCCTAGGGGGGGGATTTGATGGCTGGGTCAAGCGTCGGGGCAATGGTCGTCGGCACCGTTTTCATAATGGTGTTCGGAATGGCCACCGTGACCATGGTCGAGAGCATCGACGAGTCCGTGAAGAACTCCGAGTTCGAGCTGAGCGAACCAGAAGTGATAATCGTAAGCGTGACAGACAAGAAGGAGAGCACAGGCCCGATTGCCACACTATCGTGGACAGGGGGAGTCAACTCAGGAGGTAGTGGCTACGTTCACCTCACCACGTGTGACCTAGTCAGCTCCTCCAGCGGCACTGGGGCCACTATCCAAATCTTAGATTTAGTCGATAGCGACGGAGAGGTTGATGGCTACTTGGGCTCATCTCTAGTGCCCGGAAACGGATACGCCATCGGAGAGGTCGTGACGATAGATTGCGGCTCCGACGGCTCCGACGGCACGGCGACCTATACCATCACGGATATCGAAGAACAGAACACCATAGCGATTCGGAATACGGGTTCTGAGACAGTTGACCTCTCGCATATTTTCGTCACACTATCGGACACCGGGACAAGCACCCAGGGAACCCCATTCACTCCATTCGTCAACCACTATTCCGGCACTAATCTGTACCTCTTCCCCGGAGAGCAACTCTCCACAGATGCATTCCCCTTGGATTCCAACACTCACGGATTCGCAATCGAAGATGACCCCGACAGGGCCTTCCTTGCTATATACGAATACAACGACGCGGAGACCGTGACCATCACGTGAGGTGAGAAAAGAGTGGCAGGAAGCGGACCTTCAGAACTTATCCTCCTCAGCGCTGGGCTGATTGTTGCAGCACTGGTCTCAGGGATACTACTCCAGACATGGGATGACATGGACGACGTTCTGGATGAGAGAGGGAGGCAGGGGGCAGAGGACGTCAGGACTCGCGTGTCACTGGTTAGCGATCCCATCAACATAGCATGGGAGGGGAGCGATAATGTGAAGATACACCTCCAGAACTCGGGGGACACCTTCTTGGACGTCAACTCGGTGGGTGCTGTGCTAGGAGGTGCAACCATGACCGTGACAGTCACTGATGGGGTTACTACGGAATGGCTTCCTGGCGAAACCGTCCAGTTCACCCTCACAAATGCCGGGCTCGACACAGACCTATCTGATGGTGACAACGACCTGTTGATGACAGTAAGCGTCTCATCCACTGCGACCGGCTACACCGGAGTAGATTCACTAAGGGAGGAAGTTCGAATTGTCAAGTCCTAACGTTGACAACTTCGAGTTCGGCGTCATCCAAGACAGCCTAGGCCAGAGCATGGGCACCGCCATCCCAAATCGGGCACTCATGCTCGTCTGCGGAGGGATAGGATCCGGGAAGAGCATCATCGGCCAGAGAATGTCCTTCGGCATGACTGCAAACGATGTCAGAGTGTCGCTATTCACGACCGAGCTGACCACCAGGGGGTGGCTCGAGCAGGTCTCTAGCATCGGTTATCACATGGACAAGAGGATAGACGATGGCTCCTTCCACCTGATCTCCAGCTTCGGAGTAATAGCCGAGCCCGCCGAAGAGGAACCCACAATCCTCGACCTCCTAGAATCCCCCGCATCGAAGGAGGCCGAGGTAGTAATCATCGATAGGGCATCGGAGCTGATGCCGGAGGGGATGTCAGGCAAGGACCTCCTGCGTTTCCTTAGGAAGTTCACATCAGAGGGACGAACCCTAATCCTCACCATCGACCCCGATGAGATGGACGGTGATACTCTCAGGGACATGAAGAATTCAGCCGAAATAGTATTGGATATGATGACTGCAGTCGTCGGGGGGCAGATGGTGAGGACCGTGGGAGTAACCAGGTTCCTGAGGGCAGCCGGACCAGTCACCGAGAGGATAGGATGGAAGGTGATGCCCGAGATGGGATTCATCGTGGACATCACAGCAGTTGCATGAGGGGGGTTTGAATGGTCACGGAGCAGGAAGAGGGACAAGAGCCAGAAGAGCCGAAATTCCAAATCGAGCCAGGCGACTTGGGCGGGCTTATGGCCGAATACCCCCACATTCGAGAATGGGTGGAGACTTTCGAAGCAGAGCACGGCTCCAGACCGATATACTACGGTCCCCTAGACAGGGACGCGAAGAGCGTCAGCCCCCGGAACCTGATTTATGCTACCAGGCCACCATGCTTCGCACACGTCTACTCACCCCCCGAGGGGGCCGAGGGGGCCGGTAACACCTTCTGGTACGGTCTAGAGCCAACCATCGAGCCAGAGGAGGAGGATATCAGGGACCAGATCGTAGAGAGGCTCCTCCGAGATGCCCCTCAGAAGGAACGCTTCGACAACGACGCCGAGTTCATCGCCATGATCCACGAGATGATGGACGAGATGACTACCACCACGGCATCCTCGCTATTGTCGAACCCACTAATTAATCAAGCCAGGGAACTCATCGGAATGGGAGAGGCGCCACTGAAGGTGACGCCAGAGCAACTCGACCGGCTGAAGTACGTCGTCGTCAGGGACCTGGTCAACAACGGCCCACTAGAGACGCTTCTGGCCGACGAGATGCTAGAGGACATACACTCCATCGGGCTTACAAGGATCAACATGGATCACAAGGTATTCCCGATGCTGACTTCGAACATCGCATTCAGGGACCAGGAACTACTTACAAAGTACCTCAGATCGATGTCAGAGCGAATCGGGAGACCAGTCTCCGACAGCAAGCCAATCGTTGACGGGGCCCTTCTGGATGGCTCGAGGATAAACATCATCTACAGCGATGACGTTTCGATTCAAGGATCTTCGTTCACTATCAGGAAGTTCGCCGAGGAAACAATCTCAATTATACAGTTGATCAAGTGGAAGACGCTATCCGCCCAGATGGCCGCCTATATCTGGCTAGGGCTAGAGTCTGGGATGTCGTGCCTCGTATCCGGAGAGACCGCATCCGGGAAGACAACCACTCTCAATGCCGTTCTCCCGTTCATCGATCACAACGTGAAGATATACACCGCAGAGGACACCCCCGAGGTCAAGGTCGCCCACACCATCTGGCAGCGACTG
>Ga0208277_1000409_pt1 | contig 25522 bp, 17 predicted proteins | sample ETNtaG_5_FD_185782 | JGI IMG/M metagenome (GOLD analysis project Ga0208277, IMG submission 185782) | Marine microbial and viral communities from oxygen minimum zone, Eastern Pacific Ocean - ETNP201406SV205 (SPAdes) (version 2) | ecosystem: Environmental > Aquatic > Marine > Oceanic ...
CATTATTAAGTATTTTGTGAAATTTTTCACGATCACCTGCTTTTTGATAATAGAATTCAGCCATAAGAACAGCATTCCCAAGAAATTCAGGGTTTGCAGTAAGAGATTGTTTAAAATATGTTTCCGACTGATTCAAATTTAAACCAGGTATTCTTGTGTATAGTGAACCAAAGAACCTGTAAGGACCACTAAAGTGAAAACTTGGTTCAAGGGCAAGGACTCTATTCATTATAACTTCCAATAACTCACGTTGGTTAAGTCTGTCAATAATTGGCCGGTTATTTAAGTAGTGTAGTAAGTTAACCGCCCACCAATATAATCTTGGAACTACAGTCTTAGGTGCCTTATTAATGGATGCAAATAATTTTGTAGTACTGTCACCCTTGGTTTTATTAAATATACTTGAGAATTCTGGATCGTTAAATACAGATTCTCTACAAATTTTATTTCCAATATAAAATAAAGAATCACGTTTGATTGGGTCTTTTTCTAAGAAATAAGCTCTAGTGTATTTCATCTCTCCAATAAGCGATGCTAGCTCAAAATCCTCATTACGTTCTTTATAAGCTAGACTTATAAGATATTCTGCCCTTGCCATGGCATTTGAATCTGCTCTTTGCTCCCAAAGATTTTTACCTTCTGTAATTAAATACTTAATATTTTGATTATTGGGCTCTAAGGAATTTTTAGATCCAGAACAATTGCACAACAATTGTAAAGATAAAATCAATAGAATTTTTTTAAATATTTCTTTAAAGTATAACAATTTATTAAACATTATATTTTCCATGTTGAAATTACAGGCGAAGTTGAATAATGGAAAAGGTCATTGAATTAAAAACATTAGAGCCCACAACACTACTTGGTGTTGGTGATGTAAATATAAAAGTCATTGAAGATTCAATTGATGCAAAGATTCTTGTTCGAGGAGAAAATATTAAAATCACTGGTGAAGAATCTAACGTAAAAAAAGTCTATTTAGTTTTATATGAAATGATGCAGACTTTGAAGGCAAATGGGGCATTGACAGTGCGAGATGTCCAAAGCCTAATTGCTATTGTAAAAGCAGACGATAAGAGCACAAATAATGGAGTAGAGCAAGTCCCCGATCAGTTAATATATTTTGGTAAAAATGGTGCAATAAGTCCCAAAACAAAAGGCCAAAGCAAATATTATAATTCTGTCAAAACGAATGATGTTGTCTTTAGTATCGGTCCAGCTGGAACTGGTAAAACATTCCTGTCTGTTGCATTTGCTGTGAGTGCTCTTGAGAATCATGAAATAGATAGAATAATATTATGTCGGCCAGCAGTAGAGGCAGGTGAAAACCTTGGATTCCTTCCTGGTGATTTAAAAGATAAAGTCGACCCATACTTAGCACCATTATATGATTCATTGCTTTTATTGTATTCAGAAAAAAAACTGTCCAGTCTTTTAGATACTAAAGTTATTGAAGTCGTACCTTTAGCTTATATGAGAGGAAGGACACTTGACAATTCTTACATGATATTAGATGAGGCGCAGAATGCAACAGCCCTTCAAATGAAAATGTTTCTCACTCGACTTGGGGTTGGCTCAAGAGCTATAATTACAGGTGATATAACACAAATAGACTTACAGAATCAGCTAACTTCTGGATTAATACAAGCTAGTGAATTACTAAAAAATGTTGAGGGTATAGGATTTGTCAATCTTGATAAAAATGATATTGTTAGGCACCCATTGGTTATGAAAATAATTGAAGCTTATGATAATGAATAGTTCGCTTTAATTTCATTATAATTCTAGTTTAGTAATAATCAGAAAGATTAACTTTTTATAGTGTAATTTCTGGGATATTATACAGTTTTAATTGCTTTTTAAAGGATACTAATGCAGCGTAAATCTGTAATTGTTGCGGCGAAACGGACACCAATTGGGTCATTCCAAGGCCAACTATCTACATTATCAGCATCTGATTTGGCATCTTGTGTAATTAGACAAATTTTAGATGATGTTCAAATTTCTCCTGATACTATTGATGAGGTAATACTTGGTAATGTCCTTTCTGCGGGCCAAGGTCAGTCGCCAGCAAGACAAGCGACATTAAAAGGCGGATGCCCAAACACAGTTGAAACATTAACCATAAATAAAATGTGTGGCTCGGGATTGAAAGCGGTTATGTTAGCAGATCAAGCCATTAGGTGTGGTCATGCTGATATAATTATTGCTGGAGGTATGGAGAGTATGTCTAATTCACCTCATTTACTTAAAGACTTCAGGAGAGGAAAAAAACTAGGCCATAGTGGGATTGTTGATAGTGTTATTTATGATGGACTTTGGGATGCCTATACTGACCAACACATGGGTAATTGTGCTGAAATGTTAGTTACAGATCGTAAATATTCTAGAGAAGATCAGGATAATTATGCAATTGAATCCTATAAAAGAGCAATTTCCTCAATTGATGCTGGTATATTCAAAACTGAGATTGTTCCCATCGAGGTAAAGAAAAAAAATGGTGAAAGTCATTTTATTGTCAATGATGAGGAACCTAGCAATGTACGTTATGATAAAATATCAAAATTAAAACCAGCTTTTGAAATTAATGGTACTATTACTGCTGCGAATGCATCAAAACTTAATGACGGTGCTGCTGTGCTATTAATTATGAGTTCTGAAAAAGCAAAAGATTTAGGTCTAAAACCTTTAGCCACAATTTTGGACCAAGCTTCATCTGCTCATGATCCAGAATGGTTTACAACTGCGCCTACTAAGGCAATAGATAAAGTTTTATCAAAAGCAAAATTAAAACCAACCGATATTGATTTATGGGAGATCAATGAAGCTTTCTCTGTTGTTGCAATGGCTGCAATTCATGATTTTCAACTAGATGATAAAAAAGTAAATATATATGGTGGTGCGGTTTCATTGGGCCACCCCATAGGTGCATCAGGCGCAAGAATTTTAACAACCTTAATCAATGGTATGGAGAGAAATTCTTCTAAATTAGGTTTAGCAAGCTTATGTATCGGAGGGGGGGAAGCATCGGCAATTATAGTTGAAAATTATGATTGATTTTTCTCTTTCAGCAGAACAAGATTTAATTAGAGAGACTGCAAAAGATTTTGCAAACTCTCATCTCCTTCCAGGAGTAATGGAGCGAGATGATAAAAGCATATTCCCAATCAAAGAGATCCAAAAATTAGGTGAACTAGGTTTTATGGGTATGATGGTACCAGAAAAATGGGGAGGATCTGGACTAGATACAGTTTCATACACTTTGGCTATTGAAGAGATCTCAGCTGTTGAGCTCTCAACATCTACAATAATGTCTGTAAACAATTCATTAGTATGTCAGGTCCTTATGGATTGGGGTAATAACTTGCAAAAAAAGAAATACTTAATTCCACTTGCATCAGGTAAGAAATTAGGTGCTTACAGTCTTAGTGAACCTGATTCTGGCTCTGATGCTCGTAATATGCAAACATTTGCAGAAAGGGATGGAGATGATTATATCATTAATGGAACAAAGAATTGGGTAACTAGTGGCGAGAATAGCGACTTGGTAGTTTTCTTTTGTCGGACTAAAAGAGATTCAAGTACTAATGGAATATCCGCATTTATTATTGATAAAAGTACCTCTGGATTAACGGTTGGAAAAAAAGAAGACAAGCTTGGTTTAAGGGCTTCAGATACATGCCAACTATACTTTGAAAATTGTAGACTTTCTAAAGAAAATAGAATTGGGGATGAAGGGCAAGGATTTTCCATTGCTATGAATGCGTTAGGAGGAGGTAGAATTGGAATAGCTGCGCAGTCAGTAGGTCTAGCCCGATCGGCCTTAGAAAAAGCAATTTCATACTCAAAAGAGAGAGAACAGTTTGGCAAACCAATAAGTAAATTTGGAGCAATTCAGAATAAATTGGCAGATATAGCAACAAATGTACAAAGTGCCAGATTATTAGTTTGGCAAGCAGCGTATTTAAAGGATAAAGGTAGAGACTATATAAAAGAAAGTTCGATGGCGAAATTATTTGCGTCTTCAACTGCTATGAATGCTGCTTCTGAGTCTGTTCAGATCCATGGTGGATATGGTTATATGCAAGAATATGGCATTGAGAGGTTAATGCGGGATGCTAAGGTAACAGAAATATATGAAGGTACTTCTGAGATACAAAGACTCGTAATTAGTAGAGAATTGTTGAAGTGAAATTAAAAAAAGTAGATATAGAATGGGACCAACTAGGTTTTGATGCAATTGATACACGAAGTATGTTCATTGCAACGTGTGAAGATGGCAATAGTTGGGAGGGCGGCTCTCTAGTTCCATATGGAAAAATTGAATTATCTCCCGCTGCAGGTGTGCTAAATTATGGACAAGGTGTTTTTGAGGGGACAAAAGCATACCATACTTCCAAAGATAATATAGTTTTATTTAGAATTGATCGAAATGCTGAACGAATGGCGTGGTCAACGGAGCGATTGTGTATACCAAAAATGGATATAAATTTTTTCAAATCTGCTGTAATGTTAACTGTCCAAGACAATTTTGATTATGTACCACCATATGGAAAAGGGAGCATGTATATAAGGCCAATTGTTTGGGGTACATCCCCTGCCTTAGGAGTTGGTCCAGTATCAGAGTATACTTTTGTGGTATTTGTTTCACCTGTGGGATCATACTTCAAGGGAGGTATAAGACCCTTAAATCTTAAAATTGAAACTGAGTATCATCGTGCAGCGCCAAGAGGTATAGGTAATGCAAAGGCTATAGGGAATTATTCTGCTTCTTTATTGCCTTTAACTTTGGCAAAAAGCCAGGGATACGATGAGGTGATTTATCTAGATTCTTCAGATGGTAAGCGGATAGAAGAATTAGGCTCTGCTAATATTTTTATTTGTAAAGATGGTGTTATTAAAACACCAAAGTTGAGCCACTCTATTTTAGATGGTGTGACAAGAGATTCTGTATGCAAAATAGTAACTCAAATACTAGAAATGAAATTAGAAGAAACCGATTTATATATTGATGATTTGCTTGAGGCTGACGAAGTATTTTGTACTGGTACTGCGGTTGTTGTTGCTCCAGTTGGAAAAATAACCTTTGGAAAGAAAATTATGAATTATAATAAAGGTAAAATTGGTCCAATTACACAAAAATGTAAAGATACGTTAACGTCAATTCAAAGGCAGGAAATTGATGATCCATTTAATTGGATACAGCCTGTGATGAGTGAAAGATAAGAGGTGAAAAAGTGACTGTTTTTGAGAGTATGGATACTAGAGGTCATGAGCAAGTGGTATATTGCAATGATAAGGATACCGGACTAAAAGCTATTATCGCAGTACACAATACGACCATTGGTCCCGCTTTAGGTGGATGTAGAATGTGGGATTATAAAACGGAAGAAGACGCACTGAAAGATGTACTAAGATTATCCAGAGGCATGAGCTATAAAGCAGCAATAGCAGGTCTTAATTTAGGTGGAGGAAAAGCTGTAATTATTGGGAACTCAAAAATTGATAAAAATGAGATATTATTTCGCTCTTTTGGAAGATTTGTTGAGGGACTTTCAGGGAGATATATAACTGCAGAAGATGTTGGCACAAGTGTGAAAGATATGGAATGGGTGAGAATGGAGACCCGATATGTAACAGGTATTTCTCGTGCTTTAGGGGGTAGTGGTGATCCTGCGCCTGTCACAGCACTTGGTACCTTCTCTGGTATAAAAGCAACTGTAAAGAAACAATTAGGCAAAGAATCTCTAAGTGGATTAAAAATAGGAGTGCAGGGTGTAGGGCATGTAGGGTATCATCTCTGCAGGTATTTAAGTGGTGATGGTGCAGAGCTTTATGTAAATGACATAGATAAGATTGCATTAAAAAGAGTTGTTGATGAATTTGGTGGATCTGTAATTAATTCAGGTGAAATATATGAAGCAGATTTAGATATATATGCTCCATGTGCTCTAGGTGCAACACTTAATGATGAAACAATTCCAAAACTAAAATGCTCAATAGTTGCAGGAGCAGCAAACAATCAACTTAAAAAAGAAGAACGCCATGCAAAGATGTTGCAAGATCGTGGAATTTTATATGCTCCAGATTATGCAATAAATGCAGGAGGTCTGATAAATGTTGCAAATGAGATAGAGGGTTATAATCGTGAGAAAGCATTTAGGCAAGCAGAAGAAGGTATCTATGATACTCTCATGAAGATATATAATATTTCTGAACAAGATGGTGTAACAACTCATAAAGCTGCCTCAAAGGTTGCTGAAAAGAGGATGAAAGAGATAGTTAAATTGAAAAATATTTATTTACCAAAGAAAAATGTTATGGGTCGACGCGATAATGCCTAATATCCATCCAAGAAGAAATGCTAGGAAAGGTGTCTTAGAAGCATTATTTGCCCAACAATTTTCTGATGAAAATCCTAAAGTAACCCTAAGCCGTATTTTTAAATCAAATAACAATCAAGAAAAAAATTTTGAATTTATTACTGATCTTTTTCACTGTGTACTGGATAATATAGAGCTAGCAGATAATTTAATTAGATCTCATTTACAAAACTGGGAATTTGGTCGAGTTGCACATGTTGATCGTTTATTACTTAGAATGGGGATATGTGAAATATTTTTTATGGAAGATATACCGCCTAAAGTATCAATTAGTGAAATGGTCGAAATATCAAAGATCTATAGTACGGATGAGAGCCCCAGTTTCATAAATGGAGTACTCGACGCAGTTTATAAAGAATATCAGGCAAAAAAAGATTAGGTTATTATGGTATTAGCAAAATTATTTGGTACTAAATCTGATAGAGAAGTAAAAAAACTTTCACCAACTATAGTTCGTATAAATCAGTTTTACGAATCTTTATCTGAAAAAACAGATGAAGATCTAGTATCCAGAACCCTAGAACTAAAGAACCTTGTAATTAACGCTCGAGAATCAAAAGAGGATTCATTACCAAATAAGTATGATAAAGAAAAGCGTAAAAATGAAATACTAAAAGCCGAACAATCTGCTCTGAATTCATCTATGGAAGAGGCTTTTGCAATTGTAAAAGAAACTTGTAGAAGAATGTGTGGTACTTCTTGGAGAGTCTCTGGACAAGAAATAACCTGGGAAATGATTCCTTATGATGTTCAGTTACTTGGAGCAATAATTTTGCACAATGGTAAAGTAGCAGAAATGAAAACTGGTGAAGGTAAAACTCTAGTTGCAACAATGCCTATATACCTAAATGCGCTTACCGGAAGAGGGGTTCACGTAATTACTGTAAATGATTATTTAGCACAAAGAGATGCTGAATGGATGGGAGAGGTATACAAAAGATTAGGACTTACCGTAGGGTTTATACTTAATTCAATGGATAATTCGCAAAGACGTGAGATGTATAATTGTGATATTACCTATGGGACAAATAATGAATTTGGTTTTGATTATCTTAGAGATAATATGGCACTTCATAAGGATGATAGGGTACAGCGAGGGCATGCGTTTGCTGTAGTTGACGAAGTTGACAGTGTGCTCATTGATGAAGCTAGAACCCCATTAATTATATCGGGAACCATCGATGCGCCAGTTGATGAAACTTTTACAACTTTAAGACCTGGTGTCCAAGAATTAGTTAAGAAACAATCTCAACTTGTTTCAGATTTGGTAGTGCAGGCAAAGAAGCTACTTGAGAATGATGATGAGGATGGTGCGGGGCTAAAACTCCTACAAGCTCAGAGGGGTATGCCGAAAAATCGAAGTGTAATGAAAATATTTCAGGAACCTGGAATGTTAAAATTAGCACAAGATATTGAATCAATTTATATCAGAGACAAGAAAATGAGTGAGATTGATGATGATTTATACTTTGCGATTGATGAGAAAAGCCACGTGATGGACATTACCGGAAAAGGCAGAAGTCTACTTTCTCCGGATGACCCTGATACATTCATAATACCTGACTTAGGTGAGATGTTGCTTGAGATTGATGAGCGTGATGATTTAAGCACAGCGGATAAAGATGGTGAAAAAGAGAAGGCTCATCAATTACATGCTGAGAGAAGTGGGACAATCCATAATTTTAACCAACTTCTCCGAGCGTATACATTATACGAAAAAGATGTGGAGTATGTTATTCAAGATGGTAAGGTAATGATTGTTGATGAATTTACTGGTCGTGTACTTCCCGGTCGACGGTATTCCGATGGACTTCACCAAGCATTAGAGGCAAAAGAAAATGTAAGTATTGAAAGGGAGACTCAAACACTGGCAACAATTACCATCCAAAATTATTTTCGTCTTTACGATAAATTATCGGGGATGACAGGAACAGCGGAAACAGAGGCTGAGGAATTAGGATCGATATACAAGTTAGATGTCACTGTTATCCCTACACACAGAAATATCTCGAGAGAAGATCGGGATGACTTAGTTTATAAAACTAAAAGAGAGAAGTATAACGCTGCCATTGAAGAAATATCAGAATGTCATCAAAAAGGTCAGCCAACCCTAGTTGGAACGATATCAGTAGAAATTTCTGAACTTCTATCTAGAATGCTTAAAAGGAAAAATATTCCGCATAATGTATTGAATGCAAAACAACACAAGAGTGAAGCAGAGGTAGTTGCTCGTGCTGGACAAAAAGGTGCTGTCACAATTGCTACTAATATGGCAGGACGAGGTACTGATATTAAACTAGGCGAAGGTATAAAAGAGTTAGGTGGTCTACACATCATTGGTACTGAAAGACATGAATCTAGAAGAATTGATCTTCAATTACGAGGCAGAAGCGGTCGTCAAGGTGATAATGGGTCTTCTAGATTTTATTTATCGCTTGAAGATGATTTAATGAGATTATTTAGTTCAGATAGAGTGGCATCAATTATGGATAGAATGGGGATTGAAGAGGGTGAAGTTATATCTGCTAAAATGGTTACCAGGGCAATCTCAAATGCACAGAAAAAAGTAGAAGTGAGAAATTTTGGTATTAGAAAACATCTTCTCGAGTATGATGATGTTATGAATCAGCAGCGTCAAGTAGTTTATGATATAAGAAACCAAGCGCTATCTGGAGAAAATATGCAGGAATCTGTATTTCACATACTTGACGATTATATAATGGATGAAATTGAACTACAATCTAGCACAGGTGAATATGAGTATTGGGATTGGGACCATCTCAAACAACGTTTCGCATCTCACATTATGGTAGATACTTCATTAGAAAAAATTCAAGATGATATTGATAATGGTGAGTGTACTAGTGAAAAAATTGGAGATTGGATTTTGGAACATGCAAAATCTGTTTACAAGGCAAGGGAATCTCTTGTTCCAGAAAATGTAATTAGAGATTTTGAGCGGTTCGTGATTCTGCGAACAATAGATGAGAAATGGAAAGATCATTTATATGCAATGGACCAACTCCGTGAAGGTATTAACTTGAGAGCATACGGTCAAAAAAATCCCTTATTAGAATATAAATCTGAGGGATTTAAAATGTTCCAAGAAATGATGGTAGATATGAATTCGGTAACAGTGCAAAGACTTTTCAGAACGCGAATTCATGGAATGGATGAAAAAAATACAGATCCTAATTCAGGTGCAAAAAATATTCAAACTTCACACAAAGAAACCACAGGCATGGGTTTTCAAGGTCAAGCTAAAAATGAACAGAACAATCGTCCTCAGCAAGTACGCACACCTGTGCAGGTAGAACAAAAAATTGGGAGAAATGCAAAAATATTAGTTCGTAGTCCAGAAGGGAAGGAAATACAAATAAAGTATAAAAAATTACAAAACTATATTGAAAAAGGATATACACAGGTTTGATATGAAATCTAACTCTCGTTTTGAAACACGTGCGATACACATAGGTAATGAGGCTGATAAAGAAACTGGAGCAGTTTCTCCTCCTATCCAGCTAACATCCACTTTTAAGCAAACTGCAGTTGGCCAGAATAACGGATTTGATTATTCAAGAGCTGGTAACCCAACTCGAAAAAGATTGGAAGATAATATTGCGACCCTTGAGGGTGGTAAATATGGTATTTCATTTTCAAGTGGTATGGCTGCCACCACTGCACTATTTCAGACTCTAAACGCAGGTGACCATGTAATTATTGGTCACAATGTTTACGGTGGAACATACAGGATGTCAGTAAAGGTATTATCTAGGCATGGCATAGAATTTGAATTTGTTGACGCTCGTGAAGTAAGTTCAATTGAGGCATCAATTAAATCAAATACTAAATTAATATTTATAGAAACTCCCACTAATCCTCTTTTAGAACTTTCTGATATTAATGGTGTTTCTAAAATCTGCAGCGCTAATGGTATACTGTTAGCAGTAGATAATACATTTATGAGCCCTTACGGGCAAAATCCTCTTGTGTTAGGCAGTAATGTAGTGATGCACAGTGCAACAAAGTTCATTGGTGGTCACAGCGATCTTTTAGCAGGGGTTTTAATAACCAATGACCCCGAGCTTGCAGAACAGTTATATTTTATTCAAAAATCTGGTGGAGCTGTTCCTAGTCCATTTGATTGTTGGCTAATGCTTAGAAGTACTAAGACGATGGCCCTTCGAGTTCAAAGACAATCAGAAAATGCTCTAGAGCTAGCAAAAAGGTTAAACAAAGAGAAGTTAATTAGTTCAATAATTTATCCTGGACTGGAAAGTCATCCCCAACACGAACTAGCTTTAGCGCAACAACATAATCCTGAGGGTGAACCAATATTTGGTTCTATGATATCGTTAAGATGTGGATCAGTGCAAAAGCGAGACAGTTTTTTGAAGAATTTAAAACTTTTTACTCTTGCTGAAAGTTTGGGAGGTGTCGAGAGTTTAGTCTGTGCTCCTTATGATATGACCCATGTTTCTGTACCCGAAGAAATAAAAAATTCTATGGGGCTAACCTCAGACTTAGTAAGGCTTTCAATTGGTGTTGAGCATGTTGAAGACCTTTATGAGGATATTATTAGGGCACTTACAGAATAATTTGTGAGTATATTTAAGGTATAAAACCGTTATTTTATATGATGACTATATTGTATATAGTTATTCTTTAACAATTCAGTTATAGTTTTAGATTTCTGGTAATTTATTTTAATATATTATTTTTTGATATTTTCGGAGGAAGAAAATGGTATTAATGAGAAATTGTTTCTCTTTATTTATTGTATTTGTATTTGCTTCAAGTACGGTATTCTCAAATGTTACAGTATCTGTAGGTGATGTCACTGTTGATGGATACACTAATGAAATAATAGTTCCAGTTTCATTGACCAATCCAGTTGATGCTGTTGGAGGCTTTCAGTTTGATGTAGCTGCTACACCAAATCTTGTAAATATATCAAGTGTAACTACTGAGGATGCTATGTTTAGTGCTGACTATAATGTTTTTAATGATGGTTCGGCAAGAGTTGTTTTCTATCATAGTTCGGGGGGAGAGATTTCTGCAGGACCAACAGTCCCTAATGCTGTTTTATACTTACACTATGATGGTTCAGATGTACTCTCTGCTATAATTGATTTAGAGGCATCTAATTTTACTGGTAGTGATGGAGATGGAAACATCATAAATGGAGTTCTTGTTAATGGATCTATAACTATTGGTAGTTTTATTTCGCTTAGTTCATCAGCCGCTACTGGTGATGTATCAGAACAAGTATATCTTGATATTAATCTAGAAAATTCTGGATCGGTTGGAGGTTTACAATTTGATGTTTTTGACTCACCTGATTATCTGGATGTAACGGGCGTTACGACTACAGAACGATCTCAAGGGTTCACCATCGGTTTTAATGTGTTGCAGAATGGTGTGACAAGGGTAATTATGTTCAGCGAGGATAATCAAGATATTCAACCTGGTTCGGGTTCAGTAGCAAGTTTGGAGATGACCGTACATGATGATGCATATAATTCTAATGTTTCAGTTGACTTTGATAATATTACAGTCACAGATGGCTTTGGAGGTTTATACTCTCTTGCTGGTGTAGACTCTGGTACTGTCGCAATAACACCTGGTTATATTGAAGAGCCTGGTGGCTTACAGGCGCAAGATGGTATGGATGGTCAGGTTCTATTGAGTTGGAGTCCCCCAACAGGCCCCTCTTTTGTATACGTAGATGAGATGTTGGATGAAGGGTTACCTGAGGATTGGGAAATAATTGATGGGGGTGTTACTGGCCCCACATGGGAATGGGCAGAATCTTACAACGGCCAATCACTAGATGGGACACCTTTCGTATATGTTGATGCAGATGCTGCTGGAAGTAATACTCAGTTTGACGATCAGCTCGTGAGCCCTGCGCTTAATGTTTCGGGTGAATTATATTTATCATTTGATCATCATTTCCTTGATTGGGCAGGCGATGGAACAGCATCAACTGGAAACGTTGATGTTTGGGATGGTAGCCAGTGGGTAAATGTTTATCAGGCGACCGGAGATGGTGCAACTGTAGGTGCATGGACTACTCCAGACCAGCAGATTTTGGATATTTCAGCATATTCAAATAATCAGTTAAAAATAAGATTCCACTATATCACTGATCCTGCATCATGGGAATGGTTTTGGGCAGTAGATAATATTGTTATGACAAATTTTTTGGAAGAAGGCAGGCATTCAGCATCCTTTGAGCTTAGCGATAGAGGGTGGGATTTAATTAATAATGGCACCCGTGAAGAAATGAGAGAAGTATTCTCATCAGGAAACTGGCCATATTCGTATTCTATTACTGAAACTTTTGAATTGATTGATAACTCATTGCTTTTACAAAGTCCAAGTCAACGTCCTATAGATTTAAATGGTTACAAAATATATCGTTCCTTGAGTGAAGATGAAAATTTTGAAGAGATAGCTGAGGTTGACGCAAATGAGACCACTTACCTTGATGAAGAAGTGGTTAACAATCTCACATACTACTATTATGTTACTGCTATTTACCCAGATGGTTCTGAATCTGCTGCTACTAATATTATAACAGGGTCACCAGTAGAGTGGGTTGAATTATGGTTTGATGATGGAGCATCACTTGCAGGGCAGCCAGATACTTTAGATTTTTATATGAATAATGAATCTGAGGTTTCAATATTTTATTTCCAGATGCAAGACTATCCTGATGTATTAAGTGCTTACCCAAATGGGTGGATATCAACTGACAGAACTTCTAACTGTGAGCTTGGTGTAGATAACCAAGGAGATGGCACTATTGCAATTTATGGACAATGTCTGGGTGAGGCTCTTCAGCCTGGTGATGGTGCAGTTGTACGTGCTATACTATATCCAGTATCTGATGAAGAAATGACTGTCAATCTTTCTTATACAAGTGCTACCAATATATTGTATTATAATTTGGAAGATGGTATCGAAACTGCCTTAAACTGGACCGGTGAAAATGGGTCATACGTTGTTGGAGTAGAGACGCAATACTTAGACCTTTACGGTGGTTTTGGCGTGCCTGGTGCACAGACTTCTGGTTCTGTTTTTATTAATAACACTAGACCAGTTTATTCATTTGAATTTGATATTTTAGCAAATCCCGCAAACCTTATTACAGGTAACAATATTAATCTGAATCAAATGCTAAATCTTGATGATTGGACTGTGTCCGGAACTGACTTAGGTGATAGATATCGGGTATTGGCCTCTACGACCCAAGATAATCCGATTGAACCCGGAATTAACCATTTACTTGATGTAACATATGATATACTTGGAGGTATAACACCTGGAACGATTGTTGATATTACAGTTCAGGATCCTGTACTTTCTGATATAAATAACTTGCCAATGAGTACTCAGACAACTCCTCATTCTTTTTATTTAGGTCAGCCCCCGGTCGGTTTTACTATCGAGAATGTATCGGGCCAGATGGAGCCAGGAGGTTTTGGTACATTTGAGGTTCATTTAGAAAATACTGAAGCCGTCAATGTTTTAGAATTCACTATTGTAGATATGCCAGATAATATGACATTTACAAGCGTAACATCTACGGATCGTTTTCCTTCCCCTGTAATTCAGGACAATACAGGAGAAAATGATAATGGTGAAATAGAATTTTCTGGTTATGTTTTGGGGAATGCTATTGAATCAGGCAGTGGTGCGATTCTTGAGTTTGAAGTTCAATTCAATAATAACATTTCTTCAAACCCTAGCATTGTTTTTATGTTTGATCAAGTATCGGCAGGTGATAGCTATTTTATACCAATAACTTCTGTTGCTGATAATTTTGGTCAGTTTACTAGTGATATGGTAGGCATCGAGAAAAATATCAGTATACCTGTAGATTTTGCTCTTTATCCAAACTATCCTAACCCCTTTAATCCATCAACAGTAATCTCTTATGATATCGGAAATGACTCTCATGTGGAGATTGATATTTATGATATGCGAGGCAGGAAAGTAAAGAGTCTTGTTAATCAAGAGCATATATCTGGTCGTTATTCAATTAATTGGAATGGCGATGATAGTGGAGGAAATCCAGTAAGTGCCGGAGTATATATTTATAAATTAAATTCAGAGAATAAGGTCTTTAGCAGAAAAATGATTTTAATGAAATAGGATTGATTTCACTATCCAAATGATAGACTCAATATCATTAAATTAGATTTATGCCGCGGTGGTGGAATTGGTAGACACGCCAGATTTAGGATCTGGTGCACTTTGTGCGTGAAGGTTCGAGCCCTTTCCGCGGTACGTATATTTTTTGTTTTAGTTCTTTCTGTTTAATAAACAGTTTAATCTTAAAGCCCCGTATTATAGCGGGGTTTTTTGTTTCTATCATAATCAGTAGATTATATTCATAAAATAAATAATTAATGAAATAATGTCATAAGTGATGATATATATAGATAAAATAGAAAAGGCTGCTAATAGAATTCAGCCATATTTAAGAAAAACATATTTAGAGAAATCGTTATTTTTTTCCAGAAAAATAGATGGGGATGTTTGGTTTAAACTAGAAAATTTACAAGTCACTGGTTCTTTTAAGTCAAGAGGTGCTTTGAATAAGGTTCTTAGTTTAACCACAGAAGAAAGAGCTAGAGGTATTGTGTCTGCCTCGACAGGTAACCATGGTGCTGCTGTTGCGTTTGCAGCAGCGCAATTAGGAATTGATTGCAATATATTTGTTCCAAAAAATTCGTCTGCATCAAAGATCGCAAATATGGAAAACTATGGCGCAAATATTCAATTCATTGGTAATGATTGTATTGAATCAGAGCACAGAGCCCGACAAGTTTCAGCGGATGATGGCAGCATATACATTTCACCCTATAATGATATAGAAGTCATGGCAGGCCAGGGAACTATTGGGAAAGAGATTTTTGAGCAATGTAACAGTTTAGATGCTGTTATAATCTCTGTTGGAGGAGGAGGCCTAATAGGAGGAATTTCGTCCTATTTAAAGTCTCAATATCCTGAAATATGTATTATTGGATGCTCACCTAAAAATTCAGCAGTAATGATTGAATCTATGGAAGCTGGTAAAATTTTAGATCTTGAATCCAAGCCTACAATTAGTGATGGTACTGCTGGTGGGGTAGAAGAGGGCTCAATTACATTTGATATATGTTGTAATAACATAGATAAAACAGTTCTACTAACCGAAAGCGAGATAAAACATGCAATGCTATTATATATAAAAAATGAAAGGAAATTACTTGAAGGTGCAGCTGGAACAGCTGTCGCTGTTCTAGAAAAGAAAAGAAAAGAATTGAAAGGGAAGAACGTTGGTGTCGTAATATGTGGTGGAAATATTAGTATGGAAGATTTAAAGGTTATACTGTGATAAATCTAGATATAGAAACAAAACCAAATTTTATTAAATTTTGATATAATGATAAATAAGAAAAGTAATTGAATGAATATTCCTAGATTCCACCTTGCATTCCCTGTGAACGATCTTGAAAAAAGCAAAAATTTCTACACAAGTGTATTGGGTTGCGCTTTAGGAAGAGAATCTAAAAAGTGGATAGATTTTAATCTTTATGGTCACCAGATAGTCGCTCATTTATCTCCAGATGATTGTCATGAAAATAGTGTTAACCTTGTTGATGGAGATAAAATTCCAGCTAGACACTTTGGTGTGATATTGCCATGGTCTGATTGGGAAAAATTATCTAAATATATAAAAAAAATGACTGTTGATTTTTTTATAGAACCTAGGATAAGGTTTAGAAATAAGCCTGGCGAACAGGGTACTTTTTTTATTAAGGACCCAAGTGGAAATATTTTAGAATTTAAATCATTTAAAAGTGATAGTGAGATTTTTAGGAAATAATATAAAAAATGCCAAAGATAGACTTTCTGCCCGATAATAAAGTTTTTGAATCTGAACCTGGTGAAACAGTATTAGATACTGCAGCAAGGAATGGTATTCCTCATGTCAATGCATGTGGTGGCGAGGGGAAGTGTACAACATGTAGATTTTTAATTTTAGAAGGTATTGATAATTGCTCACCTGAGACGGAAAAAGAGATTTCATTAAAAAATAAAGCACACACTACAGATGAATTTAGGCTAGCATGTCAAACAACTATCACAGGTGATATAACTGTTAGGAGACTGGTTTTAAATAAAGAAGATATTGAATCTGTATCTGAAAGAAGTGTATCAGGAAGACTTGGTGAAACAAAAAAAATCGCAATCCTCTTTAGTGATATAAGAGGTTTTACACCGTTCTCTGAAAAACTTACACCATATGATGTAGTTTTTATATTAAATAGATATTTTAATAGGATGGTAAAAGTTGTAGAAAAAAATAATGGGACCGTTGATAATTATATAGGTGATGGTATGGTCGCTATTTTTGGTCTACATGATGAAGAAAATCCCGCTATCTTTGCTGTTAAATCAGCTCTTGAAATGTGTGCTGAAATTGATGATATGAAACCATACCTTAAAACTATGTATGGGCAGGACTTTGATATTGGCGTAGGTATACATTGGGGGGAGGCGGTAGTAGGAGATATTGGATCAGGAAAATCAAAAAGATTAACCGCAATTGGTGATGCAATGAACTTTGCAAGTAGAGTCGAATCAGCGAATAAACAATTTCAATCGCGTGTTCTTATTTCTGAAGAAACTCATGATGAGATCAAAGATACACTCATCATAAAAGATTTTATGAGGACTAATCTTCCTGGCATAGAAGGCAGAGTCACATTATACGAAATTGAAGATATTAATTTTCAGTCAGATCAGGAAATCGAAAGTATATTTAAAGAAGATAATATGGTGTGGAATAAGTGCTCTGAAATTGATTCCTTTTTAGACAATCCCCAGCAAGTCTTTAAAATCAAGAGAGAAGATATACTTGTTGTAAAAATAGAGGATAATTTTTTTGCACTAAATGATAAATGTCCTCATGCATATCTTAGTTTAGAGGGTAGTGATATTGATATGAAAAATGAGACTATTTGGTGTAGGTGGCATAAGAGTGCATTTTGCTATAAAACTGGTGAAGTACGTGAGTGGATGAAGATAAGCAATTTCAAAAAAATGTTAGGAAGAATTGGTTTAAATGCAGAGGCCCAGGAAATATCAAATATGGAACAGATACCTGTTGATGTATATAAGACGAGAGAGCAAGATGGATTTATTTGGGTGGGTATGGATCTTGAAAAATAATAAGGGGTACAATAATGAATAATATTGAATGGACGAAAGTTGCTGAGGTCAATAGTTTTGATAATAATCCAGAACAATTGATCAAGATAAAGCGTGATGATATTTTTGTGGTTAAGGATGATGATGGTTTTCATGCTATCAATAATAGGTGTCCTCATTTGGGTTTAGCTCTGAATTTGGGAGGATGTAATAAACAAGATAAGACCGTACACTGTAAGTTCCACTCCAGTGATTTTTCATATCAAACTGGCGAGGTAAAAGAATGGCTTAATGTTAAGGGCTTTGAAAAATTTATGATGTGGTTGTTTTCTAAGTTTGATGCAGATGCAAAAAAAATGATGGCGATGGAAGCAACTCCCGTAGAGACCTTTAAAACAAAAGTGGAAGATGGTCATGTTTATGTAGGTATTGATATGGATATCTAAGGGGTGTTTATTTAAATTTTTTGCATTGGATTAATAAAATAAGCCTTAGTACGATTTTATTTTTGTTATCATGTAAATATGGTAATAATGATTATTCTTTGTTTAAAAAAAATATGCTTGAAGACCAGATAATTGATAGAGGGATTAAAGACCAAGCAATTATTGATGCAATGCTAGAAGTTGATAGGCATATGTTTGTTCCTGATCATCAAAAAAAAAATGCATATTCAGACCGACCATTGCCAATTGGCTATAATCAAACTATAAGCCAACCCTATATAGTTGCTTATATGACCGAAAAATTAAAAGTTGAAAGAAACCATAAAGTCTTAGAAATAGGTACTGGCTCTGGATATCAGGCAGCAATTTTATCTAAACTTTGTAAATATGTTTATACAATTGAAATAATACCAGAACTAGCCCAAATTGCTAGGAAAGTACTAACTGCTCAAGGTTTTAATAATATTTTTTTTAAAACCGGAGATGGATATAATGGCTGGACAGAAGAAGCACCTTTTGATAGGATCATTGTCACAGCAGCGCCAGATAAGATTCCTGAAAAGCTAATTGCCCAATTGAAACCTGATGGGAGAATGATTATTCCTGTTGGTGACCCACTATCGATGCAATACCTTTGGGTTGTTACAAAGCAAGAAGCAGGTAGATTTAATAAGCAGAAAATATTACCTGTTCGTTTTGTTCCTATGGTAAAAGAATAAAAAGACATTTAATCAACTCGATATGAAAAGAAGATATATATATTTGATATTCACTATGTCTATGTCATACTCACAAATTTCATGGCATAGTGGTAACCTCAAAGACCTAAACGATATGACCTTTGTTCTAAATATCAAGGGTGTTGATGATGGTGTTTGGGAAAAACGGTTATTGAGCTTTATTGAGCTTAGACTCTTAGAACATAATATTCGTTTTACAGATGACCAAATGCCCAAGATGGTTGTTGATATAAATACAATTGATTCTAGGGTAGAAAAAGTTTCATCATTCCTGGTGATATTTAGTATATATAATTACAGTATATCAGAGTCAGATTATTATAATTCTATGGCAGACACTGTTATCACAAAAAATTTGATGACGAGTAAGGTGTTTTCAAAGGAAATAATGGGCCAAACTTCTTCACAGAATCTGTATAGGGATATTGAAAAAGGAATTAATAGTTTAGTATCAATATATCTTGAACAATGGTATATAGATAATCCAATGAAGCAGTTTTAAAATATCTTAATAGTTTATGTCTTTCTTTGACAATATGATTCTTGTGATGTAAGTTTTAGAGAAGAGCTGAAAACAAGCCTTTGTTAATAATGATGTTATTGATCCGAGGAATAATCATATTACATCTTGTAGGTTTCTGTATTGCCTCAGATTCCGCAAGATCTTTTTCCATTAAAACAGGGAAACAGCTCGCTGTTTTAAGGTTTGAAGGGTGGTCTATATCTGAGCCACTTACCGATTATCTTACTGAGGAACTACGGTCAACAATTCGTGAATTAGATATTTTTCAGGTACAGGATAGTGGTCTAACAAATGAGATCAGTATATTTTATCCAAGAACTAAAGATTACTGGGCGTGTTGGAGTGAAGAATGCGCTATCGATCTAGGCAGAAGATTGGATGTTAACTATGTTATAGCAGGGAATATTCAGAAAAAGGGTAAAGATGAATTTTTTATAAATGGTAGACTTTTTTCTGTTGACATGGAGACGATGCTCAATGAATTTGCTATGAATAGTAGTGGAATAACCGATAGTCTATTATTAGAAATGAAGAAGATGGCCTATAATGTAAGCGGGCTTCCAGTCCCAGATACATTATCAGTGGGGACAGACACAACAGGTGTAGGTATAGCTGAAGATATCAAACGTAAAAACAGTTGGTTTAAACTTCCTCCTATCCCAACAAAAATAAAAGCACTTATGATGTCTACAGCGCTACCTGGAAGCGGTCAGATTTGGGTTAATAGAAAATACCCTGGTTATGGATTTATGGGTACAGAAGCAACTTTAGGTTTTGCTGCATTGGTTGCCTATTATCAATACAATAGTGCCTGGGGTGGGTTTGAAAAAAATTATAATTCTTATCAGGAGGGGACTGATCCTCATGCGCTTATGGAGCTAAGACCTAAAGTGATCCAATATGCAGCAGACTCTCGAAGATATAATTCATTTATGAAAAGCATAAGGGGTGTAGCCGCATCTATTTGGATAGTGAACATGGTACATGCATATCTTGTGGCCCCGAGTGATGATTTTTTTGATGGAGAATATTTCTTTGATCTTGAGTACAATCCAGATGTTAATCAGGTTCAGTTCAATATCAATTTTTAGATACATAAAATTTATCTTAAAGAATCTCTGTGTAGTTCTTTCTTTATTTATTTTATCGTGTGAGGAGGCAAGCTACAATTTAGATAATCCATTTGATCCTGAGAATATGGATTTGGATCCGCCTGCTCTTTTTTTCCACCCCTTTGAAATAAACGCAGATATTGGCAATCCAATATCAGTTGAATTATATGGGTTGGAGCTATTACCAGCAGCAGCGGCACATTTGGATATAAGATATGATTGGGGTAGTGTAACTGTTGACTCTGTAGTTCCCGGACCATTTTTTACAGGAAAAAATGCGCCTATGGAAGTAACTGTGGATGAGCAAGGTATACTAGATATATTCATTTATTATCTTCCAGATATGCAATCAGATCAGAGCGATGGGGGAACATGGTCTCTTGCTACGGTATATTTTTCAACAATCTCAACCGGTGAATCAGAATTATTATTTGGACCAAACACAATTTTAAGAGATTTCAATAATGAACCCGTAATTATCAAAGATCTCGGATCGGGGTATATCAATGTTGAATAGATACTTCCAAACTATAATCATTTTTATTTCTAGTTACAATTTAACAGCGCAAGATCAGAGTCTCAGTTTTAACTCTGGTGGCGTTTCAGTAGTAACTATAGCCGGTGTTTTACAACCTGAATTGGAAATGACTATTGAATGCTGGGTAAAACCTACAGCATCATCATACATCGATTGGCAGCCTATTATTCACTGGTTTAAACTGGGTGGCCCTGAGGCTGAATCTGGATTTACATTAATGTTTTTTGAAAATAAATGGCGGTTTATAGTAAGTGTAGGTACCGGTAACTATGATATATATGGAGATGGATTACAAGCATTCCCAGGAACAGAGCTCGAGACCGATGTGTGGACTCATATTGCAGGTACTTACAATATAACTGACGGAAAAGCAAGAATATATAAAAATGGTGTAGAACAAGAGAGTTTTGATACTGAGGGAGGTGCCATAAATTGGGATTTTATTGATAGTGAAATTATGAAGATTGGGAAAAGTACGAATAATGCGGGAGCTGAAGATGGTTTTTTTGAGGGGCTTGTTGATGAGGTTCGACTTTGGGAATATGAAATGAGCAGTGAGGAAATATTAAATGTCTACTGCGATAGCGGACCTGGTCCAGACGATCTAATTGGTCATTGGAACTTTAATGATGGCGTTGATGGGACGATAGAGGATCAAAGTGGAGAGGGAAACCATGGTATTTTAGACTCTGGAGGAGGTAGTAATTACTTTGATGAGGATGTTTATGGTAATAACGATCTTTGTCCAGCTACTAATGAGTGTTTTGACAAATCAATTACTTTAGATGATTTTCCATTACTACATGATGTTATTGATTTTGAAGGATTAGAACAAAATAGACTATACAACCTGACTGAACTTCCATTTGAAAATTCTGCAGCAGGAGGTCAAGATTATACATATAAACTAACTCTTTTAGATTCAGCTAATATCTATTTTACTACGTGTGATGCACAAACATACTTGGATGTTGAGATTGCAATATTATCAGAATGTGATATCAATTCAGCTACCTTGTATAATGATGATGCCTTTGGCAATGCTATTTGGTATTACCCAGATCCTACTAATAATATTAATTACGATTTTGGCTGTACATCTGGAATTGTGGGCAATGAAGGATATGCGAATATGATACCTATTTGGCCACTCCCTCCTGGGGAACATTATTTTGTTATTTGTAACAGAAGTGGTGCGCCTCCACCTGGAGAAGACCCATGGGAAATAACTAGTTCTTTTGGCATTGCTTTAACGGTGGATTCTTTAACTACCTCAGACGATTATTCAGAAATAAATTATTTTTTTAGTGAAGGTGTATATGGTGGGGAGTATGAAGAAGTATACAATGGAAATGGTATTACACTTGGGTCTGATGATTTTAATCTTAGCATAAATCCAAATGGAGGAGCAGCCGATGAGGTATTAATACAAACACTAACAACTGTAGCTAATGGAACTTTATTTCCTGGTTCAGAAGATGTAAAGTTGCATCTTGAATATCCAGACACTCCAAGTGGATCTGAGATAGTGACTATTAAACCGGCATCAGAAAAGTCAATATTCAATAGTGTAGGAGTCCCTCTTCTTGATCTTTATGGTACTACTATAGAATTGATTGATGCACAACCACCTTCATTGGATTCCTCAAGTCCAATAATGAATGCACAAAATGTCGGTACAGTAAGTAATATTATTTTAACTTTCTCAGAGCAAATCAGGCACTCTGATAATTCCAATATTACAAATGCAAATGCTAGCGATTGTTTTTTATTGGAAAATCTAGAAACGGGTGAATCTATAGACTTTACTCTGTCGACTTCAGATAATATAACATTTACAATTAATCCCGATGGTCAATTACCAGAATATTCGTTAATCGGCCTAGTTATACAGCCAGTTGTTGAGGACTTTAATGATAACTCCTATCCTATTTCTACATATATTTTAATTTTTCGTACTGCAGATGAGACCCCTCCAACTATACAATCAAGCTCAATAGGCTCTATCAATGAATATGTCAAGCTCACTTTCAATGAGCCTATCTATGGAGAGATTGCAAATTATAGTTGGCCAAATTTTACTTATTTAGGACAGTTTGATGGTAGCAAGTATTATCTCTCTGATTATTCAGATACATGGGGCGGAGCCTATTCATTTACACAATCAGATGATGATGTGCAATTAGTTTGTATTAGTTCACAGGAGGAGAATGATTTTATAAGCTCTTCTATAGGTTTGAATGAAGCCTGGATAGGTTTGAATGATATCAATGAGGAAGGGGTATATGAGTGGGTGAATGGTGAACAATTTTCTTATAGCAATTGGGCTGACGGGGAGCCAAATGATGCAGGGGGAATAGAAAATTTTATCCATATGTGGGGCGATGGTACGTGGAATGACCATGAAGCTACCTATGAGATTCCTTTTGTTATCGAGGCCAAAGCAGTATATCCTATACAAATCTCTAACATTGCCTATGACTATAGTCCCAATGGTGGCAACTGTCAGACACTAGATATAACTGGTATAACGGATCAAAATGGCTCAGCGCTAGTGGGTGGAGAAACCGTTATTCATGTGCAATTAGAACTTGGAGGTTCACCAAGCGGTGTTGAGACTGTTACTTTTTCACCTGTAGACGGTTCCTCTATTTTTGACATTTTTGGTAATGCAATGTTCTCATCTGTTGAATCTCAAGAGGTCACGCTCCTAGCCTCTGCGTACATTGAATCATATGCGCTGGCAGACAGTAACGAATATGTTGACCTCACATACTCTGTTGGTATATATGGTAATTCAATTCAGTCCCAGCCCGTGAGTTTATCATCTTTTACAACGAGCATTAATTCAAATGGGGGTAACGCTATCACTGTAACACCATCTGGTGTATCAAAGATTGATAATAATGTTCTATCCGGTGGTGAGACTGTCCTTAGATTATATTTAGAATATAATGATCTGCCATCAGGAGAAGAAAAGATTGTTATATCACCAACTACAAATTTTAGCATATATAGTTTATCAGGAATTCCTGTTCCAATAATAGAAGTATCAGACTCAATTCAGCTTAATGATCAGTACCCACCTAATGGAACGGACTCTATGGAAGATGGGACTCTAGAAGTTGATAAAGAAGAACCTATTACTATTGATTTTTCTGAATCGATTTATATTCCTGAGACAGGTCTGCAGGCAACAGTGGCTGACCTTATTCCATTTATCACTTTAAAATTTGATGATAGTACAGGTCCGGATATACCTTTTACTCTGGGATTACAGGGCCAGCCCCCAACAATCACTATTGTACCTGCGGCACCCTATCCGAGTGAGTCTGTTATTTACTATTCTTTTGAAGCTGTTCTTCAGGATCCAAGCGGTAATGATATTCAGATCAATACTGGTGCTACCTTTACAATAAAAGACTACATCCCACCAACTGTTAGCTCATTCAATCTAGATTCATCAAATTCTTTTATTGATCTATTTTTTGATGATCAAATATTTGGCAATGATAATGCCACTGGTACATTAAACATTAGTGATATAAATGTAATCATAATATCTAATGGTAGTCCGGTGGACACATGCATAGTCACAAGTTTAACTAAAACCGATAGTAATTTTTTAATTGGTGGAGAGAATAGTATTCGGGTAAATCTTGAATTCAATTATACACCAAGTGGAAATGAATTCATTATACTAAAGCCTGCAGAAAATATGACAGTATATGATGAATCTTCAAATCAATTTATAGCAGACATATTCACTGATACGTTAAAACTTTTTGATATTCTTCCACCAAGTATAGACTCCATATCAGTCCCTATAGATTCTTTTGTTGTTCTAATGGAAAGCACTCCAATCACTTTTAGTTTCAATGAACAAGTGGACTCTCTCGAGTTTACAGTTACATCATCAGCAATTGATTCAGTCAGTTTTGATTCAACTCGCTTTGATTCATCTATTAATATTACTTTGCGTCCTCCTTTTGCTAGTTATGATTCTATCACAGTTAATTTTTCCTATCTTGAAGACCAAAATGAATTGACCACTGTTGACATTGCATATACATATGTAACTCCAATATTGGGAGATTATGATCTAGACTCATCTATTAACTACAACGATCTTTGGGACCTGGTGGAAAATTGGGAACAAAAGAATACAAACTACGAGCTTGGCCCTGTTACGGGCACTGTACCACACTTCATTAGTTTTCCTGATAGTAAATTTGACATTGAAGATGGAATGGCTTTCGTCCAGATGTGGTCATGGTACCAAAAGACATTTGGTGAAATTATAGAAGATACATCACAAGTGGGGCGTAAATTGGAAATGACCCAATATGGAGATCAGCTTGTTATTTTCTTAAATGATTCGGTTACTGCAGGTCAAGTACAATTTGTTTATGATCCTTCAAATAAGGCACCTGTAGAATTTTTTGAAACACGGACCAAAGAAAATGAAATGTATTTGAAATATCATCTACCAGAAAAAGGATTTTCAATTCTAGAATTTGCAAGATCAGGATCTCTTGAACTTGATACGATAAATTTTAATTTAGACGT
>Ga0208277_1000410_pt1 | contig 25460 bp, 39 predicted proteins | sample ETNtaG_5_FD_185782 | JGI IMG/M metagenome (GOLD analysis project Ga0208277, IMG submission 185782) | Marine microbial and viral communities from oxygen minimum zone, Eastern Pacific Ocean - ETNP201406SV205 (SPAdes) (version 2) | ecosystem: Environmental > Aquatic > Marine > Oceanic ...
CTTCTTCCTTGCTACATTCCCTGTGGTTTGTATCTGGTTAACTTCAATGGGTATATGCACAATGGCATTCAACCTCAATGGATTTAACTTCAACCAGTCTATTGTATCTGCTGGTGGTAAAGTTGTTCCTACTTGGGCAGACGTTCTTAACAGAGCGAACTTAGGTATGGAAGTTATGCATGAGCGTAACGCACACAACTTCCCACTTGACTTAGCAGCTGCTGAGATCAGTGAGGTAGCACTCGTTGCTCCTGCAATAGGTTAATGAAACTATCTAAACCTCTCATACATATGAGGTTGGATCAATGCCAGTTCTTCTGGTGGGATCCAAAGATAGATCCAAGAGAACCAGAATATATCGGAGACCCACAAGGGTCTCCTTTTTTTATGCCAAATCAAAATGCGATGTTGGTTTGAAAAAACCCGCTAAAAAAACGCGGGGTATTTTTTGGTCTGTAGGGTTGACACCTCATCGCTACTGTATTATAATAGATCCAACGACATTTTATTATGCATCTAATCCTACCTATCATTTGTATTGGTTTGATCTGTTTAGTAATAATCTATTCAGTGATACATCGTTATGATCCTCACTAAATTATGGAGGACATGGAAGTATGCCTTGGGAAGTTTCTCGGATCATACAACTACAGAGTACGATAATGCGGTATGTATTGTTCGCAGTACTATTTTCGTTACTTACCTTGTTACTAATTGTTTTATTACTGCTGGCGTAATACGCCATTGGAATCCTATGGGAATTGATACACAAGGGATGAGTGGACCTACTGATCCCAATTACAAAGGACCAGTCACACCACAAGAGTATAAACCTGCTACGGTTACTCCAAGAAGAATACACACTCCTGAGATTGCAAAGGAGTTAAAGATACTCATCAATGAAGTGTTGGATGAGCGTGAGTATAAGAGAAGAATGGCAGGAGCATATGATGTTCCTACTGAAGTACTACCTCCATCATACTTTGACACTGAGCATTTCAAACATACTGTAGACGAAGAAGAACCTGTGTATCAGGACTGGTCTCAACCGTATGACTAAACCCATTAACGAACAGTTCTATGATTGGTTGCATGCTTGTCCTTGTAAGTTCAAGTACAACGATAAATGCACTCATGGAAATAGTAAATGGATCGCATATGAATTTCACCTAAGTAAACCCAATCCACATTATGAAGCGTTGGATGAATCTAAATGATCATAGACCTTGGGATCGTCCTAAGAGAGATCCTAACAGAAAGATAGATCCTTCAGAGTATATGCAAAAGGGATGGGATAGTTCCCCACCTGGTGCTCACCCATATGTTAGAGGATCAAGGCATAATCGCATAGGTATGTGGATTATGTGGAGTTACTACATAATTATTATATTAATGGTTGTAAGATTAATCTGGGTGCTTAACACATGAAATTAACTCAAGATGTTATAGATCAAATCCAAGAGGCAATGAACCATACTAAAATGAATGGTGATGCTAATTGGTTGGACGGTGATGAACTTGAAGTATGTTTAGCAGGTACATTTGCTGCTGACAAATTCATTTCCATTATCAATAGACGTACAAACCCTAGACCTTCACCAAAGAAATGAGAATAGGAGTCATGTGCTCTGGTAGTGGTACTAACTTTGAAAATATAGTTAAGAACTGCCCTGACCATGAAGTTGTGATGATGATTCACAACAAGAAGAAGTGTGGTGCTATTGAACGAGCACAGAGATTAGGTATACCATCTATTCGTATCGCACATAAGGATGAAGATCAGATGGTTCAAATGTTTAAAGCATGGAGAGTAGATCTCATAGTCCTTGCAGGATACATGAGGTTGTTATCACCCACTTTAATTGAAGCATATCCTAATCGTATAATTAATATACACCCATCATTACTACCAAAGTTCAAGGGATTGAACGCTGTTCAACAAGCCCTAGATAGTGGTGATAAACAGACTGGTTGCACAGTACACTATGTCAATGAAGAGTTGGATGGTGGTGAGATAATAGATCAGTCTGTAGTATTAGTATGTCCTGATGACACTGTTGATACATTACATCATCGTGTACAACAGGCAGAGCATCGTCTTTTACCTTTAGTTATTAATCAAATGATATTATGACCAGTAATTTTTATAGAACCACCTTGCTTAATCTATTGAAGGAGAGAGCATATAAGCGTGGACAATATACATTATCTTCTGGAAAAGAATCAGAACATTATGTCAATTGCAAACCTGTAACACTATCATGTGAAGGTAATGCTCTTCTATCACATCTAATGCTTGAGGAGATAGAACCTGAGTCAGTTGCAGTTGGTGGACTAACATTAGGTGCAGACCCATTAGTATGTGGTATAGCACAGAAGGCATATTATAAAGGTACTAAACATATAGACGCACTTATTATACGTAAGCAGTCTAAAGGATATGGTACGAAAGAATTGATTGAGGGTCATAAACCACCTGTAGGATCAGTAGTAACTGTACTTGAGGATGTCACTACGACTGGTGGCAGTGCTATGACCGCAGTAGATGTACTACGTGATGCAGGATACATTGTGAATCGTGTTGTTACTATCGTTGATAGAATGGATGACCATAAGATATGGGAAGAGAATAACATTGAGTTTGTATCACTGTTTACGTTGCAAGATATAACTGGCATGCAAAAATTTATTCCAGGATTCCATGACTGATACACAAATCTTTCAAGGTAAAGTAAAGACAGTTTTCAGTACTGCTGAACCTGATAAGATTCTCATACAATATGAGGATAAAGTTACCGCAGGTAATGGTAGAAAGGTAGACTTCCCTGAAGGTAAGGGTGAAGTATGTTGTCAGATATCTGAACTACTATTCAATAAGATGGAGGAAGCAGGAATCAAGACACATTATATTGATGCATATCCAAGAGCGATAATGTGTTGTAAGAAGTTAGACATCCTACCAGTTGAAGTTATTGTTAGAAATATAGCAGCAGGTGGTATATGTAGAGAGACTCCACTTCCAGAAGGTATGAAGTTCAATCCTCCTCTTGTAGAGTTTAATCTTAAGGATGATGATAAGAATGACCCACTACTAACACCTGATCGTGTGAGATTGATGGGTATTAATCCAGTTCCTTTAGCACAGAGTGCAATTAAAGTTAACTTCAACTTACAATCTCTGATGAGTGAGTGTGGTTTAGACTTGGTAGATTTCAAGTTAGAGTACGGCTACGATGAACATGGCGACTTGATTCTCGCTGATGAACTAAGCCCAGATAACATGAGACTATGGAAGAAGGACACCAAAGAAAAATTTGACAAGGATCTTTTCCGTAAGGATGAAGGAAATATAGTAGATGCATACAAGGAAGTGCTTGTCAAGTTAAGGCAGTTTACCTAGTGTCCTGCCTTTATAAATAAATTCAGAGTAGTAATTGTGATCAAAATAAATCCATGTCCCAATTAAATGTAGGAAAAGTTAATGTAACAGGGGATGGTGTTCAATATCCTCAGTACTCCAATAGTAATAGACCCGCAGGTTCAACTGGACTTGTAATCTATAACACAGACGAAGCAAAACTTCAAGTGTATAATGGTAGTGCTTGGGAGAACATTGGAGCCTCATCTGGTGCTGCTAACGATGTTATCCTTGCAGAAGGTAACAGGTCTCAGAGACCTAACGCTGGTCCCGATGGTGAAGACCGTCGTAGAATTCTGAGGTACAACTCGGAAACGAGAACGCACGAGACATACTATCAGTTCTCTGACTCAGGATCTGGATCCAGAGATGGTTGGTATGCAATTGGTGGACACCAAATGGTCTACCATATGTCAAACAGAACTGGTGCATGGAACTCTTGGGATGCAAGATGGGGTACAACATATCACGGTGCAGACTACTTCGGATATAAATTCTACATTACTACTTCTGACCCTAATGGAAACGATAGGTTCTGGTTAAGATATTGGAGAGGAGACAACAACCTATCAACTAATGGATACTACTTCTCAGGTGAGTGGTGGCACTCAAACGATGGTGGTAGACGACAGAACTCACAGAACGACTCTTACTGGCCAATTACGGTTGTAAATGACAACTCTTACCGTATGCAGGCTAACGGTGAAGGAACCTATCAAGGTGAATTCTTCATGAGTAACACTCCTACTGGTACTCACGAAAGATGGAACAACTTCTGTAACTATAACTACTGGTCACAGCAGGAATGTGGAACTGGTTGGCAGGGATGTCAATGGAACGGTGCTACATACTCTGGTACTGGTGTTCCTATATCAGGTATGAGAATTGGTCACCATGATGGTAACTCAGTTCGTGCCGTAAGTAGTGGTACTAATACTATTATTACTGTATTCGGTATTGGTGGTTACGAGGCCAAGGAATGGTCTGGATCTTGGTAAACTTATTAGGTAATTAACAATGGCAATTAGTACAGCAAAAAGAGAATACTATGAGAAGTTATTTCCTCGTAAGGAAATGCTTGTGGGGTCAATGTCTGGTGATGTTGAGATGTCACAGACTGACTATGATTTCTGGTTAGCAGAGCAACCATCTCCAGAAGAGCATGCTCTAAGAGAGAATCAGGATTTGTCTAAGACATATTCCTTACGTCAACAGTTCTATCCTCGTGAAGAAGATCAAGTACATACAATCATCTCAGCATTTGAATACCTGAAATCAAAAGGTACTGATGTTGGACCAGATATGGATGCACTTCTTAAGCATTTTGCAGATGTTAAAACGAAGTTTCCTAAACCATCTGGAACTGAAGACAAGTCTTATCCACAGACAACACTTCCAATTAATGACAATGCTTTACAGGATACACCTGATTTGAGCAAGGCAGATCTAGCACTGTCCTAAATAATTTTGATGCGATTTTATTATGAACCTTGGAACTGTTCCACTGTTTACCACAAATTTAATTCAATACGAGAGACCTGATGAGCTAAACTTTAGCCCAGGTCTCGTTGAATATTTGTATGATGCAAGAATTAAAGTACCATACGAACCTGCCTTCTCTACAAGAGGTAATAACGCATGGCATTCCAAAGATAACTTACATGATCTAGATTTTGATTGGTCAAGAAAGTTAAGAGAGATGATCATGCAGGTATCAGGAGTATATTATACTGCTCTTACTAATGGTCAAGAGTTACCTGCTGGATTTGTACGTATAAAATGTTGGGCATTAATTTTAGGACAATATTCATATTCCAACTATCATACACATCCTAACTCAGATATAAGTGGAGTGTATTGGGTTACTAAACCAGATCTACCTGACTATGAAGGAAGATTCTGTGTACCTGATGTACGTGGTGGTGCTAATGGATCTCGTCTAGAAGGATCACAGATGCATTATCACATACCAGAACCAGGATCAGGACTAGTATTCAGTTCATGGATGCCTCACTTTGTAGAACCACACTACCAAGAAGGTGATCGTATCAGTGTGTCTTGGAATCTTTTCATCAAGGATCCACCAGACGATTACACAGGTCCAAGATCTATTTCACAATCATCATGGAGAGACGAGGATGGAGAACACTGGGGTTGAATGGACTCAACTATCTGATACATTCGGATATTATACTGTAACTGTTGAAGGTATAGACGAGTATACTCCTCAAACTTTTCCGTCTGCACCAATTAACAATTGTTTTAAAGCATGGAAGGCACCAGATGAATTAGAAAAGTTTATTGGTGACATAGTTGAAGAACTTATGCCAGATAAAGAGAACATTGGTAGGAAGTGTTGGGGTAATTACTATGATAGAATTAGACACAGATCATTTCAGTTCAGTCATTTACCTCACATTGATGGTCTGGGATGGGTTGGTAACCTATGGATGACAGATCATCCTGAAGGTCAACGTGGAACACAGTTCTATTCTTATAATGAACAGCATGTAGAGAATAAGTTTAGTTTTATGAAGGATTGTTTGAAGCCATCTTCTACAGTGAAGGAGCGTGTTAGAGAACTTCAGAGTACAGAAGAATATTACTGGGAACAGTGGGGAATAGAAAATATAGAGGGTTGGGGGTTCAAGTACCTAGGTACAGCACCCTGTAAGAAGAATACCATAACAGTATATAATTCTATGATGCCACACACTGCATATTGTGGACCAAAGGTGGACATCAGTTACAGTCAGCTAGTCAAGGTAGCGACTGGAGAATATCATAATGAATAAACCGTATATATTATTCAACTTTTAGTTTCAAAAAGTCGGTTCAAAAAACGCGGGGTATTTTTTGGTCTGTAAGGTTTTTGTTACGCTAACCTAAAGACATTATAAAAAAGAGGGCATTTGTCAGCGTTTCCGTATAAAATAGTATGGAACCCAACACAAAACAATGCTACAGACTTTAAAGTGGTCGGATGATGGAGAATTATCAGAACTTGACATGACCCGAATTTTGGAGTCTCTTAAGGAAAAGGAGGATTATGCCCAAATGGGTCAATCTAATCCAGGATGGAGAACCAACAGTCCTATGCAGGAATAAATACTTCTAAAGTGAAGTAGGAAGTGCCATATCAACCACTAGGATTTTTCGGACCAACATGTGATCCTGCACAGCAGGAGGATGTTGTTTATGGCCCACCTGGATCTATAGGTAACCCTGCTAATCCTCAATATGAGCAGATTGGTATACCAACAGCATTTGTTGTAGATAACCCACAACCATATTCACCACTACCAACTGGTAATGCTGGTGATCCTGGTTATTTCGGTCCTTTATGTGATCCTTTAGTTGTGCAAGCACCTATGGGAGCGACTTTAACCGATCCAGCAGCAGAACGAAAAAGATGGCCACCTTTTCATGGTGATGAACCAGAGTGGCCAAAGGATTTACCGAAAATACCGTTTTTTGACGGAAATTGGTGTAAGTGGGATCCTATAAAAAAGGAATATTACGATTGTATCGGTAGAAACCGAGATCAGTACGGAGACCTAATAGACGATACTGACCCAAATTGTGTTGGAGATGATTGTTATAAATTTGTAGATAGAATAAGAAATACCTATAAAAAGAATTTTCTTCCACCTCCTTATACTGGACCAGAATTTGATGAATTTTATTGTTTGGGATATTGGCCAGATGAGAATATTGACCCAAGTATCTTTGAATTGACCACTCAGACCACTAATCTACAAATTGGATTAGCGGTAAATGAGAGTTTTGAGCATTTATTGTGTTCTAAGACATTATACAGAACTTGGCAAGCAGGGCGATTTACTGGAAGTGACTATAATCAGTGGGCTAGAGATAATTTCGTTCATACGACCAATTATGATGCAAGACCAGGAACGTCAGAAACCTTCTATGTGCTTCATCCAGTCAGTCAGTCCAAATTAGGCACTCATCAGGTAAATTTTGGTGCTGATGATTCTGCTACAATGACTTGGAGTGGTAGAGAAGGCGATAATATCCCAGTTTTTACAAATGCTGGTAATTACACTTCACCACCACAAACCGCATCTATCACTTTTACTGAACCAGGTTGGAAACGCTTTGAATTTACTGTTTTTAATGGATCTGGTAGTAATGCTTGGAATCAGAATCCTGCTGGTATAGGTGTTACTATTCCTACCTTAGATGGGTTCAATATGGCAACTTTTGCTATGTTTTATCCAGGAGGTACTGGTAGACTTGGTAAAGACGTTAATGCTAAGATACTTTGGAGTGGTACTCAGAGAACTGGTGAACTAGAATTAGAAGTTAACCATAATAACCTATTTGCTGATCAAGGAACAGGTGATGCACCTCGTCAAATAGGTACAGTTTTAAAAAGATTTGTAGTTGAGAATGATTCTATTGCTATTACTGTAGGATCTAGACTAGCAACAACTAATATTACAGCAAATGAAGGTGAGAACTATGACCAAGGTGACGCTGTTGTTTGGATAGAGAACGTTGAGGTATTAAAATCACCTCCATCATCATTCCACGGATTTGGTTCTTATATACTTGAATTACCCACAGGTAATGTATATGATGGTTCGGTCAATTATGCTCAATATGAAGCACTTACTCCTACACCAGGAGCATGGGTTGCTAATTGGTTAGGTCAAAATATTTTAAAAGCATCAACCATGCCTACTAGTGGATATTTAAAATCCTATGGTAGTGTCATGTGCAATATCTTTGATTCTACTATTAACACTGTTGCTCAGAATTATGTCTTCCAGACTAAGACTAACCCATATAGTTACGCAGTGACACATCCACTATGGAGTGAATTTGCTAATAATCATATGTGTTGGGTTAACCCTGCTGTATGTACCTTACCTGCTGAATTGCAGACAATATACTATAGTATACAGTTCCCTGAGTCACAAGAATATATTTGGGAAGTCTGTGGTGATGATGACGTTAAGTTCTTTTTAGATGGTATACAGATTGGTCCTGCTTCAGTAGGTTTTGCTACTCAAGGTGATACTGTATTCACTCAGTATGTCACTTCAGGTCCAAGAGTATTGATGGTTCAATGTACTAATACTAAGTGGAATGATACTACAGCATATCAATGGGCACATAACCCTGGTGGATGGGGATTTAAGATTAGTAGTACAGGTACTAATATTTCAGGTATTGATGCTGTAACCTTTGACAGTAATGGTAATCTAGTATCTACTGGTAGTGGAAGTGCTAGTGTATCGTTGACCTTGACATGGAATGATAATCCTAATACTGCTGGTACTGCATTAGATAATGTACAGATAGGTAGTACAACGTGGACTCAAACAGCAGGTGTACAGACTGGAACAGAAGGACATACGATTACAATAACTGGTGCTGGTACTACTACTGCAACATATACAGGAATTACTGGTGGATTTACAGTAGAAGATAATGGTACGAGACTATGTTTAAAAGATAATGATGGTAGTGACTGTAATGCTAACTTCACTGTTGATGGTATTACACCAATAGCGTCCACTGGTACAGGTATACCCGAAGCATTCCAACTATTGAATATGTCAGGTGAATGGGAAGATGTAGGATTTAATGATCCAGTACAACGTGAGGATGATGGATCTGGTTGGGCAAATTTAGATCAAGTAATTGAAGGTGATTATGGTATGACTGGTGGTAATGGTAGTAATCTTGAATTGAATATGACTTTCCAACCTATTGCAGGTGGTAATGACACATATGATTCTTTGGTTGCTATTAACTCAATTAAGGTTGCTGGTACTGGGTATGAAGTAGGAGATATTCTTAATGTTGCTGGTCTAAGTCCAGGATATAGTTCTGTAGTTAAAGTTGCTAAGGTTGGTGTTAACCTGAGTAATGCTGCTGGTGAGATCTTCAACAGTCGTATGGGTGTTGGTCAAGCATTGTATAAGGAAGGAGAAGAGTCTACTATTAATACTGGACTTGCTGAGACTTCACCTTTATATGGTACGACTGGATTCTTAGAGGTTGTTCATACACCAGGTGGTTATCTTGGTAGTGGGTGTGCCACTTATAATGATGTCGTTACCACCTCTGGTTCTGTTGATGTTATTGTCCCTGACATTAATAATTGTATCATTAGACATGTGGGTGGTAATTCTGCTGGTTGCGGTAAGTTCCGTATTCGTGTTATAATAGATGGCACGGAAATTATAAATAGTGCGCGAGACAACTGGGAGATCCAAGACACGTCCTTAACGCAAACCATTGACCCCAAGTCAGATATCCAAGTGGTCATGGATCAGGGAACTGAAGCAAATGCTAACAGTGACGTATTTACCAAGTTTGAGGTCATCAGTGCTACTACACAGCAACGTGCTCTATTAATTACGTGTAGATTTGAACCAACTGTATAATGAAACTACCAGACATTCCTAAAGACCAACTTCCTGAAGAAATTCAAGAGAAGATTGAAGGAGACACCGCCGAATTTGAACCATTAGGTTCTTCGGAGGAAGCAATGCGTCATGTCCGTCAGAAGAAATCTGAATCGGAGATGAGACGTACTTTGGGTGAATTGGAGTCATTGAATAAACTCTTCAAGAAACGTAAAGAACTGGGACAACGTGAATTTGTGCGTAAAGTAAAGAAGAACCAGAAGTTTTATCGTAGTAATCTATTTCATATTAAAAACATAAATGAAGGACAGCAAAGCAGCGAAAAAGATAATAAAGAGAGCAAAGAAACACCCTGACTGGTATACTAAACAGGATGTTGCCTATGCAAAGGCAATTAGGAAACGCATAAAAGCAGAGAAAAAGGAAAAGCTTGACGGTGCTCCCGAATAGTGCTATAATCTTTCTGGAATAAATAATCCTTTAACCCATATAAGCATGGATCAGAAGAATTTCACTGTGTATTCAAGGGATGGTTGCCCTTACTGTGATAGAATTAAGACAGTCCTGTCTGGAAGAGGATTAAACTTCCGTGAGTACAAACTCGGAGAACACTTTGATCGTGAAGCATTCTATCAACAGTTTGGGAATGGAACTACCTTTCCTCAAGTTGTAATGAATGGTGAAAATCTAGGAGGTTGCTCGGAGGCAGTCACCTATCTCAGAAAGAACGCTATTATCTGACCCTAAATACTTCTGCCATGACGGAGGATGCTATGATGATTGCAATGTTTGTATTGCTAACAATTGGCGCATTCATACTAGGGTTAGTCACTAGTTGGCTAGCAAAAGGATACGTTGAGGACTACATAGAGAACGCAGCGTACACTAAAGCAGTTATCCACCCAGAGATGACTGACGTAGATGGTAACATCATCCACGATGAACTTTTATACATGAGATTTCAAAATGAAACTGATGACATTGATGACGAGGAGTAATTAATCATGGTTAAAGTAGTTGATGCAAATGCTTTGCTGATCAGTGAGGTACTCAAAAAAGTATCTAATGCGAAAACCAAAGCAGAAAAAATTGATCTACTTAGATCTTATAATACTCAGGCACTTCGTTCTATTCTTATATGGAACTATGACGATAGTGTTAAAAGCATGATCCCTGAAGGAGATGTACCTTACACTCCTAATGAGGCTCCTGCTGGTACTGAACATACTCGTTTAGCGAAAGAGCATAGAAACCTTTTCCGTTTCGTTAAAGGTGGACATGACAAACTTCCTAATCTAAAGCGAGAGACTATGTTTGTGCAATTGCTTGAAGGTCTTCACAAATCGGAGGCAGAAGTTATTTGTCTTACAAAAGATAAGAAACTTCAAAAGAAATATCGTATCACTAAAGCGGTAGTTCAAGAAGCATTTCCAAAGATAGAATGGGGTAAAAGAGGTTGACCTTCACCATTGTTAATGCCAAATGTGATCCCACTGCGGCACAAGATAAGACACTGCCTACAAATTCATATCTCGTTGAGTATGAGGATGAGGGTGGTGTCTTATTGCATGATTTGGTTCTTACTGCTAAAGTAGCAGATGTCTTTGATCATTACTATGACAAGTTCAAGAAAGGATTAAAGACAATTAAACAGTCTGAAGGAAGAGCAAATCCAAAGACTTGGCATCCACCTGGTGCTATTAAAGAACAACCAGCACCTCCTAAGAAACGTAGACGACGTGACCTTCAACAAGACGATGAGTAAACCTACCTCAGTTTATTTTGATCCTAAACGTGCTCTTGAAGAAAAGAATCTTGAAGAGCAAGAAGCGTTAAAGGAAAAGAAAGAAAAAGATGAGGACGTTGAACGAGGAAAAATAATCCTCAAGTATGCTTATAAATTATTTTTAGAACCACTCATTCTTGTGTGGTTATGGAACTGGTTAATGCCAGGTCTATTTGGGTTTGCAGCACTTACGTACTTGCAATCCTTTGTTCTTTGTTGGATCTCCAGAATATTATTTAAACCATGAGTAAAGTTTGTATGATTTCAGTCACTCCTCAAGCGGAGCAGACTATTGGTTACATTGCTAGAGTATCAAATCCAAACAACCAAGATAATCCTAACGTAGCAGGTCTACTAAAATATTGTATCAAGCATGGGCACTGGTCAATCTTTGAACAGGCACACATGACTCTACAGATTGAGACAAATAGAGGTATTGCTGCACAGATATTAAGACATAGATCATTTACCTTCCAAGAATTTAGTCAGAGATATGCTGACACTACACTATTAAGTGAAGAGATACCACCACCAAGATTACGTAGACAGGACACTAAGAATCGTCAGAATAGTATTGATGATGTAGATCCTTATATAACTCAGAAGTATGATATTCTTATAAAGGATCATTTTAAAAATTCTATTGATTTATATAATAGAATGCTAGAGGATGGTATTGCTAAGGAGTGTGCTCGTTTTGTGCTACCACTCTCTACACCTACTAAGATCTATATGACAGGTAGTGTTCGTAGTTGGATACATTATATTAATTTAAGAGGAGCACATGGTACTCAGTTAGAGCACCTAGAAATTGCTAACCTATGTAAGAGACATTTCGTTTGTCAGTTCCCATCTACTGCCGAAGCATTAGGATGGTGTGATGATCCATGTAAGTGTTCGGAAGATAACTATTGGGGTGATACCCAACCATGCTTACGTATTGAATAATGAACTTCTTCACTGAGGAAGATTTTGCTGTTAATGATCAGTTTGACCTTGATGTCACTTTCATTGGTGGTGAGATGGTTACCTTCATAGATAATTTCTATAAGTATCCTGATCGTGTTCGTGCTTATGTTGGTGCTATACCAATTAAAGATCAACGATTACCTGATGTTCAGTTAAGAGGATCACATGGTACTGAGTACCTATGTGGTAAAGATTATTATGATGGTAAGTTCTATGTTGAAAGATGTCGTGGACCTTCATCTACTGAGTGTAGATTGTATGATACTTTAGCAAAACTCTATGATACTGAGTTGGATGAGACTGGATCATTCCTTAAATGGAGAGCATTCAATCAATTCTTATCAGTCAAGGATCATCCACCAGACAAACCATACTTTTGGCCACATACTGATGGTGGTTTTAATCTATTAGTTTTTTTAAATCCACATAATCATATGGGTGCAGGTACTACTCTATACAAGAAGGTTAGTGATAAGACTCGTGGACAAGAACACGTTGATAGTTGGTGGGGAACCAATGATTATGAGGAGATTGGGACCATCCTAGATAGTTACAATACTCTTTGTATATTTCATGGTAGAATATGGCATGCTATGAGAATTATTAATGGTGTACATACTCAACATCCAAGAATAACTGGTATCAATTATTTTGGTGATGGTAGCAAAGAAAACTTACCTAGTTCGTCATGACAAAAAAATTCTTCAGTGAACATGATTTTGATGCGAGTGATACGTTTGACATAGAAATCACTTTTATTCAAGGTGAGATGTGTGCTTTCGTCAATAATTTTTTTAAGTATCCTGATCGTGTTCGTGATTATATCTCTACATGTCCATTAAAGGATCATCGTCTAGAAGAACAGCAACTTGAAAGAAGTATTTGTAAAGAGTATCAGAACGGTAAGAGTTATTATGATGCTAAAGCATATCTTGAAAGAGTAAGTGAACCATGTCAGGCAGAGGTTTTATTATATCAAGAGTTAGCAAAGATATTCAGATCTAGAATGGATCCTCAGTTAATGTTTAACTGGAGAACATTCAATCAATTCTATGAAGTAGAGACTCCACCTAAACCATACTTTTGGCCTCACTTAGATGCTGGATATAATATTATGGTTTATCTTAACCCACATAATCATATGGGTGCGGGTACTACATTCTATAAAAAGAAGACTGATGATTTATATAATGGTATGGAACACTCTGATAGTTGGTGGGATGATGAGCATTGGGAAGAGTGTGATACTATACTAGATCAGTATAATACTATGACAATATTTCCTGGTAGTCTGTATCATTCTTGTAGAATTATACCAGGAGTTCATAAAGATGATATGCGTATTACCTTTATAAATTTCTTTGGTGCTCGCGAGACCCTAAGTAGTAGCGGTGGTAATATCATCGTACCAAAGGTCGTACCACAAAATTTAAATTACTTCTAAATAACTCTACGTTTTAAAACAATCATGCCCACATACCCAGTAATAAATAAAACTACTCAAGAGAAAAAAGAGATCTCTATGACTATGAAGGAGTACGATCAGTGGAGAACTGACAATCCTGATTGGGATAAAGATTGGACTGCTGGAGTAGGTGGTGTAACCTATGGTACTCCAAAAATGGATGACGGATTTAAAGAAGTAATGTCTAAAGTCCAAGCAGATCATCCAACAGCAAATCTATCACGATTTACCTAATGCCTATTTACAAGTACAAAGATACTGAGACTGGTAAAATTTGGGAAACATTCCAGACAATTGCTGGTCGTGAAAAGTTTCTGAAAGAGAATCCTCACGTCAAACAACAAGTTAACTGGTCATGTGGCAGTATTGATGGTATACTGGCAGAGGAGAAGCAAATGCAGGATGTTGCCGTCCAACACTATCGTTTTAGTGGTAATAAAGGCATCCAAAGCAGTCTTAAAGATCATTTACCTGACGGAGCGAGAGAGTTTTAATGCCAAGAGCACGTAAGAAAAATGGTAATGGGTCTATCAATAACGGTATGACACCCAAGCAAATGAAGCGTAGAAAACCTATAGATGACTCCTATCTTTCTAAGATAGAACCTTTAACAGACAATCAAAAAACAGTTTTTGAGGACTATGCTAAGGGTAAGAATCTGGTGCTTCATGGTGCTGCTGGTACTGGTAAGACATTCATTGTCCTATACAATGCACTTAAGGAGGTCTTGAATCCTGACAGTCCTTATGATAAGATATACATTGTTAGGTCTCTAGTACCTACTAGAGAGATTGGTTTCTTACCAGGAGACCATGAGGACAAGTCATACTTATACCAAGTTCCTTATAAGAACATGGTAAGGTATATGTTCAAAATGCCTGATGATAATAGTTTTGAAATGCTTTATGACAATCTTAAGGCACAAGAGACTATTTCTTTCTGGTCAACCTCATTCATTCGTGGAGTCACATTTGATTCTGCTATCGTTATTGTAGATGAGTTTAGCAACCTGAATTTTCACGAGCTAGATAGTATGATAACTAGAATAGGGGACAACTCCAAGATTATGTTCTGTGGAGATATCTCTCAATCGGATCTCGTGCGAGAAAACGAAAAGAATGGTATAATGGATTTCATGCGGATCCTCGGCAACATGGATGAATGTTCTATTGTTGAGTTTGGCATTGATGACATTGTACGTTCTGGTCTAGTACGTTCGTACATTATTAACAAATTGAATTTAGGTTATGGCTAAAGATGCTCACACTGGAGCAACACTCCCCAGTGATGGAACAAATCTTAATTTATTTTATGATCCTATCTACCATGTAAATGATGGTGGAGAGAATATAGTTGATGTTGATTTAATCATGGCAACTAGATTGATCCATCAAAATTCAATGGAATTCAGTAATGTTGGTGGTTACCAGTCTCCAACTAATCCGAAGAATCTGGACAAGTTTCAGAGACTTTATGATTTCGTAGAAGAACACCTTTGCATATACATGCAGAATCAGGGATGTAGCAAACCTAGATTAAAATTTACTGGTGCTGGATTGTGGATTAACATCAACGGTAGAGGTCATTACAATAAGGTACATAATCATCCTGAGACACATTTCTCTGGCATATATTATGTACAAGTTCCAGAACATTCTGGAGCATTGTATTTCGCTCGTGATGGTTCAAGATCATTCCAGATAGAAGCATTGTGTGGAGATGCAGTTCCTGAATATGGTCCTCTATTTGAGGTTATGCCTGATAAAGGAGATCTATTCATATTTCCATCAGAATTGAATCATGGTGTCTATCCCAACTACAGTAGAAAGGATAGAATCTCTGTGTCATTCAATATAAATATCGTTGGTTGGGCTGCTTAATGTTTAATTTTGTGACAGTTCCTTTAGAAATGGAGGAACCCATCGTCATCCAAAAGGAAGGCGAACGTTATTATAAGTTCCCATCTGCTGAGGCAGAATATCCCTCAGTCACAACTGTTACTGGCATTCGTTCACGCAAATCTATTGCAGAGTGGCGTAAAAGAGTCGGTGAAGATCAAGCGAATAGAATTAGTACAAGGGCAACATCGCGTGGTAACGCATTTCATGCTATAATAGAGGAGTACCTTCGTGGTACTTTAAATGAGCAGAATTACTCCAAAGACCCTTTAGCTCTACAACTATTCAAAGTAGCTAAGACAACTTTAAACAAAATACAAAACATCCATGCTTTAGAAACTCCACTGTTTAGTCACCTCTTCGGTCTTGCTGGTCGTGTAGACTGCATCGCTGAGTATGAGGGTGAACTTGCTGTAATTGATTTTAAAACATCAACTAAGGAGAAACAAGAGAAGTGGATTGAAAACTATTTTGTTCAAGAGTCTGCCTATGCTGCTATGTTTTTAGAGCGTACAGGCATTGGAGTTAAAAAAATTGTCACACTCATTTCCACAGAAGAAGGTTCTGTTCAACTTTTTCAGAAGTACAATCTTGATGACTATCTACAACTACTTAAATCTTACAAGGAAGAATTCAATGCCCTCAAAGAGCACTAAGAAGGATGATAAACCTTTTATGACTTCTGCTAAGTTCTCAGAGAAAATTGAGAGCATGGTTAAAGAATCTAAAGGAGCAGTTAATTACATAGAGGCAATTGTTTGTTTCTGTGATGATAACGAAATTGAGATAGAATCTGTACCTAAATTACTTTCAAAACCATTGAAAGAAAAGGTTAAGAATGATGCTCAACAACTAAACTATATGAAGCGTACCTCTCGTGGGGTTCTACCTATATAATCCTATCATGCAAGTTTATCAAGCAACAGAGGTACTACTGGAAACATACCCAGTAGATCCTAAGTTACATGATATTATTGTTAATAATGTAAATCCACCTGATTTCGGAGATGATGAATGGAATTCTCGTCAGAAGTATCAGATGTCACCGTGGGATTCATCCCACATAAAAGAGTTTAGACATATTGCTGAGGTTGCATTAGGTATTGCTAATGATGCTTGTGGAACCTATGAGATGAAGTTGACTGATGTATGGGGTCAACTGTATAATGAGGGAGACTTTCAAGAGATGCATAATCACATACCAAATAATTGGTCATTCTGTTATTATGTTAATACTCCTGAAGGTTCTGCACCTATGATATTTGATCATTCTAAGGCAGAGATACATCCAAGAGAAGGGATGCTTGTTGTGTTCCCTGCTTGGTTGGATCATTCTGTACCAGAGAATAAGTGTAAAGGAAGATCTATAATTGCTGGAAGTTTTGCACACACGGAGAATCCCAATGAGTAAATTCTTTGAATCCGAAGAGGTTCAAGCAGAGATACGACAGATATTTGAAAACTATCATACACTCGCTACGGCAACTGATAGGTTAAGATATCTCACAAAACCTAAACGTCTTGAGCATATAGATAAGACAAAGCAATTAATTGAAAAGCAAAAGATCTTCTTCACTAGATTATCATTAGCCGCATCTGAGGATGAGGAAGCTGCTGATCTTAAGACTAGGATCACTGCAATGGCACAAACCTTTGGTTATCGTGACTTGTTGGACTGTTTTGATAAGATGTTTGAAACCCTATTGAAAGCTGAAGAAAAAATCCAATGATGCCTCAAAAAGCCGCTGCTGTTGGGAATACTATTTTCCCATTTGGTCCAGGAATCTATGCTAATAGACTGGAAGACCAGTTGGTGCAAGATATATTAGAACATGCTAGACAAGAACAGAGAGATGATGCCAAGAAGGGTTTGGTAGGTCAACTTGCTAGAGAGGTGTGGTTAACAAGTGAATTTGTAAAAGAAAAACTAGAGAAAACATTACTCTGGAATGTTGAGCAGTATCTTGAAGAGTGTAGTGCTGGTGGACGTATTGGTCCTTCAACCCCATTTGCATATAATGTGATGAGGCATAGACAGATGAAGGAACAAGGTCTTGACACTTCTCCTGCTGATGCTGAATGTAGAATTACTAGTGCTTGGGTCAACTTTACTAATCCAGGTCCAGATTTTAATCCTCCACACGTCCATAACTCAGACCTTAGTTCTGTGCTATACTTAGAGTTACCTGATAAGATGGGATCTCTGTACAGTGGTGAAACACCTTGGCAGAATAATGGTCTAACAACCTTCTTATGTGGTAATGCAGCACCATTCTCATGTAGTGAGTTTGTAATTGGTAAACCTGTTCCAGGTCTACTCTTAATCTTTCCTGCTAACTTAGTACACTTTGTCATGCCTTTCATGAATGAGTCAGGTGAGCATAGAACAACTGCTTCTATCAACTTCCAAATGTCAGCAGAAACTACAACACCCCCTTGGAGAAGAAATTACGACTGGGAGTTGCCACATCCGAGGTAGTGTGCTATAATATATACTATGTTGGGTTGATCACCTGACACGGGAGTGACTGAATTAAACTTGCTGGCATAAGGCTAGTTAAGGTGATGAGACACAGGTGGTGCTGCTTCCCCCAAGGAAGAACCGACATACCAGTCGGGTCTCAGACAGTAAGGTAAAAATCTACTAATGTAGCAATGCCCCTTACTTGTTGGTAAACATAAATCCAACCTCCCACCAATACACAAATCCAATTAATACGGAGAATACGTATGTCAATCAAAGCTCTAAAAAAGTCCAGCGCAAGCAATTTCGCTAGACTGACACAAGAGATAGATAAGATATCTAGTCCAGAAAAGTCTAAAGCAGGTGCAGATGAGCGTCTGTGGAAACCACAACTTGATAAGTCAGGTAACGGTTACGCAGTAATTCGTTTCTTACCAGCACCTAACGGTGAAGATCTACCGTTTGCAAAGATCTGGTCTCACGCTTTCCAAGGTCCAGGTGGATGGTACATTGAGAACTCTCTAACAACCCTTAACAAAAAGGATCCTGTTGGTGAACTCAACCGTAAACTATGGAACTCTGGTTCTGAAGCAAACAAGGACATCGCTCGTAAGCAGAAGCGTAAGCTCTCTTACTACAGCAATATCCTAGTCGTTAAGGATTCAGTTAATCCTGATAACGAAGGTAAAGTATTCCTTTACAAGTTTGGTAAGAAGATCTTTGATAAGGTCATAGAAGCGATGCAACCACAGTTTGATGATGAGACACCAGTAAATGTCTTTGACCCTTGGGAAGGTGCAGACTTCAAATTGAAGATTGTACTCAAGGATGGTTTCTGGAACTACGACAAGTCTGAGTTCGCAGCACCAACACCCCTTGCAGGTGGTGATGATGATGCCATTGAGGTACTATGGAAGCAAGAGCATTCGCTCACTGCATTCACAGATAACTCAAACTTCAAGACTTTTGAGGAGTTAACCGAGCGTTTAAACATGGTTTTAAACACTAAACCTGCTCCACGTCGTGATGTTGAGACTGAAGAACTAGAACAAGAAGAGACCAATTGGGGTCAAGATGTTAAAGAATTTAGAAATAAATCTGTAGCACCTGCTCCAGCAAAAGACGAAGAGGATGTAATGTCTTACTTTGCATCGTTAGCATCTGAAGAATAATGAAGTTACTCCATATCTTACTGAGTGGTAGCACTCTCCTAGCAGGTATGCCAGCGATGGCACACCATTATCATGATGTGTATGTGAGAGGGAGATACAGTTACTATAATGATTATGACCATCGCACTTGTACAAAACAACGTGTTGATGTCACATCATTCAGTGATGGTACGAAAATGGAAGAATTTGCAAGAGAACCCATGTGGTCTTGCATTGAAAACCGTGAAAGAAGACACCACCACCATCATTCTCATGTAAGACCGTCAACCCCTCGTGAAAGAACACCATCACCTGACGGTAATGAATGTTCTGAGGGAGCACTTCTAGGAGGAATTCTCGGAGGAGGTGCTGGTGCAGCACTATCACGTGGCGATGGTAGATGGTGGGCAATTCCCACTGGTATCGTAGTCGGAAGCGTGATTGGATGTGATGTAGACGGAGGATAAACTAAATTTAGTTTTAGATACAAAAAAACCCTCGCAAAAATCGCGGGGGTTTTTTATTGTGTATAGGTTTTTAGTAACTTCCTTCTGCTGCCTGTTGTCCTGTACTTGCGTCTGATTGTATTGTAGTCTCAGTAGTAACTCCTGCTCCCATTGCTTCTGCTACTGCTTCCGCAACTAATGTTGAAACTGTTCTACCAGTTCCAGTGTATGTAGAACTATATTGACGACCAATACCACCACCAGTGCTAGTTCCGAGGAATCTCTCAGCAACAGATAGTTCTGTCTTTTTAACACCATTTTCATCTAATTCATCACTAGGTTCATATCCTATTAATTCTTCAAATTCTTCAATGAACGATTCTAGTGCTTGAGGTTGAGCAATGTATATTTGACGTTTTCTCTCATTTTCATAATACTCATGTTCCCAGTTACTAATAGGTTCTCTTATACCTGATCCAGTATGAACAATACCATCAGGATCTTTAAAAGAGAATGTAGAATCTACTATTGTACCAGCTTCTAGGATAACAATGTCTTTCCACTTCTTTTCAAGAGTCTCATAATGATGAACTGCATCCAGACTATTATATTTGTCATTGCAGAAATATTCTAGTTCTCTTCTACTCCTTGGCCATTCTTCTGCTTGATCGGTTATATTGTTAGTTAATAGAACAACCCAGTCAAGTTCATCATCTCCATAGAAGTCTTGAGCAATCTGAAATGGTAATTGACCATCTTGGATCTCATATTGCTCAAAGAACTCAGTAAATTTAGCAAGATCCTCTCTTGCCTTTACCCTACGGAATATATTTTTAACAACCTGATATTCTTGCTTAGTATCTGATGTAGTACCAGTACCAACGTAGATATTAGGTAAGTATGAAAAATAACCAGCCATTAGTACCCCACTACTGCTTTTTCTTGAGTAATGATAGATGTTTCTGTAAAATTCAGAGTAGCAGTTACTGCTGGAACATATACCATGTTAGGTGCTTTACCCCTTTCTAGATTCTTAGTATCTGTATTACGGAGTGCATCCCTGTTGATATCTTTGTACATCCTTCTGAGTCTGTGACTCTTGATAGCAACATATTGACCATCTGGAGCATAATTGACAGTCATGCCTGTTAGGACACAGAAGTCAATTTTAAAATGATCTAAGTTTGCTGCATATAGTGAACCTTCCCTCATTCTCATGAATTGGATTAAGAACTTATCAGGAACAGTCAACCATCTCCTACTAGCACCACCAGTTTTAGATAACATATCACCAAGACTTCCACCACCTTTATCACCACTTGAATATGCTGGTAACATACCAACTTTAAACATTTCTAATATGTCTTGGATTGATTTTGCTTCCTCTTCATTTCTAGCAAGCATTTTAAAATCAAAGGAGTGGGTTCTAAATCCAACACCTTGGAACACCTGCTCAGAGTATGGGTTCATTACCTTACCTGCACCAATAGCAGTTAAGACATTTGCATCAATACCTGAAGTGTTTAATCCTAATACACCACCAATACCTTGAATACCTTGTGCTAAAGTATTAAATGCTGCTTCTGGTAAAGCTGAGTCTGCTGCTGATTGTAATGATGCTACAACTTCTTTAGAATTTTGACCATTAAATGCACCAGTAGCAGCCATACCAGCAGCACCTAGGTTTGCTTGCTGATAATTTGCACCATATGATACTTGTAATGAACTTGGCATAGCAATGTATGCAGACCTTACATGAGTCTTTCCTGCCTTGCTCCTATTATTAGGAACGTTGAAGTAATTATTTCCACCGCCACTATTGAATGAATATCTAGAGAATTTCACATAATCTGCTTCTACTGGTTCAAAGTCATCAGATGAATTTGGCCCTTGAGGAACATATGGTAATCTACTCGGATATGTTATTGTGCTACTCGCCACTATAAATACATGTAATGGTCCAATTATATTTATGCGAAAATATGCCAAAGGGAAATATAGACCAAAATCACCCCACAAATATCAAGGTGATATTAACAAAATAGTCTATAGATCCAGTTGGGAATATAAGTTTATGAGATGGTGTGATTATACACCATCAGTTACAAAATGGGGAAGTGAAGAGATCGCTATACCATATATCTCACCAGTTGACGGTAAAAAACATAGGTATTTTCCTGATTTTTATGTTGAAATTGCTGGTAAGAAATATATAGTAGAGGTGAAACCATTTAGGCAAACTAAAGAACCAAAGACCCAGAAGAAAGTCACTAAGACATATATTAATGAAGTTTTCACTTATGCAATTAATAAAGCAAAGTGGACAGCAGCGGAGAAATTCTGTAAACATACTGGTTTAAAGTTTATGCTAATCACTGAAAAAGAACTGAAAGTATAATGTCACGAATAACCTTTAAAGATAGAAGAACTCAAGACAATAGTTTTCAGGAGTTCCGTACCCATTTATTAAAGAAGAAGAGTACTACACCTTCATTCAATAATCTATTTGGAACTCAGTTTGGTTCTCCTAGAGTATTACGTGAAAAATACGGTGAAAGGTTAACACCTGGTGGTAGGACATCAGATGCTTTACAGTTTATGTTAAGTTCAATGGCAACGGAGATATCTACTCCTAGCAGAAACTTAACTACGGCAACTGTTAATAATATAGGTTCTGCATATAAGTATGCTACTGGTCAAACTCATAGTGAACTCTCTATAACGTTCCTTATGCCCAGAAGTACAAGATCATATCTATTCTTTGAAAGGTGGATGAATCTTATTACTAATGATGCAGAGCAGTATGCTGATTATTTTGATTATTATACAACAGATTTAAATATCTACAAGTTTGAACGAGGTGGTGGTAAGAAAATAACCCACTCCCAAGATATGTTGATGGCAGAACAGGCAGCAAAGTTAGCAGAAACAGGAACTACTAGAAAGGCAACCTATAGTGAGAATACTATTACTGGTTGTTGGGCAATTAAACAGATATATCCATATAACCTAGGACAGGTTCAATTACAAAATGGTCCTGCTGGTTTAAGTCAATTTACTGTACAGTTCCAGTATAGTCGTTTTAGATACTATGTTAATCCTCAGCATGTACAACTTGCTGATTGGGAAGAACAGGGTAAGGATCCTATCAATAATTTCTTGAAATCTTTAAATCAGAAAGCAAGTGACTGGACTAAGAACATATTAGGTGGTAATGAGTATGCAGAATTCTTTAAGAACACAAACTTTGATTTAAATTCATTATCAACCCCTAGGTTTGATTATACCCCATCATCAACTCCACCTGGAACGGTAGGATTACATGATGGTAGTTTAGGTGCAAATGACCTTGCAGGAACAATGTCGGGAGTCGCCTAAATAAAATTAATGAAGTGAATTTCTATGGCATTACCTAAGTTAAATGTACCTAGATACTCTTTGGTTCTTCCGTCAAATGGTGTCAAGGTAAAATATCGTCCATTCCTAGTAAAAGAAGAGAAAATGCTCCTCTTGGCTATGGAATCTGAAGATCAAGAGCAGATGGCAGAGACTATTACTAACTTGATTGAGAGTTGTACTAATCTTACCAATGTAAAGGATCTAGCAACCTTTGATATTGAATATTTGTTTTTACAGATTCGTTCTAAGTCAGTGGGTGAAACCGTTGATGTTATGATGACATGTCCTGATGATGAGGAAACTCAAGTCAAGTGTGTTATACCATTAGACAAGATTGAATGTGTAACTGATCCAAAACATAACAGTGAGTTAAAACTAACTCCTGAAGTTGGTTTGGTTATGAAATACCCTAGTATGGAGATGTTCATCAAGAATAATTTCTCTGAGGAGAATCAGGTTGAGAACATTTTTGAAATGGCTGCTGATTGTATCGTGCAGATTTTTGAGGGTGAGGAAGTACATGAGGCAAAAGAAACTTCTAAATCAGAATTGATTGAATTCATTGAAGGAATGAATACCCAACAGTTCCAGATGGTTCAAGAGTTCTTTGAAACTATGCCCAAATTAAAGTATGATGTAAAGTTTACTAACCCTAAAACTAAGAAAAAGCATTCAGTAACACTTGAGGGACTAGCAGCTTTTTTCGGTTAGCCCTGCTTCATACGAATTTGAAAGTATATTATGAGACCAATTTTGCATTAATGCATCATCACAAATGGTCTCCTGAATATCTTGATAATATTATGCCTTGGGAGAAAGAGATCTATGTTAGTCTTTTAATAACTCATTTGAAAGAAGAAGAGAAAAGACATAAAGAACAACAGGCAAAACGCTAAATGGCATCATCCAAAGTCAGACCTTACAGAATAGTCGCATCGTCGTTTAGATCGCCGATAAAACTTTCTACTGCCAGATCACGTGGGATACGTATTTCTGCGGCAAAGGTTTGTACTTCGTTTAATCGTCTAGGTGCTGTTTTTACGTCTGTTGGACACATTGCTGCTGACATGCGTGACCATTTAGATGGTCGCAAGGACATGATCCATGCAATGCATCAAGATCTTAGAGAGAGTCTACATCTTACAAAAGATAAACAGGCAGAGGCAGAAGCTGAGGGCGGTGAACAAAAACAAGAGATTACTGGTGGTGCTGATGATGCTATCAAGGAGAAGGAGAAGAAGGGTGGTATATTTGCGTGGTTAGAAAAATTTTTAAAACCATTTGAAAAGATAATTGCATGGATTGTTAGAACTACACTTGTTCGTGGTGTGTTGAAGTGGATTGCAGATCCAGCGAACAAAGATAAGTTAGTCAGTATAATTGAGACCCTAGGAAAGGTCGGTAAGTTCATAATGAAATGGGCACAATTTGCTATTGGTGGAATATTAGATGGTTTAGCAGGTATTTTTGGTGGAATAGGTAAGATAAAGAATGGTAAGTTAGGTGGTGTTTGGGATCTAATAAAAGGAATAGGATCAATATTTGTAGGTGTAGTAGCACTTAAAGCATTAGGGTACTTACTCAATCCTTTCGCACTCATTAATGACATCATGAATTTGATGGACATGAGGCAGAACCAAGATCAAAGAAATAATCAGAATAATAATCAAAGGAGTCAGAATCGTAGGACAAGGACACAGAATAATACTAGACAGCGACTTAAGACTAGGAATACTACAAAAGAAGCGAGATTAAGATATCAGAGGAGATTTGGTCCTCAAGCTGCTAAGAATAGGTTTGCTAATCAGGTTAAAGGTCCAGGTGGATTAGGTGGTAAAACACTTAAACCAGGTAGTCAGTTAATTAAAGGTGGTCCAGGTAAGATTGCTACTAGAATAGGTGCTAAGTTCCTAGGAAAGGGTGCAGTTAAAGCAATTAAAGGTGTATTTGGTAGAATTCCCATTATTGGTTCTCTTGTAACAGTTGTTGCATCATTATTGGCAGGTGAACCATTAGGTAAGGCACTCTTTAGAGGACTAGGTGCTGCATTAGGTGGTGTT